>Ga0181344_1000314_pt1 | contig 19562 bp, 13 predicted proteins | sample Su13VDMLBDD_FD_130098 | JGI IMG/M metagenome (GOLD analysis project Ga0181344, IMG submission 130098) | Freshwater viral communities from Lake Michigan, USA - Su13.VD.MLB.D.D | ecosystem: Environmental > Aquatic > Freshwater > Lake | place: USA: Michigan | collected 2013-07-15
AGTTACAAATACTGGAGCTGGTAACGTTGCTACAAACACAGCTTTTGGTGCTAATGCATTAGATAGTAATACTACTGCCAATAATAATACTGCTTTTGGTAATGATGCTTTGACATCTGTTACTACCGGTGGTGGTAATACTGCTGTAGGTAAAAATGCTTTAACATTAGATGTAACCGGTACTGGCAACACTGCTATTGGTTATGTAGCATTAGAGAATAACACTGCTAGTAATAATACAGCTGTGGGTTATAGATCTCTTAGAGCTAATACTACAGGTAGTTTAAATACTGCAGTAGGTGTAGATGCTTTGTTAAGTAATACTACGGGTACAAGTAACGTAGCAGTAGGTTATCAAGCATTAAATAATAATTTAACAGCGATACAAAATACAGCAATAGGATATCAAGCAGGATTTAATCATACTACAGGTAGTATGACTGCAATAGGATATAGGGCAGGTTATAGCAACATAAGTGGTTTTGAACTTACTGCTATTGGTTATGAAGCATTGACTAATTCAACAGGTAATTACAATACGGCTTTAGGAACAAGGGCGTTAACTTCAAATACTTCAGGGTCATTAAATACAAGTATTGGTCGTAGTTCTCTTAATACAAATACTACGGGTGGTGCAAACACTGCTGTAGGTTTTAATGCTCTTTTTGCTAACGATACAAGTTCTCAAAATACTGCTGTAGGTTCTGAAGCATTACGTTTTAATACAGCAGCTAACAATACCACAGTAGGTTATCAATCCGGATATAGTAACACAAGTGGTACTGTTACTGCTTTAGGTATTCAAACTTTATATAGTAATACTACAGGAACAGAAAATACAGCTATTGGTAGAGTAGCATTATATTTCAATACTACAGGTAGTAGTAATACTGCTACAGGTGCTATTGCATTGTACACTAATACTACAGGTACTAATAATACAGCAGATGGACAAGGTGCTTTGCACAAAAACACTACAGGTAGTTTTAATACGGCAATAGGTAGTAGTGCAAGTTTTGAAAATACAACTGGTACAGGTAGTGTTGCTGTAGGTTACCAAGCATTAAGTTCAAATACAACAGGTTCTTATAATGCTGCATTTGGACTTGGTGCTTTATTAAGTAATACAACTGCAAGTTTTAACGTGGCATTTGGTATTGAGGCGTTGAAACTGAATACTATAGGAACAGCAAATACAGCATTAGGTTATTTAGCGTTAGAAAAAAATACTGCATCGCTAAATACAGCAGTAGGAAATCAAGCAGGGAGAAATAATACAACAGGACAACAACTTGTTGTAATAGGAAATAAAGCAGGACTTGCCAACACAACAGGAAGTTCAAATACTTTTGTTGGATGGGAAACAGCAATTAGCAACACTACAGGTTCAAGTAACGTTGCTATTGGTACGCAAACTTTAATTGTTAACTCAACAGGTTCAAATAATACTGCCATTGGAACTAACGCTTTATTTCAAAACCAAGTTTCTAATAATACCGCAGTAGGGTCTCAAGCAGGTTATAGCAATACGAGTGGAACGGACATAACGGCAATAGGTAATCAAGCATTGAGGAACAATACTACAGGAAGTCAGAGTACAGCAGTAGGTTCTTTAACACTTAACAATAACACCACAGGCGGTGCAAATACAGCAATGGGTTATTACTCTTTGCTGAACAATACTACAGGTGGTAGTAATACTGCAATCGGTTCTCAAACGTTGCAACTAAACACAACAGGTGGAGGTAACATTGCAATAGGTCATTATGCCGCATTAAATAACAACGGAAGTAGTAACGTAGCCGTGGGTAACCTATCGTTATACACTAACACTTCTGGTTCAAACAATGTTGCAATAGGACCAAGCGCATTACGTTTGAACACAGCATCGAATAACACAGCTATTGGATATGAAGCAGCGTATAGTAATACAACAGCATCAAGTATAGTTGCTGTAGGATATCAAGCAGCATATCTTAATACAACAGGAATAAGTATTACTGCAATTGGTAGAGAGGCTTTAAAAGTAAATACAACAGGAAATTATAGTACAGCAGTAGGTGCGTATGCACTTGTAGCAAATACAACAGGCTCTTTGAATATTGCAGTTGGTGGTGGTGCATTATATGGAAATACTACAGGAAATAATAACTTAGCAATTGGTGAAAGTTCTTTGCTTACAAATACTACTGGTAATAGTAACGTTGCAGTTGGTAGACAAGCCTTATACAATAATACTGCCTCTAATAATACAGTAGTTGGAGATCAAGCAGGATTCAGTAATACAAGTGGATCAATTACAGCTTTAGGTTATAGAGCAGGTTATAATAATACAACAGGTATTAATAATACTGTTCTTGGTGGTGATGCTTTTTATTTTAATACAACAGGTTCTGCAAACGTAGCTGTAGGATTTGGTAGTTTACAACAAAACTCAACAGGTAATAATAATACCGCTATTGGTGGTGGTGGTGTATTATATAATAATACTGTTTCTAACAATACAGCCGTAGGTTTCCAAGCAGCATATAGTAATACCAGTGGGAATGTAACAGCAGTAGGATATCAAGCAGGAAGGGCTAATACAAGTGGACTTTACAATGTAAGTTTTGGACCACAAGCGTTTTATACAAACGTAAGTGGAAGTAATAATATTTCTATTGGTTATTATGCAAATGGATTAGGAGCATCAGGTAGCGGTAATGTTGCTATTGGTACTACAAATTTAATTTCAAATACATCAAATAATAATACAGCCATAGGAAATGAAGCAGGTTTAAGTAATACAAGTGGGGTAGAATTTGTAGCGTTAGGTTATCAAGCAGGTTACAGCAACACAACAGGAGGGTATAATACCGCAATTGGAAGTACTGCATTAAGAGCACATACTACAGGAAACTACAATACTGCTGTTGGTCGTGCCGCTTTGTTCTCTAACACAACAAGTCAAGGTAATACAGCAGTTGGTACAAATGCTTTGTTATTAAACGTAATAGGTGATTATTCAACGGCTATTGGGTATCGTGCATTGGAATCAAACACCGCCTCAAATAACACAGCAGTAGGGTACACAGCGGGGTTTAGTAATACGAGTGGTACACAAAATTCATTTTATGGTTATCAATCAGGTTATAGTAATACCACAGGCTCACAGCACGTTGCAATTGGTCATCAAGCATTGTATAATAACGTAAGTGGTAACTACAACATGGGTATTGGTTACAAAGCAGTTTTTGGTAACGTAAGTGGAGTAGAAAATATAGGTATTGGTTATCAAGCATTAAGTGGTACAACTTCCAATAGTAATACAGCAGTAGGTCATACAGCAGGTCAAAACAATATCGCAGGTAACGACAACGTATTTATGGGAGTTCAAGCAGGAATTAACACAAATGCTTCTTTTAATGTAGCAATTGGCAGTAGAGCATTGTCCCAAGCAAGTGGAGGTGCAAATAACGTTGCAGTTGGTTATAGCGCATTGTATAACAACACCGCAAGTCAAAATACTGCTATTGGTAATGGTGCTTTATTTGCAAATACATCAGGTACTCCAAATACTGCAGTTGGTTATTTTGCATTACAAAATAATACTACGGGTACTTATAATACAGCAGTTGGTCACGCTTCTGCTGCTTCAAACACAACAGGGCAATTAAACGTTGCTATGGGTAATAGTGCTTTGAATGTTAATATTATAGGTTCTAAAAACGTTGCAATTGGAGTTGCGGCATTACAAAACAATACTGTAGACAACAACACCGCAGTCGGATATCAATCAGGGTTTAATAATACGAGTGGAACGTCCAATACGTTTATAGGCTACCAAGCAGGTAAATCAAACACAACAGGAGCATCAAACGTTTTTGTTGGTAATAATGCAGGTTTAAATAGCACTGCTTCTTTTACAACTGCTATTGGTCATTCTGCAATGGGAAATGGTTCAAATTCTGGTGACATCAATACCGCAGTAGGACAATCTGCTTTATTCGCAAACACCACAGGTACATACAACGTAGCAATGGGTCATCCTGCATTATCTCAAAATACAACAGGAGGTTATAACACAGCAATTGGTTCAAGATGTTTACAAAGTAGTAATGCTGACAACAATACTGCAATGGGTTCGCAATGCTTACAAAATAACACTTCTGGAAGTTCAAACGTTGGTATAGGTTCAAATGTAATGAATGGAAATACCACAGGACTTGGAAATTCAGCAATTGGTTTTAGTGCGTTAAATACAAATATCAATGGTGCTTATAATTCAGTTTTGGGATATGCTGTAGCACAAACAAATACAAGTGGTTCTAAAAATCAAATTATTGGTGCTTTTTCAAATATTAATAACTTCTCAAGTGTATCTATGATTGGATATAATGATTCAGCCACAGGAAATAACCAAATGCGTTTCGGTAGTGTATCCGAAAACAATGGTGCAGTAGCATCAGAGGTTAACACTTCTTCTAAAGTGTGGAACGTATTTATTAATGGTGTAGCATATAAAATATTATTAGCATAAAATGTCAATCTGACAGTATTGTTATATTGGTATACATTGTGTTATATTTGCTATCATGGAAAAAATTAATCTTAAATTAGCTGAATTCTTAAGCCTTGCCATTGAATTATATGGTAACGCCCAAAATCCTGAGTCTGAGTACAAAGGTATTCTTAATGAAAAAATGTCATTAACTACTAGGTATTGGTTAAACCATATTGGTAAACAAGCCGCTGAGGAAAAAACTGCAATTGACAAATTGCGTGATGAGTTAGTAGGTAAGTATGGTGAAGCCACTGAAGATGGTAATATCCAGTTGATGGCTTATGTAGAAGAAGAGGTAGATGGTCAGAAGATTCAGAAGATGAACCCAAAGTTTATTGAGTTTCAAAATGAATTTGGTGCATTATTAGATCAAGAAAAAGAGTTTAGTTACAAGCCTTTAACTCTTGCTGATGTAGAGAGTATTGAGACTGCAGGTAACTGCCCAGTGTTTTTAAAGTTATTAGTTGCTGAATAAGCAATTAATAGTTTTGATTTTGTTAGAAACTTTTCTTATATTATAGTGTACACTATACCAGTGTGCACTATATTTTTTATATAACTATGTTACCTGTAGGATCAAACAACAAAAGTACACCTTGTAGTGTAGTATCTTCAAACTGTGTATCTTGGCAAGGCCCGGATATTCCATGTATTGGATTATGTAAAGGGGATACTGTTACTGACGTAATAGCTAAACTTGGAGAGTTGGTATGTGATATTGATACTAGAGCCGCTGAAGTAACTGTAAATGTTGCATGTTTAGGTGGTGGAACGTATGATAATTACAATGATTTAATCCAATTTATTACCACTAAACTATGTGATCTCTATACTATTGTAAATGATATAGTTATCCCATCCCCTATCAGTCTTATCTGTGATGTGGCTCCTTGTTTACAAGCTGAAGCTGGGGGTACTACTTTAGATGTAGTAAGTTATGCAGAGTTAATTGGTTTGGAGTTATGTGATTTAGAGGGAACTGTAGGAACTTTATCAAGTGTTGTTTCTTCACAAGCTACAAGTATTACTACAATTAATAATACGCTAGCTACATTACCCGCAACTTACGCTCCTATAAATTCTGCTTATGTTTGTCTTGGTGTAGGTACTGCTAGTTTAGCAACTATACTTGCAACTGTAGAACAAGAGTTATGTGATTTAGAATCAATTACCGGAACACCTGCAGAATTAGCAGCAGAGATTGTTCCTTTCTGTGATATCACTAATCAACCAGCACTTTCTTTACCCGGTACAATGGCTTCTGCCTATCCTGATTGGAAAGTAACTGTAAGTACATTAGCAGATACAATTAATAATATTTGGATCACACTTTGTGATATGCGTGGTTTAGTAACTCAGTTACAAGATTGCTGCAATAAGACATGTGCTGATATTGACTTAGGATTCTTTGGTGTACTAGATGGTAGTACATTGAGTATTTTTGTAAATCCTGGAAGTGTAGTACCTACTCAGTTTGTACAATGTACATCACCGAGTTCTACTATTACTATTGCAGATACTAGTTTTAATAGTGCTACTTATGTCTTCTCAAACATTCTTGGTATTTTAGATGGTAGTTCTTCTAGAGACTTTGATCTCTCTAGTTCTTCTTTGAACTTAGCTGAAGACTTTACTGTATCAGTTAGCTATTGTTTCTTCAATGGTACAAATGATTTAACTTGTCAGAATACTATTACATTCCCGGTAATCAATACTGTAGGATGTCCTACTGTAACTCTTACCTCTAGTTATGTATTTGGTAATGGAGAAATTCAATACTCATTTACAAACCTCTTTATTGCTAGTCCTACAACTTCTTATAGGTTAAATGTATATGATGCTACATTAGCTTTAGTATCTACTTTTGATACTAATGCAGCAACATTATTACCAAATCCTGTAACTGGTATAGTAAGTGGATTAACTTTGGGTAACTATTATTTTGAAATACAGATAATTGATACTGCTTTAGTAGATCGTATTCCAGTAGTTGTACGTACTTGTCCTAAGCAATTGATTTCAATTATTAATACTGGTTGTGTATCTCCAACTGGCGTAGAAGCATATTTAATTAACTAAAACTATGAGCTGCAATTGTATAGCAACCCCGTGCGGATGTACTGAAACCGCACTTACGTCACCGGTAACCACTGTATGTAATAATGCAGAACCCTGTGAAGAGATAACCGCTTTTGAATGCGTTAAGTATACTGGTAATAATATTTATACTTTAGGTATTAATACAAATGATAGATTAGATACAGTCATCAAAAAGATGGCTTTGTATTTAACCAATCCTAGTTGTTATGATCCTACAGCTACTTGTCAAAGTATTAAAGATTTTGAAATCTTAGATATTAAAACTACTGAAGGAACTGTATTCTGGTCTTATCCTTCAGCTCCGGCTGCTATTACAGCAGTTAAATTAGAGTATAGTATAGATCCAACATTTGCATCCGGAGTTGTACAGGTAGCATTAGCTAGTACTTACACCCAATGGACAATCATTAACTTACTAGCTAATACAACTTACTATGTAAGAATTAAATCAAGTACAGTAGCCTCACCGGACTGTTGTACATCTATTACCTTAAGCTTTAAAACATTAACAGTATGAGCACTTTATTTATAACATTTACACCCCCGGTTCCTGTACCATTACAATATAAAATTAGGTATAAGGAAAGTACAGCTATTAGCTTTATAGAAATAATATATCCTACTACGGGATTATCTCCTGAAGAATTTAGTATTACTGGTTTAACTAGCGGTGTTACATATGATGTAGAAGTACAATCTTACTGTGGTGATGGTGTATATGCTGCCGGTAATGAAGTACAGTCAGATGTTAATGATTGTCAAGAGTATACATTTACTAACTCAACAGGTAGTGCACAAACATTAGAATACATATTATGTAGTGATCCATTAAATACAGTTAGTATAAGTGTACCTAATGGTGATACAGAAGGACCATTATGTTTAAGTAATGGCTTTGGTGGACCTTATACTAATACCGGTGGATTAACCGTAATTACAGGATCTCCCTGTACCCCATAATAATTTAAAATAATAAAACGATGTTAACTAAAAGTTTTGAAGTTTGGACCAGATCCCTCATTGAGAGGTTATATAATGCTGTAAGACGTGGTAATGATATTACTAGATCAGTTATTTTAACAGGTTCTCTTACCCCATTAGTTTCTGAATCAGCAGTATATGTAACTATCATTAATACTACTGGGTCTAATGTAAATTTATCAGTAAATGGTGGTGCATCCATCATTATCCCAGATAAAGCAGGAATTACTGTAGATACAATTGATCCGGCAAGTATCTCTGTATCTGGTGCAGGAACATTATCATACGTAGTAAGTAAGTAATGCGTTACTTTAAGTATTTTCAATTTGGTTCTGCTGGTTCTGGTGGAGGAGTAACAAACTACTACGGTAGTTTTTATTCTAATATTACACAGAATACATTAGGAAGTACTGCTGAAGTAATGACATTTAATAACACAGCTCTTTCTAGTGGTGTATCAGTTGTAACATCTGGTGGTAAAGCTTCTAGAATAACTGTAACAAACTCCGGAATATATAATTTTCAATTCTCTGCACAGGTCTGGAAAACTTCCGGGGGATCAAAACAAACATTATATATCTGGTTTAGAAAAAATGGTGTAGATATTCCTAATAGTAATACAGCAATTACATTAGCTAATAACAATGACCTTATTGTGCCAGCTTGGAATTTTATAGAGTCAATGACTGCCGGTCAATACATGGAAATTGTATGGTATGCTACAGATCTTCATATTGAATTACATCATAATGCAGCACCATTAGGATTACCAGGAATACCCTCTGTTATTTTAACAGTAGATAGAGTAGGATAAAAATAAAAATAAAAATAAATCATGGCTAGATATGCTAAATTTTTTTCTGTAGGTGCCGGAGGGGGAGGTACAAATAATTTACAGTTACCCGTAGGTACTATATTAGATGCTACACTAAGACAGGTGCAAGATGGTCTTGGTACAGGTTCTCCATTGTATTTATCTACACGTAGAGTAGGTATTACCTCAGACTCTTCTGTAACTACACAGACCTCTTCTGTAATCCAAGCAACTACTACCAATGCTAACTTAGTAATTGCTCCAAATGGCACAGGGGCTTTAGTGGCTCAAATTCCCGATGGAACTGCTACAGGTGGTGATGCAAGGGGTACGAACTCCGTTGATTTACAAACAAGGAGGGCTTTATCTAATCAAGTTGCAAGTGCTATAGGATCTTCTATTTTAGGTGGTACATCAAACAAATTAAACTCATCAGGAGCAAACTCAAATAATTCAGTAATTGTTGCAGGAAACTTAAACATCATACAAGGGAATAACAAAACCAGTACATTTATTGGTGCGGGTTCGTCAAATATCATTGATGGTAGTTCAAGTGTTATTGTAGGTGGCAATTCAAATACCTCATTCGCCAATAGTACATTTATTGGTGGAGGTGATTCAAATACTGCTAATGGCAACAATTCAGTTGTTGCAGGTGGACAATCTAACAATGCATCAAGTAGTCATTCAACAGTCTCAGGCGGTCAATCAAACACAGCATCAACAAATACACACGCTACCGTAGTGGGTGGGCTGAGTAATACAGCAAGTGGTCAAGCAAGTGTTGTAGGTGGTAACTTTAGTCAAGCAACAAATACAAGTACAGTAGCATTAGGCGGAAATTGTATAGCAAGTGGATTAGGTGCTGTAGCATTAGGAAGGTCTTGCACTGCAAATGCAGAATCTTCCGTATCTATTGGTTATCAAAATACTGCAAGTGCAAAATATTCAAACTCTACAGGTTTAGGGGCAGTAGCGTATTTACAGGGTATGCAAGCTTACTCTACATCTGGAGGTTTTGTTGGTAATGGAGAAGCACAAATATCAAATTTAGTACCTTTACGTTCTGCATCTCTTAACTCAGGAGCAACAACAGTTCTTTCTTTAGATAATACAGGTGTTACTAATTTAATTATTCCAAGTGGTAACAACAGACTATGGGCTGTTAAAGTAGTAGCTACAGCATTTGTCAGTGTTGCAGGTGGTACTTTAGTATTAGGAGATTCTTATATGGGAGAGTTTACTCTTCTATTTAAGCGAGTAGGCGGCACTAGTTCTGTAGTAGGAGTTAATGCTGGTAATATTATATATGATACAAACATGGCAACTGCTGCATTTACATTTGCTGCGGGTGCATCACAAGACTTACAAATAACATTTAAAGCCCCAACTACAGCCAGTGCTACAACATTCCGTTGTGTAGCTAAAGTAGAATTAGTGGAAGTGGCTTATTAATAAACTAAAGATATGGGAAATAAATTTATACTAGGACAAGAAGACGGTACAGTAGCTGGTGGAAACGCAAGGGGTAATAATTCTGTAGATTTGCAAACAAATAGAGCCGCTGCTACAAACGTAGCGAGTGGTAATTATTCTACTATATCTGGAGGTCAAAATAATACTGCCTTTTCAGATTATGGTGCAGTAGCAGGAGGTGCATCAAACACCAATACTTCTTATGGTGGATTTATTGGTGGTGGATTTAGTAATGCGGCAAGTAATAATTTTCAAACTATTTCAGGCGGACAATCAAACACAGCGTCAACAAACACTCATGCTACGGTAGTAGGTGGACAGAGTAATGTTAGTAGTGGTATAGGTAGTGTTAGTGGTGGTATTAGTAATACTGCGAGTAGTACAAGGGCTGTTGCTATTGGTTCAAGCAATATTGCTTCAGGGATAGGAGCAAGTATGGCTTTAGGCAATGGCAATTCGGCAAGTGCTGATAGTGCGGTAGCGATAGGTAGACAAAATACGGCAAGTAATATTTTTTCCTGTGCTTTTGGTTCATTTAATAACGTTTCAGGACTTGGGTCGGTTGCTATTGGTAGTAGCAATACAATAAGTGGTAGTTATGGATTTTGTTTAGGTAGGTCTACATCTGTAACATCACCCGAAAGTGGTACTGCTATCGGTCTTGGTTCTACATCTTATTTATACGCACAAAGTGCTTTAGCAAGTGGTACATTTACGGGACAAATTGCAACACAACAATCTTTATTGACTGCTCGTCAAGAAGCGATATTAACTACAGGGGGTACTGCTGTGCTTTCTTTGGATGGCACAGGTGTTACAAATTTAATTATTCCTACTGGTATAAATCGTATGTGGAATGTACAAGTACGTTGGGTGGCTGTAGTTACTAATATTACAGGAACGGCTACAGGTGTTACTAATGGAGATACTAAATCGCAAAATATAGAAATTGGATTCAAAAAAGTAGGCGGTGTTTCTTCGTTAGTTGGTAGTGGAAGTTATTCTATATCTCAAGAAGATGCGTCTATGAACTCTGCTTCGTTAGTAGCAACGGCAGGGGCTTCGCAAGAATTGGCGTTGACTTTTACAGCCCCTACGTTTGCAGGGGGTGGTTCAGTTACCATGCGGATAGTTGCGGCTATATCACTTACTGAGGTTTCTTATTAATTACTTAAATTTGAAATAAAAATATAAAACATAAAATTATGGCACTATCAATAAACACAACAATTACAACCGATGAAGGATTTGAGGTATCAAATGCCTTTGGTTATTTAAACATTTTCATTCTTGCTCCTCAGTCTAACTGGGTGAACTTGTCTTACTTTAAATCTGAAGAAGATTGGATGGCTGGAAAGTCTCCCTTAAACGTATCTTCTTTACCTAATCAAGTACAGACAGAGTTAACTTCAGAAGAGTTCTGGGGTGCTTCTTTAGCTACTTTGATTCATGAGAAGTGTAAGACTAAGATTGAAGAGGTTACAGGAGAAAATACTGTAACTATTTTATCTGCATAACTTGTTTTATTAAACCATCTACAGTATATTAATATTGTATAAGTACTAAGAGGGTTTGTTGGTTTATCCCTCTGATTAGACCCCGGTGTAAAAAGCCGGGGTTTATTTTATAATAACTTGTATATAAATTATTTTAACTACATTTGATAAAACAATCACTACATGTATTCGCAAGAATTAAAAGATAAGGTAGCTAAAAGTAGAAACTGGAAGCTATCCAATGTTGAGTGTGCAAGAAGAATTGGTATTACTTTAGATGAATACTTAAAGATTAAAAAGAATTTAGGTTTTAAATCTAGAAAATTAATCTACACTAAAGATACCCATACTGAAAAACTTAACTCTGAATCTTATGACTTAGATAAAGGTACCGGTACTATAGAAAAGCTAGTATCATTTAATCCTAGAACACCAGAAGAGATTATAGAGATACTAGGTATAGATACTAATGAGTGGAAGTTATCTCAATACTGGAACAAAGAAAAAAATGATAAGTGGTTAGTATCAGCTCTAGTAACTAAAGTAGTAAAGACTAAAGAGGATCACTTAAAAGATATTTTAGATAATTTTAAACCGGATTATCAACCCGTTACAATAAGAAAACAAAAGAGACATAAGTATGTAAGCTGTGTATTATCTATGCAGGATATGCATATTGGTAAGGATGGTAATGATGATATCATAGAACAATACTTTGCCTCACTAGAACAACTTACAGAAAGTGTAAGTAATAATTATTTTATAGATGATCTGGTATATGTGATAGGTGGTGATATATTAAACATGGATACGTTTAATGGTACTACCACAGCAGGTACTCCAGTAGAGAACTCTGATAAGTCTTACAAAGTATATGCTGAAGCTTTTGATGCCCTATACCGGGGCATTCGTTTTTTAAAGGAGAGGTGTGAGACATTACATATAATGTACATACCCGGTAACCATGATAGATTATCTTCATATCATCTAGTACATGCTCTCTCTAAAGCTATTCAAGAAGAAAGTATTGTATGGCATTCAGATTATGCAGAGAGAAAGGTACTTACATTTAATAATAACTTCTTTGCATTTGAGCATGGTGATGTAAATACTAAGAACTCTTTACTAGTATATGCTACAGAGTTTTCTGAAGACTGGGGTACTACTAAGTTTAGAACTTTATATACTGGTCACTATCATAAGAAGAAGACTATTGAGTATATCACTGAAGATGAAATAACCGGATTCTCTATTAAAATCATACCTAGCTTATCTAAAACAGATTACTGGCACTACCATAATAAGTTTATAGGTAGCAAGAGAGCTGCTATTATTGAGGTTCATGATTATGACAATGGTAAGATTGGTGAGTTTGTGTATAACTGTATTTAATCTGGATTAAATTTTGTATCTTATTAATGTAGTCAAGGTATGAGAGGATATAAAGCACCTGATTTACATGCTTCAAGGCTGAGAATAAAACCTAAAAGAATCTTAACAAAAGATTTTATAGGAGAGTTCAAAGAGAAGCATCCTGAGTTCTCTACATTAGATGACAAAACTATTAAGTTAATAGTGATGAAGTTTAATGAAAATATTTGGAAAGAGGTAATTGCGTATAGGGATGGAGTTGAGTTACCAGAAAGTCTAGGATACCTGTTTATAGGTACCTGTACATTTAACCGGGACACTAATGTAAATTATGGTCTATCAGTTAAATATGGTAAGGAGATAAAGAACAGGAATCTAGAATCAGATTCTAAGTTAGCCAAGATATTCTATACAAATTATCAGACTAAGTATAAGTTTGCAAACCGTGAGTTATGGGGTTTTCAAGCTATTAGACAATTCAAGAGATCAGTTGCTAAAGAATATCCTGTGTCTTGGCAGAAATACATTGTTGTAGATTCATATAAAAAGGTATCTGAAATGTTTTCTAAAGCTATGAGAAAAGCAGGTGGTAAAAAACAAGATCAAGAGGTGCTAAAGTTATATGATGAATTTGAATTTTAATAAAAATGGTAACTATTGGCACCGTAATATCACGGGTAAAGAATCAGGTAAAAGGGGTAAGGCAAGATGCTTTCCTAACTGATAGGTATGTTTACAGTGTAGTTGTAAAATACTCTCAACTTCTGATGAGGAGACAAGACTCACAGAATAAATTAATGAAGTTTAATTCTATATGGAGAACTCTAGATTGTTTAGAGTTAATTGAGGTAGATAGAATTGAAGCATGTTGTGCCGGAATTAAATCCGGATGCATGATTAAAAGAACAAAAGAAAAGTTACCGGTTATGCTAGAGGGTTACTGGGGTCCTTTGATCCGTACAGTGAGCTCTATTGATGTATCTGAGGAGTTATATGCAACTACTCCTGGACAGTTTACATCTATGAGTAAGACAACCGGTTTTAAGTATAACAAATTTAAATACTTCTGGTACTTAAACGGATACTTGTATATGCCTAATCTAGATTGGGATGCTATCAAAGTAGAGGCAATCTTTACTGAAGATGCAACTCAAGGAGATGAGTGTACTAAGAAACAAGATTTGGGTATCAATGTACCTGAATTTTTATTAGCTGAAATTGAGGCTATGGTAATTAAAGATCTTGGTTCTAGACTTTCTATTCCAACTGATTTTAGTGATGACAATATTAATCCTAATAGATAATGCTTACAGAACTTAGATACCGGACATTTAATCAATTGCTTGAAGATGTAAGTGTTGATTTCTCTATGTATGCTTTAGAGAATATGATAGAGCCCCAGCAACTTATTAAAGTTGTGCAGCGGGTTAACTATGATTTAGGACTTAGAATTAATATGACCAAAGAGGTTGTATTAGATATTGTCAATAGTAAAGTAAGACTACCGGATGATTTCTTTGTATTAAACTATGCAATGTTGTGTGGTTCTTATACAGTTACACAGCCAGCAATGTCAGGTACCCATAGAGAAGATGTAGTTGTACCATTTATTCCCGGTCCTCTAGATCCTTGTACTCCAGAGAGTACCTGTTTAACTCAGTGTGGTGATTTATTACAAGTAATTCAGACTACACAGTTTGAGACTAGGACGTATGAGATTAATACAGTTATCTCTTTAGATAATAACTCTAAAACCATTTCATGTGATTGTCCTAACCTTACTTGGCAATCTCCATACAGAGGACAACTTAAGAATGGTTATATTTATTTAAACCTAGAGCACGGTAAGTTATATGTTAACTATCAAGGTACTATGGAAGATGAAGAGGGTAACTTAATGGTGTTAGATAATCCATATGTAAATGAATACTATGAGTATGCTCTTAAGCAGAGATTGCTTGAGAACCTTTACATGAATGGTGAGGATGTAGTACAAAAGCTTAATCTTATTGAACAGAGATTAAGAGCTGCCCGTAATAATGCATTGTCTTTAGTTAACACTCCAAACTTTGCAGAGATGTATAAGATGTGGGAGATGAATCGCAAAGCTCAATACAATAAATATTACGATATGTTCAAATCTTATAACCATAATAGCTGGAGATAATGGATGGTAAAACTAGTTTAATACACACCGAACTCTATAATAAAGGTCTACTTAAAGATGTAAGTGATACTTTTATAGGTGAGGGTTACTGGACACATGCGAGGAATGCTGTCAACAATTCTCCATCCGGAGATGTTGGTGTATTAGGTAATGAGCCTAGTAACGTATTATGTGCTAGAGCACCCTATACTATTATTGGTACAGTTAGTATTGGTAATGGTAAATGGGCTATTTACTCCACTAATATTTTTAGTTCAGAGATTGGTTTATTTGATGAGAATACTTGTGATTATTATACTATCTATAATGATCCACAAAACAAATGTTTTAACTTTTCAAAAGATTACCCTATAACTGGTGTATCTAAATATAGTTCAGATTGTAAATGGAACTTATATTGGGATGATGGATTTAATCCTACCAGAACAATGAATATTGGTAATGAAGATTTATGGCCTTATCCGGCTGGTAACTGGGATGGTGTTCCTTACATTACAACAGATATTCTTCCAGGCCCATGTAAAGATGAAGTATCTACCGGTGTAATTGATTGCGACAAACTAAGACTAGCTGCATATGCTAATACACCTTGTATTCAAGTTACTAAGGGTTATGGTCTAGGTACATTGTTAAATGGTTCTTATCAGGCTACAATGGCTTACTCTGTTAACGGTATAAGAGTAACAGACTATTTAGCAATCTCTAATGTACAAGCATTGTGGACACATGATAATGCTAATGGTTCTTTAGATATTACATTTACCGGCCTTGATGCAGACTATGATGAATTTGAATTAGTATTAATTGGTTTTGTTAATCAACAAGCCGTTGCTAGAAAAATTGGTTACTACTCTACACAGTCAACTACTATTTCATTAGATGCAGTAGATCCTACATTGGTTACCGTACCATTAGAGCAAATACCATTACGTACACCGTCATATGAGAAATCTGTGGCAATGTATAATGTTAATGATTATTTGATTAGGATTGGTCCAACCACATATGAAGATTTTAATTACCAACCATTAGCTAATAATATTGTTACTAGATGGGTTGGTGTAGAATACCCGGCCACATATTATTATGATGGCGGAAACAAACCAACATTTTTAAGAGATGAAGTATATAGCTTTTTTATACGATGGATATATAACACAGGTGACAAGTCATCTAGCTACCATATACCAGGACGTGCACCAAAACCCGGAGAGCTTAATAATAACGCTGGTCCTGATCACATCGTAAACTTTGGTTCAGAACAAAACTGGCAAGTAAACAATACTGCTACAAGAGTACCGGCAACTGGAACATTAGATGACGGTGGTGTAATTATAGCAAGAGGTGAGATGGCATATTGGGAGTCTACAGAAAAGTATCCTGATAATAAACCAGATATATGGGCTAATTTATGTGCTAAGAATATTAGGCACCACAAAATGCCGGATGATATTATCATCTCTAATTATAATACAGCAAACAATACTCTTACATTACTTGGTGTAGAGTTCTCTAATATTGAATTCCCAAAAGATTTAGCCGGTGCTGATATCCGTAATATTATTGGGTATGAAATCTTAAGAGGTACAAGAGAGGGTAATAGATCTATTATTGCAAAAGGTCTTATTAATAACATGAGGTCTTATGATATTGTAGATAGTAATATTACGGGCCTATATGTAAATTATCCTTACAATTTCTTAGATCATGATTCTTTCTTAGCTAGAGATAAAGGTAGGTTACCTAAAATAAGACAGACACGTGGTGGTACTAAGGATGATGATAAATATCATACTGGAAACTCTGGTGCTGTAGATGTACAATTGTTTGATGGTGTTAAAAGAGATATCTTTTCTTTTCACTCACCTGAAACTACATTCCGGAATCCTTTCTTATCAGCTACTGAATTAAAAGTATATGGTCAATTATGGGGTGATGTAGAAGGTAAATTTAGGCCTGTAGATAATCATCCTAAAGATAAGTTTATTACGGATACATCTGCAATTATTGCTAACCTGGCAGGTATTGCTTTAGGAGTTGCTGCAGCAAGAAATGCTGTACCACTTACTGACTTTATTATATCAGCAGCTATTACAGCCGGTATTCCAGCAATTGCTGGAACTGCTACAACAGCTCAACCATTTACTGGTGCTATTGCTGGATTAATTGGAGCAGCTGCTCAATATGCTATTTTGTTTGCTTATTATTGGTTAGCTTCTACACAAAATTTAATTGATGGAATAGAAGCCGCTGGTGGTAAAAGACAATTTGCTTATCAGTATGTATCACATGGTTTTTATAAAAACTTCTTAAGTTCTCCAATTGGTCAAAGAAGAAGGGAGATAACTAGATCATTATATATAGATCCAGTTATTCAAGATTATGATACTAGTTATAGGATTAATAACTTATTCCGGGCTAGTACTGTAACACTATCTTTAAACTCTCCTATTGCAGATCCTACAATTGTAGATAATACATTGTTTACTATTGGTCAAATGGCTAGGGGAGAGAATGGTAGACCAGCACCTAGTTCTTATGGTCTAAATGATGTTACACCTCCTGCTCAACCCCAAACTGTTACAGCAAAAGATATCTGGAGAAAACCGGAAAGCTTTACTCAGTTATCAGTTACGTCTGCTCACTATGCTGCATTAAAAATTAAGAATGATAATCAGTATGGTCAGTTAGATGCAATCCGACAAATACCTATAGGATGTATTGATCTTTGGACAGCTGGTTATTTATCTACTGCTAGAGAAACATCTAATATAATCTTTGGTGGTGACATGTATGTTAATCGTTACACTGAGAAGTCTACATTCTTTTATTTCTCTCAATGGATGCAGGATCTTCCTGATAATACTGAGTGGGATTATAGATTATATAACATGCTTCCTTATCCAAGATATTGGATGGATACTAGTAAGTATAACGCTGCTGATTTATTGGGTGGTATATTTGGTGGTGATCAAGCATTACCTAATGACTTTCATCACTTAGATAGAAGAACATTATCTGGTGCCTTTATGGTTAGATATGCATATATGTATTTGTTTAATTCTGGTATCCGGGATTTCTATGTAGAGTCAGAACTTAACTTAGCATATAGAGATTATGAAGATAATCCTGGTAAGAGACACTATGACTTTAATACATACATAGACTATGAGGAAATGTTCCGTACTCCTTATATCAAAGATACAAACTACCAGAAGTATGACTATGCACTAAGCATTAGTAAGCACTTTACAAATTTTGTATCTTGGGGTAATATACAACCAAGGATTTATAATCCAGATAACGTAGGTTGCTTTACAACATATCCCACAAGAATTATCTATTCTTTACAACAACAGTATGAGTTACGTAAAGATAACTGGAGACAGTTCCTAGCTAATAACTATTATGACTTTGATTCTAGAGTTACAAGTATGCGTTCTGTTGGTAAAACAGGAGCCATAATTATGCTAGAACATGGTGCCCCAATGTTATTCCAGGGTGTAGAAACTTTAGATCTTAACGGTGGTACTAAGTTATCTATTGGTGATGGTCAGTTATTTAATGCACAACCATTACAAAATCTATCTAATGCAGATAGTGAATTTGAATATGGTAGTTGTCAGAGTAAACTATCTGTAATCAATACACCAGCAGGATTATTCTACATGAGTCAAAACCAAGGTAAGATATTCTCTTATGGTCAGGGACTACAGGATATTTCTAAATCCGGTATGAAGTGGTGGTTCTCTCAGTATAGTCCTTATGCATTACTAGAAGACTTTCCTAATGTAGATACTACTATTTTAGATAATACTATTATAGGTGTAGGATGTCAAACTACATATGATAATATCAACGAGATTGTATTCTTCTGTAAGAGAGACTTTAAATTAAAAGCGGAATATAAAGGAAGAATAAGGTATGTAATTAGTGATAAGTTTGAATTTTTAGATTTTCCAGGATATTTAATTACATTAGGAGATCCTATATATTTTGAAAACGCTTCTTGGACAGTAAGTTATGACCCTAAAGCTAAAGCATTTATTTCATTCCATGACTGGCAACCTAACTTAGTAATGTCTAGTAAGACTTACTATATGACAATTAAAGATGATGGTATCTGGAAACATAACTTAGTATGTGATTCATTCTGTAATTACTACGGAGTTAATTATCCATTTGAAGTAGAGTATGTACAGAACCAAGGTCAAACCGTTACAACTACAAGATCAATAGAATACATCTTAGAGTGTTATAAATATTCTAAGAACTGTTTAGACTATAATCATTTACTTAATGAGAATTTTGATAGGGCTGTTATATATAATACAGAACAAATATCCGGTGACTTAATTTTAAATCTTTCACCACTTAATAATCCTTACGCTATTAATAACTATCCTATCATTAATACTAGCTCTATTGATATCCTCTTCTCTAAAGTAGAACAGAAATATAGGTTTAATGAATTCTGGGATATTACAAATGACAGAGGTCAAACTTCAGCTAATACTACACCTATGTGGGTCACTGAAGCTAACGGTTACATTAGGAATATTAACGCAACTTACGTAAATTATAATAAGGGAGCTACACAAAGAAAGAAATTTA
>Ga0181344_1000316_pt1 | contig 19545 bp, 24 predicted proteins | sample Su13VDMLBDD_FD_130098 | JGI IMG/M metagenome (GOLD analysis project Ga0181344, IMG submission 130098) | Freshwater viral communities from Lake Michigan, USA - Su13.VD.MLB.D.D | ecosystem: Environmental > Aquatic > Freshwater > Lake | place: USA: Michigan | collected 2013-07-15
CTTCATATAATGTTTGATCCGTAATTGCAGAAAATCTATTGTATGTTCCTGTATAACCTGTAACTTGGAAAAGTTTTAACCTTCTGTCAAAATATAACCTTTGGAATTTTAAAAAGTCATTAAAAATTCCGTTAGTAAATGTGATTGTCTTACCTGTCATTTGATTAACAAGACCATTATCTATTCCTGTTAGCCCTATATCACAAGCAGTATGTGGCTCATAACAAGACAAATCTAAATTATTAGGTTCATAATAATTTTGAGAAACAAAAATGTTTGTTAAATCATAATTTTTATAACTCAAAGTTTTGGGTAACCAAGTCAATGGACTATCAATATCAAAATATACAGGTAATTTTTTACCGTATGTTTGTGCAATCAAATAAGGTGAGAAGACAACTTCCTCGTTAAAACCTCTCTCATCTGACGCAAGCGACATGTCTTGTCCATCATAAACAAGTTGTAGTTTTAATTTTTGGTAGTTATATTGATTTATATTTTGATACGCCATCGTTTTAAATATAAATACCACATATCAAAGTATTTATTGTAAAAAACTGAACATGATAGAATTTGGTAAAGAATATTTTGAAAAGCCTTATTACTTCTACATTAAAGATAGAGGTGATAAAATTTCATTATATTATTCAGTTTCTGAAACAATTTCAGAATCAAGAAAAAATGATGAAGAACTAGAATACGATAAAGAAGAAGTTGAAAAATTAAAAAGATTAATCTCCAAACTTTTTTCTGTTGGTAAAAAATTACCTAAGAATAGACTTGAAAAGATGTTGAAGTCAATCAAGTCAAAAAAAGAAATTGAGGACGGTGAATTGAACGAATTTATTGGTGCCGATGGGTCGTTTACAAAATCCAACATTCCGATGTTAAATCAGAGATTGGTCACTAAAAGCACTACAGACCAAACAGTACATATGTCGAGAGCACAACAATGGCCGTTTATCCGTGTCTACTATGGTGAATCGGAAGAAGAAAAAGAAAATTTAATTGATGAAATAGATATAACATCTTGGTTTGGTGGTGAGGAAACTAAATACGCAAAAAATTATAAAGAAGCGTCAAAAATAATAAAAAACATGGGTATTAAAGACCCTTTTAATAGACATGAAAGATTGGAGGATTTGGGTTTTGATCCTGAGTATGACGATCAATTAGAAGATTTAAAAAGATCTGGATTTTGTAAAAATTGTTTTGTTAAAAAAAGATTGACAGAGTTAGAAAAGGGAAAAATGCAAAAAATGATTGATGAAATCATTTTAGGTAAAAAAAATAAAAGCGAGGAAATTATGTCAAAAAAAGATAAAGAAGAACCAATTTCCGTTATGGAAAAACTTCTTTTAAGAAATTTAGAATCCATAAGAAATTTAGCAGATAAACAAGGTATTGAGTTCAAAGACCTATTGACAAAAATCAATAAGGGTGAATAAAGATTTGTATAATAAAACTGTGGGACTTCCTAAAGAGGTTGTAGAATACTTACAATCTTGTTTTGATATGTTTCCTAATTCAGACCCTTCAATGGAAGGTCACAAAAGAAATGAAGAATTAAGAAACACAGGGTATGTAACTTATCAACAATTAGGAAGAATGAAAAATTGGTTTGATAATTATCAAGGAGATGGAAAAGACGCACCCTTTATTCTTAATGGTGCGGATTATGTTAAGGATTGGGTAAATTCTACTTTGGATACGATGAGGAGTGGGGACCAATTCAAAAAAGAAGTTAAACAAGATTATTTACCAAGTGAGGTAGATACTGATTTGGCAGAAAAGATGGGTTGGTTAGCCGACATGAATAGACCGTCAAAAGAACATAGTACGTTTGTACAAGATGTAAAAATTACAGAGGACCTAAAAAGAATAAACCAAATAATGAAAAAAATAATTTAAAATGCCTGAAGTAGAAAGATTAGATTTTAGCCAACCCGCAAATGACTTAACTGTAATTGCGGATATAGAAAGAAAAAGACTGACAGTGAAAAATGATTACTTAACTACTAATCAGTATTCTGCGGTTAATAAAGACGCCAAATCAGATGGGGACGAATTCGGTAAAGGAACTGGAGTATTTTTAGACACTTCAAATGGAGGATCAAGTACAGATACTTCTGAGAGAATCAGTGAAATTAAACTCAACGAATATCAACCAAACAAACCGTACACAACACCATCCGCATAATGAAACTTTACAATACATTTAGAAATCTTATTGTTGAGGTAGCCTCTGTCAACAGAGTAGTTGATGCAATAAGAAATCGAAATAAAATTGTAATTTACTATGATGGTGACGAGCCAGGTGGAAAAGGATTAAGAACAATCGAGCCCGTTTGTTTTGGTTATAGCAAACGTGATAATCCTGTGTTAAGAGCTTGGGATTATGAAGGAGCCTCTCATACCGCTTATTTGGGAGAAAAACCATTACCTGGTTGGAGGTTGTTTAGGTTAGATAAAATAACTTATTTACAACCAACGGCCGAAAAATTTGATGAGGTTAGACCTAATTACAACCCAAATGGAGACAGAAGTATGTCTAGAGTTGTAATAAACGCCAACTTTAATGATTTAATTGATATACAAAATGAACAGTGAAGACGAATTACTACAACGATTAGTCCTTTCCAAAAAAATTATGGAAAGACATGATCAAATGGAAAGAGGTAAAACTCCGGCACAATCAATTAACACACCAATGTTAGATGATTACCAGCCCGTAAACGCAAAATATAACTTACCTCAAGATCTAATCCAAGAAGATTTCCAACAATCAAAACCGATAACTAATACTGAAACGCCAACGGCCGATAGGATTGCAAAATCAAAATTACCAGATGAAATAAAAAAATTAATGTTAGAACACCCTATTGAAAAACCAAATATGGGAATGGGGAGTCCGACATTATCCGATGAACTAATTGATAAGGCATCGAGACTAATGGGTGTGGATGCTAGCGGTAAACAAGTTCAACAAGCACCAAAAAGAAAAGATGTGATGACTGAATCACTTTCATCCTCAAATGAAAAACTAAAAGATTTATTACGTGAAGTGGTTGAGGATGTATTACATGAAAACGGTTTACTAATAGAATCTGAAACTAACTCAAATGATGTTTTCAAATTTAGAGTTGGGGACCACATTTTCGAAGGTAAGGTCACAAAAATTAAAAAAGTTTCAAAGTAAATAGAATTACTTTATCTTATAACCCACCCTCAAGGTGGGTTTTTTGTTGATATTTAAAATGATTAGGACTATTATTTCCATAAACTTTTTAAATAATGAAAAAAATCAAAGTCTTAGTCTTACCTTCAGATAGAGCGGGTGTTGGTAGATTTAGGTCGGTAGACCCACACGTAAATTTACAAAATAATTATCCACAAGATTTTCAAATCGACATAGATTATGAGCCCAAAATGGATAATGATTCATATTGGAAAAATTATGATATCGTACACTTTCACAGATCTATAGGACAAGATTTTGATTTGTGTTTGAAAACATTGGAAAAACTAAAAAGTTGGGGAATAATTACAATAGGTGATCTTGATGATTATTGGTTACCCACTAAAGAACACCCAATACACCAACTCATTGTTTCAACAAAAATGCATTTGAAAATCATTGCTAACTTGAAGGCATGTGACTACGTAACAACAACTACTGAATTGTTTGCACAAGAAATTAGAAAATTTAACAAAAACGTATTAGTTTTACCAAATGCTATAAACCCAAAAGAACCACAATTTAATGAACCAACTTTACCTTCAGAAAAGTTAAGAGTTGGGTGGTTAGGTGGATCATCTCACCTCCATGATTTAAAGTTGTTGGATAGTATGGTTTCAAAACTTTCACCTCTACAAGACAAACTACAATATTATTTGTGTGGTTTTGATACTCGTGGTGTAGTCACCGAAATCAATCAGCAAACGGGCGAAAAAAAACAAAGAGCAATTAAACCTGAAGAAACTGTTTGGTCTCAGTATGAGAAAATATTCACAGATAATTACAAGATTATTTCTCCACAATATAAAGAATATTTAGACACATTTACTGAAGGTAATTATCCCGCAATAGAAAACGAAAATTATGTACGAGTTTGGACTAAACCTGTTGATTCCTACGCAAGAAACTACTCAAAATTTGACATTTCATTGGCACCAATAAAAAATCACGTTTTTAACAAACTCAAATCACAACTTAAAGTTATTGAGGCAGGGTTTTATAAAAAAGCAATTATAGCGTCTAATGTAGGTCCTTACACGATAGATTTGAAACATGCAATTGATAGAGGTAATTTTACCGATGGTAACGCATTGTTAGTAGATGAAAATAGAAATCACAGTGATTGGGCAAAATGGATAAAAAAATTAGTTGAGAACCCGAATATGGTACAAGATATGGGTGAAAGGTTATACGAAACCGTCAAAGACAAATATGACCTAAATCAAGTATCTAAAACCAGAGCGGAGTTCTATAAATCTTTAATTAAATAAAAATGGATCAGAGAAAAGGAAAAATTGGTTTTACCGCAGGAAATTTTGATTTATTACATCCTGGGTATATTTACACATTCGAAGCAGCTAAAGAAAACTGCGATTATTTTATTGTTTTTTTACAACGAGACCCCTCATTAACCAGATTTACAAAGTATAAACCTGTAGTCCCATTGTATGAGCGATATAGAATTTTAATGTCAATTAAATACATTGATGAGGTTGTTTGTTATGATGACGAAGAAGACTTATTAAGAATGATTGAATTTTACAAACCAGACGTAAGAATCCTTGGGGATGATTATATTGGAAAAAGATTTACTGGAGATCATTTACCAATTGAGATTGTTTATACAACTCGTTCTCATGGATGGTCAACCACAAAAATTAAAGACTTAATTACGATACAAACTTTTAAACAAAATCCAGAAATAATTAATACCGTAAAAAATGATTAATATACCAATTACAAAAATTTTATTTTTAGACATTGAAACTGTTGGCGGTTGTGCAGACTACCAAACATGTCTAAAATCAAACCCAAGAGTTGCCGATCAATTTGATAAATATTTTGATTGGTTTTTAAAGAGGTTTCCTGAAGACAAAGAATGGTCTACAGATAGAACAACTGAAGAACATATGGACATTGTTTTTAGAAAACGTGCGGCCTTAGTTCCTGAATTCGCGAAAATTGTTTGTGTCTCAATGGCATTTGTTTTAGACAATGGTGAAACAAAAAAACAAACATTTTCAGGGGATGATGAACATAAGTTATTAACTGAGGTAAGAGATTTATTAAATCGTTGCCATAAATTAGATTTTTATCTGTGTGGTCACAATCTTAAAAATTTTGATATCCCAATGTTGGCAAAACGAATGATCATAAATGGAATTATGCCATCCAAGATTTTACCGGCATATGATACAAAACCATGGGAAGTTAAGGCTATCGACACTAAAGAAATTTGGCAGTATGGTGCTTACACCGCAATAGGATCTTTAGATCTGATGTGTGCTTGTTTAGATATCCCAACGCCAAAAGATGGTGAAGTTAATGGGAGTATGGTCCATGAGGCATATTGGAGTCATAACAGACTCAAAGAAATTTCTGAATATTGTGAAAAGGATGTTGAGGTATTAATAGATGCCATAATGAAATTAAAAAGTTTAAGCTAATGAGTGAGGATAAATTTGAAAGTGATGAGTTAGATGATCTACTTGAAACTTTAAAGATGGACGACGCAGAAAATATAGATTTAGAAAATATTAACGATTACTTTGGTTTTAATATTTTTGACCTTGAAAAGGAAATGGAAAGTTTCCAAGACACGTTAGAGTTTAGGTTTTCAAAATCTAATGCAGATGCTGTAGAACCAAAATACGCATACACTTCCGATTCGGGGTTTGACCTATACTCAACTGAAGATGTTTGGATTTTCCCACTTGGTAGAGGGTTAGTACCGACAGGACTTCATTTGGATATACCAGAAGGTTACGAAATACAAATAAGATCTAAAAGTGGTTTAGCCCTTAATAGTGGTTTATTTGTTTTAAATTCTCCCGGAACAGTAGACGAAGGTTATACGGGCGAAATTAAAGTAATCCTATTTAACACGACCAATGAGAGGATTAAAATATTAAAAGGTCAAAAAATTGCACAAGCAGTTCTTTGTCCTGTTGTTAGTGGTAAATGGATAAGTTTTGTTGAGGTTTCAGATGTAAACTCAAAAGACAGAAACGATAATGGATTTGGATCAACAGGAATAAAGTAAAAAATATGATAACTATAGGGTTTTCAACCAGACAATCAAATAAGGACTTTTTGGATCACCTTTCCAAAAGTTGCGGATTAAAAAAAATCCAAATTATAGAAAAAATAAACAATGGTGAAAAATCTTTGGCTAAAGTTTATAATGAGATATTAGAAGAATCAGAAAACAACATTGTGGTATTTTGTCACGACGATGTTGGATTTGATACTAAAAATTGGGGGAGTAAACTTCTGAAATTATTTTCAAAAAACCCTGAATATGGTGTGGTTGGGATAGCAGGGACTACCGATTTAGTTGATGGTCGTTGGTGGACAATTAAACAATCGATGACAGGAATAGTTTCTCATAAACATGAAGGTAAAAAATGGACTAACACTTATTCACCTGATCAAGGGAATAAAATTAAAGATGTTGTTGTTCTTGATGGTTTATTTTTTTGTGTAGATAAAACAAAAATTAAGAAAAATTTTGATGAAGAATTTGATGGATTTCATTTCTATGAAATACCATTTTGTTTTTCAAACTATGTTGAGGGTGTTAAGTTAGGGGTTACAACTTTAGTTAGGGTAACTCATAAATCTATAGGCATGACAAATGATCAGTGGGAAAAAAACAAAGTACAATTTGAAGAAAAGTACGGTTCTAATTTACCTGTCAGATTATCTAACAACAAAACTATTGAGGAAAAGTCCACTATGGATATAGATAAAGTAGGCGTTGGGATGGTTACATATAACTCACCACATAGAATTGTTGAGAGTGCTTTTACCGTACCTGAATGGGTAAAACACTTTGTCATTGTGAACGATGGGACACCTTATGATGAAAGTTCTTACCCAAAACACGCACACATTATACAACACGAGACAAATAAGTGTGTTGGTGCCGCCAAAAATACGGCAATAAAGTATCTTATGGATCAAGGTTGTGAACATATCTTTATTATGGAAGATGACATTTTAATAAAAGATGAAAATGTATTTGAGCAATATATCAAACACTCATCTCTTTCGGGTATAAAACATTTGAATTTTGGTTTACATGGTCCTGCGAATAAAAAGGGATCTACAGGATTCAAAAATTTGGCGGATAGAAAGGATGTTGATGGTGAACCAAATCCAAGAATGGTTGTTCCATATCCTGAAGGTATAAAAATTGTATTATATCCAAATTGTGTTGGGGCATTTTCATACTATCATAAATCAGTAATTGAAAAAATCGGTCTTTTTGATCCGGCGTTTAAAAATGCATGGGAGCATGTCGAGCACACATTTCAGGCAATAAAGAATGGTTTTCATCCGCCGTTTTGGTATTTTGCGGATATCGAAAATAGTTTTGAGTTTTTAACTGACATCCCAAACTCTATTGAAAACTCAACGATTGCAAGAACTCCCGAATGGAATGAAAACTTTAGAAAAGGAACTCTTTGGTATAAGAAAAAACATGGGGTTATACCTACAGAAACACCATTAGTTAATCCCCAATCTGTACAAAAGATAATTTCAACATTATACTCTTTAAGATAATATGGTAGTAGATGTAATTATATTAAGTTATGCTAAAGACGAATCATATGAAAAAATGAACGAGTCTTGTATGAAAAGTTTGTACAATAGTACAGACGAACACAAATTTCAAATATATCTAATTGAAACAAACAAAGAAAAAAAATTCAAATACGATGGGTGTGAAACCTGTAAAGTAATTCAACCTGACTGTGAATTCAACTACAATAAGTTTTTAAATATTGGTTTAGAACATTGTAAAAATGAATGGGTTTTAATCTCTAACAATGACACCATTTACCACAAAGGATTTTTAGAAGAAATGATTAAATCAAATCAAATGGATAAAAATCTTTTGTCTATGTCCCCTATGGACGATGGTTGGCATAGACATCAAATTTTTAATAAAAATATTCCCATACATTATGGTTACAGGACTTCTTATGAGATTGCTGGTTGGTCTATATTAGTTAAAAAACAAGTTTTACAAGAAATTAATGGGTTTGACGAGAATTTTAAATTTTGGTACCAAGATAATGATTATGCGTTGACACTAGAAAAAAATAACATTAAACATGGATTAATAACAAAATCTAAAGTTACCCATCTTCTTAGTAAAAGTCACAACCTAATAGAACCAAATAAAAAATTTGAAATGACCGATGGTATGGGTAGGTCTTTCACGACAAAATGGTCAAATAGATAAAAAAATATAAAGTTATATGGAAATAAAAATTGCAATAGCGACTAATAAAAATTTTAGTCAGTATAGTGTACCAGTAGTCATAAAATCTCTAATTGAATGTGGTATTGACAAAAATCAAATTATAGTATTTCACGCAGGTCATCAACAAAGAAAAGTACAAGAAATTGATGGTATTATTAATATTTTTTTAAACCATAATTCTTTCGAATATAGCCCCTTAATCGATATATGTGAAAATAACTTACAATCAGAATATTGGTTTTTATTACATGATACTTGTAAAGTTGGACCTAAATTTAAAGAATTACTTTATAATATACCATTGGAAAGGCCGTCAAAATTATCTCTCAAGAGTAAGCCAGCAATGTCTATGGGGTCATATCGTTATGACTACTTAAAATCCATTGAGCAAAAATTATTCGCAATTAAAAATACTGATTTATCTCCTCAATCGGTTATGCAATGGAAACTTTGGGGGGTACCAAACGAGGATTACATTATGTGGATGACAGAACCAACCCCAATAATTTATAATGGTTTGGACACATGGGAACTAGTTGATAATAAAAATTGGTATGGAACTAAAACCCAAAGGAGAACCGAATATTATCCTTCCTTGGATATTTATAAAAATAAATCAAATTGGGGTCAAAGTAAAAATATGACTTTAGTAATTTGAGATTATTATTACTTGGGGTGTATAATGAAAACTAGTTAAGTATAGTAGATTACATTCTAAACTTGATTAAATAAAAAATATGAAGATTGCAATAATAGGTGGAGGATGGGTAGGATGTCATTTAGCGAAAAAATTAATGTCAGACCATCAAGTTAAAATTTACGAAAAAAATAAAAATTTATTTGAGGAGTCATCGTATAACAATCAAAATAGATTACACTTAGGATATCATTATGCCAGAAGTTTTAAAACTAGAGAATTGTGTAAAAACACATTTCAAAAATTCATAGATGAGTATAGTTTTTTAGTTTCAGATGTTAAAACAAATTTATATTGTGTCCCATACAAAAAATCATTGATAGATTTTAAAACATTTACAAAAATATTTGACGAGTATGATCATAAAGAATTTACAAGTGATAATTTAAAAGTTGAGGGTTGTATTAAAACATATGAAAAACATATAAATTTTAAAAAGGCCAAAGAATATTTTAATACTATACTAAAAGGAAATTTCATAGAAAAAGAAATTTATTCAGATGATTTAGACAATCTTCAAAACGAGTACGATCTTGTATTAAATTGTACGAATAATTTTATAAGAAATGGTTCTGATACAGAATCATTTTATGAACTAACAATTTCTTTTTTATACGAAAAAATAAATGAAACCGAATTCGATGCACTAACATTAGTTGATGGATCATTATTTTCAATATATCCGTATACTGAAGACATTTATACCGTAACAGATGTTGAGTTTACCCCAATAAAAAAATTCAGTTCAATCAACGACCTTAAAAATTATTCGATAAATTTGAGTGAATTAGATAAAATTGAAAGGCGGGAATTAATCGAAAAACGGATTAAATTGTTTTACCCTAATTTTACTAAAGATTTCAAGTATAAAGATCATTTTATATCTGTAAAATCAAAATTCCCAAGTGATTCAGACGATAGAAGTCCCGTAATATTAGTTGATAAAAATATGGTTAATATCTTTACAGGAAAAATTCAGGGCATATATTTGATTGAAGATTTTATAACTAATTTGATTAATAATGGGTAAAAAAGAAGTAGAGCTTTTATTTGTAAAATATTTAAACCGTTATCCCGAGGAAAGAGACTACAAAGATCATTCACGTAAAACATACTCAGTTCTCGAAAATGAAATTCTTAATTGTGAAGAGTATAAAAAACCAAACACAAAAATACCAAGCAAAAGAAAAATTGCAATTTTAATTTCGGGACACATCAGAAAAAATCAAATATTAGAGTCTTTAAGACTACTTAATGGATATGATTTTGATGTTTTTATCCACACATGGGACAACATTGGTGTAAAAGGTACTGAGACAATTTTAGATTCAATACCAGAATATGATAAAATTGAGTCAACTATAAAATCTTTTCCTAATTTAATCGATTACAAAATTGAAAACAATAAAGAATACATTGATACAATTAATCAAGATAGTACATACTTCAATTTCTCCTCGCCTGAAATTTTCATAAAAAGTCAATTGTATTCGATCAATAGCTCATTCAAACTTTTAGAAAAATATTCTAAAGAATCTAATATAAATTATTCTTTAGTAATGAAAGTTAGATTTGATTCTTTGTTTGAAAAATTTGTTGTTGATGAATCCTTAATGGACGACATAAACAATTATAAAATAATTTTTGCCCCTAACCATGATTGTGGTCACGAGCATCCAGACTCCGACTCAACAACTTGTTTAAGTTGTGAGGACTTATATTATAAACACAAACAAAAACATCCTCATTGTTTTGAGCACACTCACGTAATTTGTGATGTATTCGCATATGGAAGTTTTAATTCAATGAAAGATTACTGCTCTTGTCATGACGTATACGAAAGTATTAACGAATCATTTATCCAAAAAAATTTAGAAAATATAGAAAAATATAATATAAATTTCGTTAAAGAAGGAAATGTTTATTTCCTCGATAAAAGTTCTCAGGGACATATAGAATCTTTATATTACATAAACTGTTCTTATCCTGAAAGAATTTTACAAAAACATTTAAAGGATTATTTGATCCCAACATCAAAAAATATAAAAATAAAATTTATAAGATAATTAATGAAAGTTTTAGTGGGTAGTACAGGTTTAATAGGAACAACTTTACAAGAAAAAATAAATTTTGATTTATTTTACAATAGTAAAAACATAAAAACATTCGGTGATCATGATATAAATGGGTCAACATTATATTTGTCATGTTTACCAGCAACAAAATGGATGGTCAATAAAAATATTGTTGGGGACACCGAAAATATGAATTTATTAATAAAAACACTTTCAAAATTTAGGTACAAAAAAATAATTTTAATCTCAACAATTGATGTTTACTCAGACTCACCAATAGGTGTTAATGAAGATTACAACCCAAATTTTTCCGATTTAAGTTATGGGTTAAACAGATTGTTGTTTGAAAAATTAATAAAACATTATCTATCGTATGAAAATTTATACGTTTTTAGATTGCCAGCACTTTTTAATAAACATATCAAAAAAAATGTTATTTTCGATTTAATTAACAATAATAATGTGGATCAAATCAATATAAATTCTAAATATCAATGGTATAATTTAGATACTCTTATTGAAGACATTAATAGATTGATTGATCTTTACCCTAATGAATCCGTATTCAATTTATTCACAGAGCCGTTGAAGACCTCAGAAATTGTAAACTTATTTCCCCAACATAATGAAAAGGTTAAATTTGACGAAAAAGAAATAATTTATGATTTCAAAACAAAATATACGGAAACAGGGTACACAACTACAAGTGTTGATGTTTTAAATCAAATTAAAAAATTTATAAATGAATTTAGCGGTAAGTAACTTAAGTTGGGATAATATAAACAACGATAAGGTATTTGAGATATTACAAAAAAATAAGATCAATTTTATTGAGGGGGTTTTATCTAAAATTTCAAAATATGATGATTTGAGTGATGAGAAATTAAATGAATTTAAAAAACTTTTAAAAAAATATAATCTTCATATTCCATCAATCCAATCAATTTTTTATGGGGTTGACGTAAACTCATTAAATGACCACGACAAAATTCTTAAACATTTTAACTCACTAATAAAAATCTCAAAAAAATTAAATTATAAAATAATGGTTTTTGGGTCACCAAATCTTAGAAATAAAATTGATAACACAAAACTAAACAAATTATTTAAAAAAATTGATGATCTACTTACAAATGAAAATTTAATTTTATGTATAGAACCAAACACAAAAAAATACAACGGTGAATATTTTTTTTCAGTAAAAGAAATTGTAGATTTTATTAAATTAAATGATTTTAAAAATATAAAAACTATGGTGGATACTCATAATATTATTTTAGAAGGTGAAGACCCAATTAAGGTTTTGGATCAACACTATGAGTACATACATCATATACATGTGTCCGAAGAAAATCTACATCCATTATTAGATTTTGATTTTCATTTAAAGTTTTCTAATAAATTAAAGTCCTTAAATTATAATGGTATTATTACTTATGAGTTACTACCGTGTGACGATTTTGAAAATCAAATTAGAATATTCAGCGAGGTATACTCATAAACTAAAAAATTGTTAATAACAAAAACTATGACAAGAAGAAGACCACAACAAAATGAAGAAAGTTATGTACCTTTAAATTCAAAAAAAGACATAATTTCTCAAGTAGTTAAAAAGAAAACTAAAAGTAAATTTTTAACAGAAAATCAAAAAATTTATTCAGACACATTATTAAACAATCAAATAACAATATGTTCAGGTCCTGCAGGTGTAGGTAAAAGTTATATCGCAATGAAAACTGCGGTTGATCTTTTGTTAGATGATGGTAATGGTTATGATAAAATCATTATTGTTAGACCTGCCGTGGAAGCCGAAGAAAAACTAGGGGCGTTACCGGGTAATGTTGAGGAAAAATTAGACCCTTACATTTTTCCATCTTACTACTTACTTAATAAAATTATTGGTAAAGAGGCAAGGGAAAAATTAAAAGACGCTGAGGTTATTGAGGTATTTGCCCTCGCATATATGAGAGGTATGACAATAGATAACTCAATTTTAATTTTTGAGGAAGCTCAAAATGCAACCCCAAAACAAATGAAACTACTATTGACAAGAATTGGCACTAATACTAAATTCTTTATATCAGGTGATATTGAACAAACTGATAGATATAAAGATAAAAAACACTCGGGGTTATACGATGCCATAAGAAGATTTGACGGAATACCAGGTATTGGTATTTTTGAATTCGGTGATAAGGATGGGGTTAGAAATCCTATAATTACCAAAATTTTACAAAAATATGATGAGGATAGGGATTGATGTTAATGGTGTTTTGAGAGACACAATATGTAAGTTTACTCAACTATATGAAAAACATTTATTAGAATCGGTAAATGACCAATTTTTGGGTCAAACATATGAAATTGATTTGTCGGGTAATACTGAAATCACAGAAACTAATTTTAATGACTTTGATTATAAAATATTGTCTGAGGTCACTTCTTTAGAATTAGAAAAACATTTTTCTTTTAAAAACAAAGAAGAGCTTTTTAATTTTATGTATGAGGAATATTCTATGGAACTTTTTGGACATGCTCCGTCTACCGAAATGACAACATTTAACTTGTTAAATGAATTTTATTACAAATATAGGGATACAAATGAAATCTTGATAGTCTCTAATGAAATTGGGAAATCTAAACCCGCAACACTTTTCTTCATTTCAAAGTTTGGGTGTCTATTAGAAAAAGTTGTTTTTTTTAGTGAAATCACAAAACAATCAATGTGGAATCAAATAGATATTTTACTTACTGCGGATCCCATACTATTATTAGAAAAACCTGATAATAAAACACTAATTAAATTTAACACAAAATATAATAGTGAAATAAACTCAGAGTATGAAATTGATTCTTTATCAGAATTAGATAACTTAATAAAAAAACTGTTATAAAATGTTAAGAATATTAAATGAAAATTACTATTTAGATTTAGATAAATTAGATTCTGAATTACAAATAGTAACTCCTTCAGGGGAAACTCAAATTCATCTTGTAAAATATGAGGTGGTAAAATTAATGATAGAAACTTTAATCTCGGAAGTAGATCAAGTTGACGAAAAAATGGGAGAGAAAAGTACCGAACTAACAATTCCATTTAAGTTAGCATTCAACACACTACTTTTCAAAAAAATAATAAACAAAATATAAAAAAAATGACTAACGAACAGATTTCCAAATTAGAAATGGCAATTCTGAACATGGAAGAAAAAAAATCTAGGATTTATTTTTTAGTTCAGGATACCAAAGGTAACGCAAAGGCATCGGTAAAGTACATTTATCAGATGGCAAAGGTATTGAAAGACAGTGGATTCAATACCATAATTTTACATGAAAAACCAGATTATTTTGGTGTATCCACATGGTTAGGTGAAGAATACATGTATTTAGAACATAGAGCAATTGAGGGTACAAATTTAGAAATATCTCCGGATGATTTGATCGTTGTACCAGAACTTTATGGTTTTGTTATGGACCAAATAACAAAACTTCCTTGTGGTAAAGTAGTATTGAGTCAGTGTTATGATTATATTTTTGAAACTCTACAGCCAGGTCAAACTTGGAGTAATTTAGGTTTCTTGAAATGTATTACTACCTCAGAAAAACAAAAAGAATATTTGGAAGGTGCTATGAGAAACGTTTCGTTTGATATTTTAACTCCTTATATTTCTGACGTTTTTGTGAAAAATCCTTTACCCCCAAAGACAATAGTTAACATCCACACTAGAGATCATAGAGATACTGTAAATTTAATTAAACATTTTTACGCCAAGTTTCCTCAATACAGATGGATCACATTTAGGGATTTAAGAGGATTATCAGAAGAACAATTTGCGGAGGCGATGAAAGAAAGTTTTGTTTCCATTTGGATTGACCAACAAAGTTCATATGGTACATTCCCTTTGGAATCTATGAAAATGGGAATACCAGTAATTGGGTTAGTACCTGATTTAGTACCATCTTGGATGAATGAAAACAATGGTATTTGGATTAACAACAAAAATATGATTACAGACGTTCTTTCTGACTTTATTCAAAATTGGTTAGAGGATAATTTAAATCCTTCTCTTTTTGAGACAATGGACGAAACAGTTGGGTCTTTACAAACAAAAGAAAATTTTGAGGAGGAAGTTGTTTCACTATTTACCAAGATGTTCGAAAAAAGAAAAGAAAACTTTGTAATTCAATTAGATAAATTTCAAACAATAGAAGAATAATTATGGAAAATATTAATAAAATATCGGTTGTACTACCTATCAAATCATCATCTGCATTCGGATTCGAAGATTTTTTTGAAAAAAGTATCAAATCAGTTCAATTTCAAAATGAAAATGTTGATGAATTAGTAATTGTCTATTGTGATGAGACCTCATTAGAAAATTATTTAAATTCTTATGATTTTGGAAATTTAAACGTCAAACTAGTTAAGTGGACAGAAACTCCAAATTTTCAATCACAAGTTAATAAAGGAGTTTCAGAAAGTAGTTCAAATTGGGTGAGTGTCTTAGAGTTTGATGATGAGTATTCTAACATTTGGTTCAAGAACGTAAAAAAATATATGAACCACTATAAAGATGTCGAGTGTTTTCTACCGATTGTTGTAGATGTAGATGATAAATCAGTATTTGCAGGATTTACCAATGAAGCGACATTTGCGGCAAACATCTCTTCGGAAATAGGAACACTTACTAACGAGACTTTACAAACTTTTCAAAATTTTCAATTCTCCGGATGTGTATTCAAAAAAGAAATGTTTGAAAACTTTGGTGGTTTAAAATCAAATTTCAGGTTAACTTTTAATTATGAATTCTTTTTGAGAATTACTCACAATTCTGTAAAAGTTATGAGTATACCAAAAGTAGGTTACAAACACATTAATCTTAGAGTTGGGTCAATTTTTTGGAACTACAAAAATGGAGAAAACAAAATTAATGAAGATGAGGCAAGATTTTGGATCGAAACCGCAAAAAAAGAATCGTTTTTTAACGTCGAAAGAGATATAAATTATGAGCCCGAAAATGCTTAATGTTTGAAAATGAAAACGTCGAACAATTAGAAAAGAAAAAGAAAGGAAGAAAACCCACTACATTAAATTATTTTGCCGAAAGAGAGGAAAACGCAGTAAGACTGTTTTTAGTAACTGATTCGGATTATGAAAGAAATAAAATTTACAATGAGTTTTTAAGACACCCTTTAGATAAAATGATATCTTCCATAATCCGAAGATATAAATTGTACAGGAAAGACATGAATTATGAAGAAATTCATAATGACACTCATTCTTTTTTGATGACAAAAATAGAAAAGTTTAAGCCTTCAAAGGAAAAGAAGGCTTATTCTTATTTTGGAACCATCTGTAAAAATTACTTGATGGGTCAGATCATGAAAGATCAAAAAGAAATGAATAGGAAAATATCTTACGAAGATATTTCATCCGATTTGAGTAACAACATGAATATGTCTTATTACATAGACTCAGATGATGTTGGTTCAGAAGTTATAATTAAAAAATTTTTAGATAAACTAAAGTCAACTTTAGAAAATGATTGTGTAAATGAACAAGAACTCAAATTAGGATCTGCAATTTATGACTTATTTGAAAATTACGGCACAATATTTCCTGACTCCAACAATAACAAATTTAACAAAAACATTATTTTATTCGAATTAAGGGAGATGACTAATTTGTCGACTAAAGAAATTAGAACCTCGTTAAAGAAATATAAAAAAATATACTTTGAGTTAGTTCAAGAAATTTTGAAAAAATAATATTTATAGGTATGCCAAGACCAACAAAAAAACAGATTAATCTAAGTAAGGAATCCATGTTGTCCTTAATGCAAGAGATATACAACGAACTTGTAGAACAGAGACAGACCGCAATCCGAATCCAAAATAAAATGTTAACAATGATGAAAGAACCTGAAGATATGACTCTTATAGGTCCTGTTATTGAAAAACAACAAAAAATAATAAATGACTGTGTTGAGAAAAAACTGACTCTATCAAAGTTACAAGCTCAAATTTGGCAAAAAAATTCAACCAAAGAAGAAGACTTCACATTATCAGATTTGGAGATAGATGATGATACAATTCAAAATTTATTAAAAAAGGATGTTAATTCCGATTATAAATATAAAATGTGAATTTAATTTAAAATGCCAATAGACGTACAAGAAAGTTTTAAAAAAGTAGACAAAGAGGCACAAATCTTTCCTGTTTATAAAAGATTGAGATCGGAACAAAAAAAATTAGAAAAAAAAGTTTCTTCTTCATTTGATACTAATGAAAATTATCTTAAAACACAATTATCAGAGTGGTCAGAAAAAAAACAAGATTTTCAAGACGACGTAGTTACCGCGTTTAAAGAACTGGTTAATCTATCAAAGTTGTTAAATGGATCGGGAGCCGACACTAGTTCATATCTCAAAAAGATTTTTATTAAATCCCTTAAGGAATTAAGCCCTCAACTCAAAACCATTTTAATTGACACCATAAAAAAAACTTTGGGATGTTCAAGTGACCAAATATTACCACCTAACGTTCCACTATATGTAAAATTACAATCAATTGATTTTTTCAACTATTTGACAGTCAGTGCAGAAACAAAAGTTGGTAAGTTAATTTACGAGCCAGGTCCGTTGAACTACTTTAGTTATCCGTTTACTATGAATAAGTGTTTATATGATAGGGTTCAGAACTTAGGTCAACCAATTAGTGCCGTGGCGGGTACCCCGTATATTGGAAAATCTTCACAAGACATTTTTGATTTAGAATATGTCCAACAATATACAAACCCTCTTAACCAAGTTATCCAAGGAAATTTTTTCAAGGTAACATTTAGTACTCGACAAACCCCACTAACGGTTGATGAGTTTCTGAATGATTATTTTGAATCGATTGATATTTTTGATCAGAAAAATGTTTACGCACAATTGATCAATATAATTACCGGATCAATATATGCATACAAAGATGCGGGGTCCAATGAGATTTCGGCGTATCAAAAATACTTAAAAATTTTACAAAGAATTTTGGGTCTATGTTATGATGCAACTCCTGAGATAGACGTTAGTGGTGTGGCAAAAATTTCTGAAAGAGATATTGTATCTGATGATTTTTTTGAATTAAGTAATTTAGATCTTAGGTTAATAGAACAAAAAGTTTCTGACATACAAAAGAATGTTTTACAATTTGAGGATTGTAGTACAATCAAAGTGATCATGAATAATGAGGCGGTTATTGATGCCTTAAACCAAATTGTTTTTGTTGAGGGTGTTAATGAAAATAATGTTATCAACCAAACTACCAATATAATAAATAACGTAACAGACCAAACCTTCAGACAAGCGTATGATGATTCATGGATTGAGGAATTTCCTAAGGCTTTAGCAACTGCAGTTTTGTCCCCAAAAATACTTCTACCATTTATGGTTACAGGTAAGTCTTTAGCACAACCATTTGTTGATAATACGGTTAACTTAGAAGATTTTACAAAAAACTGTAGAACATTTTTGATCGAGTTTATGTCTCAAATAGGGGCTGTATACACAAAAATTATCTACACTATAGTTAGAAAAGACATTAAAAAATTATTGAAGGAGGTACTTAGTGATATTTCAATAGAAAAAAAACTGAAGATCAAAAGGATGATCTTTCCACTTACCGTTCTTGGTCTTGGTGCATCTATAAAACTGTTAAAGGATTTTAGAGATTGTAAAAGTATAGTAGATGAATTGACTAAAATTTTAAGTTTAGTTTTAAAAAGGAAGATAAGTGCCTTACAATCAAATCCAAATGCTGACGTACCTTTACCTTTATTATTTACCGCCAAATTATTAGAGGGTGCGTCACCAACAAGATCTTACATAAATGCAATACAAAGGTTAGAGGATTTGGGAATACCCACCGGTCCTATGCCAGACGGGAGCCCCAACGAGTTCTTAGCGGCTATTGCTGCGGTTATAGAGGGTATAGATAAAGAAAATGCAGAAAACGGTAAATCTGTTGTGGCGGTAGGTCCTTTAACAGTTACACCATTATTTACAACAGTACCACAAAAGGCATATGGAAAATCATTTTAAATTAGAACGAGACAAAATAGATTCGAAAAAAATTTTGGAGATAGTCAAGGATTATAAAAATTCTTCAAATAAAGATTTAAATATTGCCCTTCAATTTATTCAAAAAGATTTTGAGCATACAAAATCAACTTTATTAAAAATGAGTGAACATTTAGATAAATTGGAAATGCCTTATA
>Ga0181344_1000317_pt1 | contig 19480 bp, 24 predicted proteins | sample Su13VDMLBDD_FD_130098 | JGI IMG/M metagenome (GOLD analysis project Ga0181344, IMG submission 130098) | Freshwater viral communities from Lake Michigan, USA - Su13.VD.MLB.D.D | ecosystem: Environmental > Aquatic > Freshwater > Lake | place: USA: Michigan | collected 2013-07-15
TATTTAACGAAAATAGATGACCGATTTGATTGTGTTATTTGGATCACAAATGAATTAAGTGCAGAGCAGGACCTTATAGGAGAACTTAAAAAACGTTTAGGAAATCGATTTATATTGAAAGTTGGTTTAACACAAAATCAAGATGAACTTAAAGAGATGTTTAAGGATAATAAAGATGATAAAATCCGTACCGCCGTTGTTTTAGACGATTTACAAATGGAGCAAGGTAAATGGACGAGTGAATTATTTTTAGCAGGTAGGCATTTAAATCTTACAATTTTTCAAATAGTACAGAGTATATTTACAGGTAATAAACAAGCAAGAAACATGTCTAACAACGTTCAGTATTTTATATTATTTCAGTTTCCAGATGCTTTAAGTGTAGCAGAGAAGGCAAGGCGATTAACTACTAATAAGAAAGATAGAGATAGTGTAGTTGAGGCATATAAAGATGCAACAAGCAAACAAGGTGGATGTTTAATTATCGATACAATTACATCACAAAGTGGTTTAGAAGACGCTCAACTATTAAGGTTTCGTGATACAGAAATGAATGTTGTATATAAAAGTTTAGCAAAAGTTTAAATAATATATTATAAAAATAAAAAATATATTGTTATTATATATAAATGGTTAAATACGAATCTTTATTGTTAGGCGGTAAAGTAAAGAAATCTAAAATGGATTCATCGAGCGAAAGCGAAGAAGAGGAGGAAATGATGGGCGGAAAAGCATGTACCAAAGAACGTAAGGAAACAGCATTAAAGGTTGCTCGAAAAGTGAAGGCATCATTAGCAAAAAGTGAATGTGCTTATGGTCGAGGTGCTGGGGTTAAAGGCATGTCTTATGAGGAACGCTGTGCTAATCTCGCGAAGGCAAGGGCAACACGTATGGCGAACCTTAAAAAGAAGAAGATGGGAGGAGGTCAATATAATCAAGATTACGTAGATGAATCTCAGCTTAACTATGCAGGGTCGCCATTAGATATTTATTATCAAATCCCCGAAAAGCAAGTAAGGCAGATTAAGGAAGAGCGTGGGGAGAATGTAGGTGGAAGGATGCGAAAGGGTGGGGAAATGGATGCAGATAAACTTTTAGAGATGGGAAAAACTGGTGGAAGGATGAAGAAAGGTAAAGGTTTAGAGAAAGATATGGAGTTTGTACGTAATAGTAACCATACAGGGATGTCGATGCCTACTAAGGAGCAATTTATGCGTGGGGGTGATATTAGTAAAGAATACCCTGTCGATCTTCACGGGGCTATTAAACATCTTAGCGAACTCGCCCAAAAATTCGGTTTAAGATTAGTTAAGTAAAAAAATAATATATATAATATTTTTCATTTTAGGAAGAATATTATATAAAATGAATTAATTTAATTTCTAAAAAAAAATAATATCTAACATATATATATAATGAGTCGTAAATCAAGAATGTCCCCTATGGATGGTGGTTCTCTAATTCCCCCCCAACTCGTCGCTGTCGAAGAAGGTCATTTAGAAATGTTGAAGCAATCTCACATTAAGGTTGATTCTCGATATTTTGCAATTGACCCCAATTTAGATTTTGAAAGTTCTACTATTTTATGCGAAGACCGCTTATATGTAAGCGACCAAACGCCAAGTGCGACCGCTCCAATCACATTTACTATCCAGCCACAATTTAACGTCTTCCGTTCTCTTAGCGAATCTCGGTTCGTTTTCACGGTTCAAGTTGTGGCTGGTGCAGTAAATACATTTCAAGTAATTCCTAAACCCTATTGGTCGCAGTTGTTCGTCCGTGATTTTACATGTAATATCAACAACGTTGCTTGTAACGATCAGCATAGTCGAACTAATGCTTACGCTGGGTTTGTTAAAATCCTTCTCACACAAGGTGATTTGAAAAGTGCGAGTCTTGGTATTAATTCAGTAGGTACTAACCCCACGAATGGGATTATAACTGCTTTTGCTTGTGATGATACTCGTACTTTACAAGAAGGTATTGTAAATATTGATACTTTTACTGGTCCTGACTGGATCTTTGGATACAATAATGCCGTTATGTCTGCGGTTACTGGTATGACTACCTCACTTATGGGCGGTAATTCCTATTTTTCATCGCCTATTACTGCTGGTATAACTGGTATTACATTTACTGGGTTTGTGCCTGTTGAATTGACTTATCGCCCTCAGGATGGTATTTTTCTTCAACCCAAACTTTTACCGCCAGGTGTGAATCTCAACTACATCTTTAATACTAATACTATCGGTAATTGGGCGAATGCTTATAATCTCGGTATAACCCCAGCATCAAATGGCGGGTCAATCAATTTAGATGGAGCGGGTTGGTCTTACAACATAACCAAAGCTCAATACTACGAACGCCAGTACGTTATCACCCAAACTGGGTTAAAAGCTTACCAGAGTCTCATTATGCGACAACCGCTCTACTTTTCGTGTATGACTTCTAACACTTTGCTTTATCCTGTTTCTGCAACTCAGCAATCGATTCAGCTGACTAATGTGTTCTCAGGTCGTCTGCCGAATATGATTGTGGTAGCCCTGCTTAATCAAACGCCATCGCCTTTGAGTCCAGTCGGTTATACTGGGAATGTGTATCCCTTCTTAACATATTCGCCAACCCCTGCTTGGGGTCAAGCAATAAATGGATATAGTGGAACAACTGGTCCTCTTCCTGCTGATTGTATCAGTTCGGTACAACTCACGGTGAATGGTAGAACCTACCCTCACTTGTGGTCTTCAAGCATGTTGCCTAAAAGTACTCAGGATGTTTCTCAATGGTACGAACAATATCGTCAATGTGCTTTGATTTCCGCTCTTAATGGTCGTGAAACGGATCAGCCCAACACTAACTATGATGTTAAATATAAGTATGATAATCCCATTCTTACAAAAGCAGAGTTTGCGAGTGTTGCTACGTTCTGTTGCTTCAATATCCGTCGTAATGCTACGCTCCTAAATTGTAGCGGGGACAAAGAGGTCGGTGGTATTGATTTGCTTGTGAATATTAATGGAACAGCTCATCCTAACGCTCAATTGCTCGTTGTGGGTCTCTCAACCGATTCTCTTGCTACAATTACTGATGGTGGTTCTACTACATCGTTCGTCTTCTAAATGTTTAACATGTTTATTTAAAAGTATTTGTATAAAAAATGAAAATTACATTTTTTATATAAAAGTAAAAGTTAATATTTTGAATAACCCAATTTTGAATAATTAATCTTTCCTAACTTACCGCCATTTAATGGATGGTCTAAGAATGCATAAGGTTTTTGATTTAAATAGGTAGAACCAAATTCAGCCTTATCGAATAGAGTTCCAGAAACGCCATTAACTAATAACCATTCCGCCAAAGGTAAAGGTCTGCTATTCTCATCATAATTATACAAAACGGGAAAACGGATAGGTTCATCCACGTATGAATGTTTCCCAGAAATTCCACTTTCGAGTTTTTGCATTTGATTATTATAAATGCCTTTCTCCATATTTGCATCCATATCTTTATTGCTTTGTTCCTGTATTTTTTCAACAACTCGATCTAAACGTTCTACCATAGATTCTTTTTCAGCTTTCGTTTTATCTTGTCCTATGCTTTTATCTTCGTGTTCTTCATATTCTTCATCTACTCCTTCTTCATCCTCAGCATCATATTCTGGTAGATCTATTCCAGGTTCTTTTAAATGCGCGAACTGCTCCTCTTCTGTTGCGAGTCCTGGTTGATTAAAACTCCCTACTAATTTACCTACCTCAATAAAGGGGGCGAGTTCAGGGGCGAGAATCTCAACTGCTACTAAACCAAACTCTTTTACCGCATCGCCTATATATTTAACTGGGTCAGTTGCGACCTCAGTACCAACCAGATTCAAAACGGGATATTGTTCGGGGTCAAGAAAGTTTAATTTCCTTGCCTGTGCCTTAGTCCATTCCCACGCATCCTCCCACCAACTGCCTCCATAGACCTCTTCCTTTTTAAGTAACCCACACGCCATTTTATAAACTGCTCTATGAACGGGCGAATTAAACTGCCTATCGTGCAATTGACTAATCCTATGACGTAATCTATGTTCTGGTTTCATATTTGCGTAAATAGCTTTTATTTGTTTATTCGCTTTGGTCTTGGTTGTCCCCTTACTCATAACTTTACCTGTATCTTTATTTACAACACTAAAAGATTTATCTTTCTTTTCTTTGATTATATACGGCATCTATATATATAATGTATAATATATTTTTTTTTATATAAATATATTATATGGATCTTATAATTGTAAATCTTGTTATATCGTCTTTAACTTTGTTATTTAGTTTTATAGAAAAATTAAAATGTCAGCATGTAGAAGGATGTTGTTTTTCGAGTGATTGTATGAGGTCAGTAAATACTCCATCTGCAACTCCTATGAATGAGAAAGAAATATTACTAAGATAAGAACATGTCTAAATCTTTATCAATTTATCGATAGGTATAAATACATATGGTTTTAGAGTATCGTTATAATCGCTCCGTTGATTCCTCACAAACAACTTCTTTTCAAATGTGTTAAATAACGCTTCATCATATTTTATATAATATAAACCATCTGTAAAAGAAAATAAGAATATCTGTGACTTTGCATTATTGAGGATTTTATTATACCCTAATAGAGTTGTATTATAAGCCCTATATGAATTGGTACGTGATTTTAATTCATAGATATTAATGTCCCCTTCATAATCATATACCGCCATTCTTTTTTGAATCGCCTTAATATTATCTTTAAAAAAGTTTTCTATTTTTCCTAAAACTTGATCTTCGCTTTTTTTACCGAATATGTAATCGTTTTCATAAGTAGGCATGTTTATATATTATAGTTTAGATAAAAAAATAAAACAAATTAATTTAATTCGAAATATATAATTTTTATTTATAATATAATAGTTTAGTTTTATTTTTATTACTATTGTTTAGTTTTATTTCTCTCTATAATATGAATAAAAATCGATTTTTATGTTTCTATAATAGAGAAATAAAACCAATTTCTATTGTTTTTAATAAACTATATATATTTTTATAAACATTTTTCATTTTTATTTTGGCGAATATGAGTTTTTATTTATTCATATATAAAAATAATAAAATCTCATATTCATATATATAGATGGCGAACTTTACTCCTACAACTTTTTTAAAACACGATGATTATATGACCCCAAAATCTGCGTGGGAAAACATTAAGCAATACATACCCAACGACAAAGTAATTTGGGAAGCATTCTATGGTGATGGTAAGAGTGGTGAATATTTAAGAGAATTAGGGTTTAATGTTATACACGAACCTATTGATTTTTTTTCAAATGATAAAGGGGACATTATTGTTTCTAATCCTCCATTTAGTAAATCAAAAGAAATAATAGGAAGATTAAAACAACTCGATAAACCATTTATTATTATTATGCCGATCATTAAAATTAATACATCTTACTTTCGTGAAAACTTTAAAAATAAAGGTTTGCAAATTATGATACCAAGAAAGCGAATTCATTTTACAAAATTAATTAATGGGGTAGTACCTGCTAATTGGAAGAATGCAACTCAATATGATTGTTTATATTATTGTTATAAAATTGGATTGAAAAATGATATTACTTGGTTAGAATAATAAAATCTCATATTCATATATATAACATGCCTATCCCAACAAACCCCGAACTTTACAAGAAGGTAAAAGCATACGCTGATACTATCTATGTTAAACCGAGTGCATATAAAAGCGGATTCATCGTTAAGAAATATAAAGAATTGGGCGGTGAATATATTGATGATAAAAAACCAAAGGACTTAAAGAGATGGTTTAAGGAAGACTGGAAAGATGTAGGCGGGTTAGATTATCCTGTATATCGCCCCACAAAAAAGGTAAGTAAGAAAACGCCATTAACCCCCGATGAAATAAATCCAACTAATTTGAAAAAACAAATACTTTTAAAACAAGAACTTAAAGGAAATAAAAATCTTCCAAAGTTTAAAGAGAAAAAATAAATATATAAAAATTATTAATTTTAGGAAAATAAAAAAATATAATCTATATATATAGAAAATGGAAAAAGAAGTCGCGAAATTAATACATGCCGAAAAACCTACATTAAGTGAGATGTCTGTTAAGACCTACGCCAATTGTATAATTAAGATTATGGAGTTTCTTAAATCAACTAATTTAGATGATCTCTATAAAGACCCTCATAAGATTATTAAAGTTCTTCACGAAAAATATGATAAACCAAATACTATAAAAACCAAGATTGCATCCATCATAGTTTATCTACGCTGTATTCGAAATGATAAGAACGGCAAAGAGATAGACAACGCGATTGATATTTATAGCAAGGTGATTGAAATGCTTACTAATGATATTAAGATGGAATTATCGAGTAGCGAAAAAAGTACTAAACAAAAGGAGAATTGGGTTAATGATGATGATATTAAAAAACTCGATTCTAATCTTCTCTCTGTTGTTTCAAAAGATATTAGAACCGCAAAGGATTTAATGAACTTACGAAATTATGTTTTGTTTAAAATCTATCAGGATAATCCTACACGGAATGAACTCGCCGATACTAAACTGATATTCAAACCTACTAAGAAGGCAGAGGCATTAAGTGATGAATATAATTATCTCATATTAGATAAGAAGGCTAAAACAATCACATACCAAATGAACCAATATAAGACAAGCAAGAACTACGGGCAAAAGAACGTTTCAATTAATAAAGATTTATATCCCCTGTTTTTAGTTTATAAAAAGGCAATCGATTTATTCACTAATGAGAGTTGGTTTCTTCTAAACGATAATGCGAGTTCTAAAATGACGCGCAATAGGTTAGGTGTGGTATATTCTTCGTTGGGTGCAACAATAAATAAGAAACTCGGTACATCTCTAAATAGACATGTTGCTTTGAGTAACTTAATCCCAATCAAGGCAATTAAGGATTTAACTGATAAGATGGGTAATAGTCCTAATGAGGCGTTAAGCGTTTATGCTAAAAAATAAATATTTAAAAAAAAATATATTTCTTAATGCTATAATGATCGCAATTATAGCATTAATATTTTCTGTTTGTGTATTAATTTTAAATGTATGTTTATACATTAAAAAAAGAAATGCAAAATAAATTAACATCCCTGAGCGGTTTTCCAGTAGTTCTCTAAATCATCCATATCGACCTTTTGATATTTCGCTCTTGGATCTTCTAATGCCGAAAAGATTAACCCCTTAATATAGTCTTGTTTTGCTTTCGTCATAAAAATTTGTTTCCGTTCAACATCTACCTTATTCCCCTTTGTGTCTTCAACCGACAAAACCTTAATCGATGATTCAATAACTTCCATTCTATATATTATACTATATATATTTTTATTTTTCCTAAAATATAATTAAAATCCTAAATCAAATCTTTTTATTGTATCATTTAAAGATTCTTCTAAACTCCTTTTGTTCCACAGAAGGTGCTTCGCCCAAAACCCGCGCGTTAGAATTCCGCTCTTAGTCCAGTCTTCTCTTTTTTGATGACGTTTAATATATCTCTCTTTATGTTCGTCTGCAACTCTTGCCCCTTCTGTACTATTAAAGATTGTATAATCGCCCATCCCCGTTGAACCAAATCGAATAGATTTAGCTCTACCTGTTTCTGTATTATATAGGGTTACTTGAAACTTTGCCTTATTATTAGGTGTTTTTGTTATACACATTAGTTTATACATACTATACTAATATATATAGATAAAATAAATTTTTATAATTGAGTTACTGCTACGACATGCGAATTGACCTTTTTAATAAGAACATTTAAATTTGTGGGATAAGAAAAATCAGGCGGTAGTGGTGTAGATAAAGGCTGTCCTGTATCATCTAAAACCCAGAACGAAATCTCACGTATAATTTTTTGAGTTGGATTAATAAACTTCCAGGCAACATTCGCAACATCAAATAAACCTAATTCAATATCAGCAGATGGTGGGGTTGTATTCACAAAACGATTACCATATACGCGATAGAGTAATTGTGCCTTATTTCCAAAGTCATACTGATACTCTAAAAGATCACAATAAATAGCAATATCATAATATCGATTAGTATAATTTGATAAATCATATTCTCCTTTTATTAACGCCATAACGTAGCGGTGTGAAATATCTAAAACAATCGGGTTCGCCAATACACATGTAAAACCTGCATTTTGATTAGCATAACCTGCGAGAGGTATTGACCCCCTTTGACTGCCTACATATAAATCAATCGTTTCATATGTCTCATCGCTTAATTCAACATTAGGGTTGCTTCTTGATGTGTTAAAACTACTCATTCTATATATTATAAGATATATTTTATTTTTTATTTATAATATAATTATTTTATATTTATTATTTACATACGATGTTTTCGACCAGAACCTGCAACTGCTTTTTTAGGTCTGCCTACTTTTCCTTTTGGTTTCGCTACTGCCTTCGGTTTGGGGCGACTTATCTTCGAATATTCTTCGGGTTCATCTTCTTCTTCATATTCAAGTTCTTCGTGTTTAGGTGCTTGTTGTTTGGGTTTAACAAGTTCCCTTAATTCCCTAATATGCTTTAAAGTTTCAGCGGATTTCTCAATAAACTTGGGTGCTTTCTCCAATAACTCAGGTACTTTCGCTCCATATTTACTTACAGCATCGGCAGTTTTACTAAACCCTTTTTTAATATACCCTAAATATTTAGACCAGTCTATCGCTCCCCCTTCCATCATAAAATCGGTATAGTGACGTGTTTCGCTCTGGATGGATGGCGTTCGATTAGGGTTTGAATCATAATAGTCACTTGCTGAACCAGAAGATGATGCTCCTAATGCTCCACCAGTAAAACCCGCGAAATTACTGCTAAAAGCATAAGGATTGTTTTGTCTATAATCAGTTGCAGACCCTGAACTGGGGGCATTAGTTCCTCGACCTTCTAATTTTCCCTCATTAAAACCATTATATACATAAGGCATGTAGTGGGGTTGTGCTACTTCACTCATAGTATTAAGACTTTTGGGATTTAATAATGTTTCATAATAAGGGTTAAAATATTGATAATCACTTGAACTACCGCTGGAAGATGCTCCTAATGCTCCGCCCTTCATACCCTTTTTGGGTATTTCTAAGGCATTCACATTTCCTGGTACAACAGAAGGATAAAATGAACGTCTATCGTCTCCGTGATCCACAGATGTACCATATGAGAAACCCATAGTATTAGAACCTTGATTAACTGGGTAGTGCGTAGCGTACTTTCCCTCAGGGTCGATTTCACCAGAATCATAATTGCCTATATTTCGTGGATCATAAAAAGAGTTTGCAACAGATGAACCTTGTTTATATATGCTTTGTTTGGATGTTCCTTTAAAACGCCGATGCGTTAAGTTTTGTACCACTTTGTCTAAATAGTCGTCCTTCATTATATATTATTACTATATATTATTTTTTTGTAAAATTTGTAATTGTTTGCCTGTGGTATTATATTTGATAATATTTTTATAATAACATAATAAAAAAATGTTATTAAAAATGGGATTTATAGGGCAAACTCTACTTTAAGGTCTTCTGTTTCTTCTTTCTTAGCCTCTTCCTCCTGTGCCTTTTTCTTTGCCTCTTCCTCTCGGTATTTAAGAAGGCGGTCATTAACCTCATTCATATCGTGTTTTTGAATATCGTGTTTCATAACACTCCCTAATAAACCTTTCGCGATTAATTTAATACCCTCATCAGTCACTTTATCGCTATGTTCTACCGCCTCTAACAACAATACTAAATTAGCTGAGAAACCTGCATCAGGCGTATCTTTGTATTTAATACATGTAAAGATATGGGTTTCGAGTTGGATCTCTAAATTCTTTAAAGTTTCGGCAGTAATTTTAGGACTTTCCATTTATACATTAACTATATATTTTTTTTTTCCTAAAATAAATAAATTCTTTTTATTTATTAAATTTATGATATTTTTTTATTTCTTCATTTAATCTATTTGATTCTTTAATTAACACTCTTCTAATTTTTATTTCTTCTATATAAACAGCAACACAAAAACCAATAAAATAAGCTATCATTTTTTTATATATACTATATATATAATAAATGAGTTCTAATATACAAATTGAAGATTATATGAGAAAAAACTTTAAGGGTGATTTTCTCGGGTGCTTTTGTGCTGATGAATTACCTCATTCTCCGCCTCCTAATAGCAATCTTATTGCTAATTATAGTGATAGGGATGATGATGATGGCGGTACTCATTGGGTCGCTATGATTAATCTTAATAGTGATAATGGTACGCCTTCTATGTTTTTTGATTCTTATGGTGGTGATGCTGACTTTGAAGATGTTGTATTACAAAAGAGAACTAATTTTAAGAATTATATGAATAGGCATAGTAGGGGATCTTACGCCCATAATAATATCAATATTCAAAGTAGAGATGGTAATGGATGCGGTCATTATGCCGTACATGCTATTTTAACCCAATCTATCCCTGCATTAACAGGTCAAAAACGTTCAGCAAATATTCATTGGAAAGATTTTACAAGTCCATTTAATACCCCCGAAGATAATGATAGATTAATTAAACAGAAAATAAAATTATAATCTAATATATATATAATATGGCGTATAAACAAGTGAAAAAGTATCCTGAGAGTTTTGGCGATGATATTACCGAGATTGCAGAAGCATTAACATTAGACGGCGGTGAAAAACCATTTCTTTATGGTTCAGGTAGTTATAAAATCGATTATCCAAGTGACTATGATTTAGCGCAAGATGTTCCTATTGAGAAATATGGGAAGAATGGGATTCTACGTGATTTACAGAAGGTTATTAATCGATTAATGAAAATGCAAGGCATGTATATTGGTGATATTAAAAGTGGTGAGATTCCAGATTTCAAGGTAGTTGATGAAGACCTAAGTGAAAAAAACTATAATTCACGCAGAGCTGGTATGATTACAAAATTAAAATCGCTTTATAAGAAAAAAGTTATTACAAAAGAAGAATATACTGATTCTATTGGTATATTACAACCCGATCTAAAAGAAATCGATATTTATGTTATTAAACACGATATTCGGTTTGAAGTAATAAGGTGGAAACCACAAGATATTTTAAATGGGTTTGTTGTATATCGAGGTAAAAAAATACCTTTCAATAAATATTTAATAGGCGATAGTATGACGAAAATAGATATTATTGCGTGGTTAAATGGTATTCGATATAATGAAGTCACTATGGTCTATGTTTTCACAAAAAATGGCGAAATTATTAATAAAAAGTTTGGTAATGTCGAATTAGCGTTAATCGAGCAAATCCCCTATTTGCTTTATAAAGGGATGTATATGAAAATATGCAAACGCATTAATTCTATCGAAAGGGCAAGTAGAAACCCCGATACTCTTTTGCTACGCCGTTTATATCGATTATTTACAAGTGATTTGGGTTTATTGAACCAAGTACTAAGCGATATTGGCGCATTAGAATATTTAATAGAGAATGTTAAAAGTATTCCAAAAAGCAAGTTCGTTTATGAAATAGACCAGATGAAAACTCGATTAGGAAATATGACTAATTTAAAGTATCTTAAAAAACAGGATGTCGTTACTAAAATGCTTAATGAATTAGAAAAAGATGTCGTTGATCTAAAAGTACTGGAAGACCTCGATGAATGTTTGCGGAAGATATTACAGACTGAAACAAAGAAACAAATGAGGAAATGGAAACTACTGCCTATACCCAAAGAATATATGCCTTCTTCGCGTGAAATAGAAATTAAGGGTGGAAAGATAAAGGTAAAATTATTAAAAGAGTTTTTAGATGCGAGTTATAATGAAAAAAATAGACCTGAAAATATAGATGATTATATATTAGATAAAAGCATTTCAAATAATTATGTGGCTGTTTATCATAACCCTAAAACAGACCAAACTATTATTTCTCATAAGGGTACTCAGGGGTTACTCGATTGGGGAAACAATCTTGTATATGGGTTGTTTGGTAAGAAGGGATATAAATATACCAATCGATATAAGATTGCAGAAAAAGCGCAGAAAGCCACAGAAGCAAAATACGGGACTAAGAACCTTTCAACAATAGGTCATTCTCAGGGCGGTCTTAATGCTGAGTTATTAGGACAAAAAGGAAAAGAGGTTATTACTTTAAATAAGGCTACAAGACCTTTCTCAAATATAAAAGGAGAGAAACAATATGATATTTCTACAACTGGCGATGTAGTCAGTAAATTAAACCCCTTTCAAGGTAAATCAAAAAAAGATATTAGTATTCCAAGTAAATCATATAACCCTTTAAAAGAACATGTTTTGCCTGTATTAGAAGGTGTAGAACAAGAAAAAGAGATCGGCGAAGGGGTGAAAAAAGTTGTTATGAATAGGAGTGATTTTATTAAAGAACATCATAAATTAATCCCTCTTTTAAAATCTGGTACAAAGAAACAACGGCTGAAAGAAGCAAAGGACCAACAACAAGAATTAGAAAAAATTATGGGACGAGGGTTTTTATATCACGGCATTCAAATTAAACCTGTTGAGGATATTGAAATGACCCTTTAATTACTTGCAGTATATCTTATATAATTTTTATAAACTTATATAAAATATAATTTAAATCCGCATTTCAATATCTTCGACATGCCTTATCATACTACGTTTCTGCCCGTTTCCTTTTCCTACTTTTATCCAAGTCATACGGCTTTTATGAAACTTTTTATGTATTTTTTTAATAAATGCAGGATTTGCTAATTGAGTATCTGTATATTCCAAATCGTGATTATTAAATCCATACCTATTAATACCCTTATCATATGCAATCCATCCCGAAGGACTATCAGCAAAATAATCTAAATCGACAGATTTTATTTGACTATACACGCCAGAATGTTTTAAATATTCAAATAATAAACTCAACATTTCGCCAACATAACCTTTCCCTTGAAACCCTTTATCATTAACAAACACATAATCGATATGAAGGGCATGTTTCTTAAAAGTAGACCTAATAAACCCAATTAATAAATCCCCTCGCATTACGAACACTTGTACTACCCTATTCTCACTTTTTAAATCGAATGCCCTTTCTTTCATTCTCTCATATGCCCCATAATTTTTTAGACGCATTTCATAAATTGTTGTTTTAAAAGCATTAACCGCGTCTTTTTTAGTCATAAAACTCCATCCCATTAATAGAGTGTCTGCGGTTTGGTCTAAAATAGTATCTACATCATTACTTACTCTTACCTCATCTAAATTATATACATTTGTTAAATCCAGGATCTCATCCTTCCCTTGATTATCATATATAAAAAAGGCATCATTTGCATTAATTAGTTTAGGTGCTTGTCTGCTCCGCGTTGGTTTCGGTTTTTCAATTATTGGTTTTTCTTCTATTTGTAATGAAATATTTTCTGGTTCTTTTTTAACCTTTTTGGTTTTTTCTTCTATTTGTAATGAAATATTTTCTGGTTCTTTTTGTTTTGGTTTTGTAATTTTTTTTGGTTTAATTACAGGTTCAGGTTTTAATTTCGACATGTTTATATATTTTTTTAAAACAATTTCTCCGTCCTCTTGTATTTCTAAATGTTTATGTAATTCTTCACTTAGTTCTTTTTGTGTCTTTGCTTTGCGTCTTCCGTCAATAATTTTAGATAAACCTATTTTAGTTTGTAGGTTATAAGTCTTCACTAATGATTTTAAAACTTTTAAGGGCAGTTTATCGAACATTTATATATAATAGAAATATTTTATTATTTTATTATATAATTAATATATATGGATCATTTAACATTATATAAATGTAGTGACTGCGGTACTCATCGCTATTTAATTTTTCCCTACGGAAATGAATCCCTTATCATTTGTTCTGCATGTTTTCAAATGAGGCATATCTTATTAGAAGAGAGAAAAAAAAATAATATATCACTTAAATCCTGTTGCGAAAGTTATTGTACTGCTCCAAATTAATTTATTTTATGAACTATACAAAAATACATTTCCGTACTATACAAAAATTTCATTTTGTATTTTTTGTATTATTTTTGTATAGTTATTTTTTCATTTTATTTTTTTCGTTTCAACCCATTATCCCGTATAACAAATCCCTTATAGAGACATTACTATACAAAAATACAAAATTTAGGATGATACAGCAAAAAAAAAAATTTGAAAGTCTCTTCCTATTAAATAGGAACGAACCCTATTGAAGGAAATAGACCTTCCTCATCCGTATTTTTGTATTTTTGTATAGAGGGATGTTTAGAGAAGTTGAGACGTATTAAGGGAAGGAAAAATGGGAAGATTTTAGGAAAAAAATGCAAAATACAAAATCAAAATACAAAATACAAAAATACAAAATACAAAATACAAAAAAAAGAATTCTGTATATTTAGGCATAATTAAAAAAATAACTTAAAAAATAAAATATATACTAATATAAAGAGGATGAGATATTCTTATACAAACAAGCAGGGTGAAATAATTGAAAGGGAATGTAATTTCGATATGAAGACTTATAATTCAAAATATTATTTAGAACATAAGGAACATTTAAACGAACGTCTGGAATGTAAGTGTGGATTGATGTACGCAAGAAGTAACTCATCGGCTCATAAAAAAGGAAGGGTTCATAGATTATATGAAAAATTAACAAAAAAAGAGGATGAGATTATTTAGGCGTTTTTAAATAATTTATTTATTTAGGCGTTTTTAAAAAATTATATATAGAAATTAAATAATTAATTATTAATTAAATTAATTACTTAAAAATAAAATATAGTTATATAATATAGAATGTCTTTCCAAGTTTTCGTAAATCCTGAAATTTGCCTCAAACTCTCAAAACTCTCTTTTAAGCAATTCTCGAAATTCTATCCTGATGCAGAAACGGATAAGAATGGTGTTATTTTAGACATGCATACCCAATATGACCTTTTAATAAATTATTGTAATAAATTAATTCAAAATAAATATACTTTAACGGAAACTTATTCACATAGTTTAGGAAGTTTAGAAGGACGTATTTTTGTGAATGGTGAAATGGGGATGCAACGTTTAGCAGGAAAGTTTAGGGGTGTATTGTGTGATGAATTAAATGTAGATTTAGATATGAAAAACGCTCATTTATCCATTCTTTTAAATCTTTGCAAACGTTTAGAGATATATACGCCTCAATTAAAAAATTATTGTAAGAATAGAGATGAAATTATAAAGACATTTATGATTGATGATAATATCAGCAAGGATCAAGCAAAAACCATTTTTATTTGTGCTTTAAATACGGATATAGTACAGCCAAAATATATAAACACATGTATTAAGCCGTTACGTAGTCGAAAAATTAAAAACACTTTTTACCACGAATTCGATGCCGAAATGAAAAAAATACAAACTGCTCTAATCCCATACTATCCTGAATTTTATAAATTTGTATCAAAACGTGGAAAAGACAATATAAATGGTCGATTTATTAATAAAATAATATGTAAAATTGAGAATGAGATATTACAGAAAGCGATGTCTTCGTTACAAAAACAAAAAATAATAGTAAATGTGCCTATGTTCGATGGATTTATGGCGGATATTAGTAAAAGTAATAAAACAACATGTGAAATTGTAACTCAGTTAAATACACTAACAAAAGAAGATGGTATTTTATGGGATAATAAAGAGCATAATATCGAGATTTTACAATTATTGAATAGTCTTGTTTTTGAAGAACATATCTTAAATTTTAAAGGCGATAATGAGGTTGCAATCGCAAATTATTTATTAGAGAATCTTTTAAAAAATAAAATTTATGTTTGTAATGGGGAAGTATGGTTATATCAAAAACCCATATGGACTAATTTAAATATCGATAAATTATTAATACCTGTAATATCGCCCCATAATTTGGATATTAAAACGCCATTCGGTTATGCCCCCGCTAATAAAAGTGCATCTAATCTTAAAAATATAATTTCATTAGTAATGGCTCACTCGCCTAAGAAAGATGATTTTTATACTATAATGCATAAAGATACTAAGAATCGATTATTTTATAATAATGGTTATTATGATTTCAAAATTAATAAATTTGTTATTTATGATGATGAGAATATCCCATTTACAAGTTTTGTAATTAAACGGGATTATAAAGAAAATAAAAGCAAAGTTGAGGATGTTTTTGAGAAAATATTTTACCCAATCTTTAATGTTGTAAGGGATGAGAACCAAAATATAGTAGAAGATCATAATCACGGGATGATGAAATATATCCTTTATAACCTGGCTCGTAAATTAGCGGGACATATCGAGGATAAAGATTTTATGTTTTGGATAGGTGAGCGTAATAGCGGTAAAGGTGTTATTCAGGATTTAATAATGGAAGCATTTGAGAAATATATTGGTTCTTTTGATAGTAACGTGTTAATCCAAAAGCCTACCTCTTGTGGGGAAGCATCGAAAGAAAGTGCCTGGATGCTTTTCTTTGAATTCACACGTATTATGTTCGCAAGTGAGTTTCCAATTAAAACGGATATGAGGGGAAGGCATACTATAAAAATGAATGGTACTTTATTAAAAAAATTATCGAGTGGTGGGGATAAATTACAAGCCAGAGGAAACAATAAAGATGCAAGAGAATTTCAAATTCAATCAAGCATAGTTTTAGTAGCAAATGATGTTCCATTATGCGAACCAACGGATGCCTTAAAAACGATGACTAAGTTTAACATGCCTTCAAAATTTATGAATAAAGAGGATTTTAATTTATTAACATTAAGCGAACAATTATGTTGTGTAAGAAAAGAACCTGATAATGACCTAAAAGAATGGTGTAAGGCAGAAGACGTGAAAGAGGCTATTGAATATATTTTATTTGAAAGTTATAAAACAAAACAAACAATACCAGATTTTTTCAAATTACAAGCATTAAAGGATAATAATAACAATAATGATAATGAAAAATTAGAGGAAGTATTTGAAATAAATCGAGATCCTGACTCTTTCCTAAGTAATAAAGATATAACGGAAACACTTGCAACTAATAATATAGCGATGACCCAATTAAAAGCTAAAAAATTATTAATGATGTTAGGGGCTGTGGAAGGTACTTTTAATAATCAACGAGGTTTGAATGGTTTAAAAGTTAGAAATTAATAAAACTCTTTAATTTTTATATTTATATAAAAAATATAAAAATAAAATATATTATATAATATATATATGTCTCAATCAAGTTTAAATAGTTTTATAGGAACAATTGTCGCGGGAACGTCTTTTATAGGTCGCCCAGAAGTCATAAATGGTAGTATATCAGCGGTTATTTTTTTAAATAATTTGGTAGATCTAACCATCGAGTTTTATCAATCTGTGGATGGAATAACCTATTTTTTAACTGATACATTTTTAGCAAGTGTAGCAACATATGGACCTCAAACAAGAACGCAATTTTATATCAAAGGTTTAAGGGGATATGTGAAGGTAATAAACTCAGGGGCTGTGAATGCAATAGATGTGGTTGTACGTACTCTTTATACCGCAAATAATCACGATGGAACTGAATTACAACCCTCATACGTTCAGGTCAGCAATCTACCAGCGAAACTTTTAACTTATGGGGAAAATACTAATTTCACCTTTTATCCTACACCAGCAAACAACACCGCTACAATATACGCCGATGAAACAAAAGGTACTGATGTAATTGGCGGTTGGAGATATACTAATCTAACAACAGGTAAAATAAATTGGTATTGCTACGCCTCGCCCAGTTCGGCAACAGACTATAAAGTATCGCAATTAAATAGCATGTATGCGGTTGTAAATCAACAAAGTACATTAGGTTTAGCAACGGCGCAGAACCCTTTTATTATATTTTATACTCGCCCCATCACAACATCTACAACCTTTTATCAAAATAAGTTCTTCTTCGGTTCAAACGCAGGGACAGATACAACAGGTATTAAATTGCTTTATACAGGGACAGATCCAGTTGGTATTCACCCTGAAATAGTAGCGCCGAATCGAATTCAGTTAGATTTCAAACCATTATTATCAACATCAACCATAGCATTATCGCAAAATGAAAGCATCTATTTAGGATCTTTGCAAACTACAAATAATACAACCCCAGCAGGATCTTTTGACTTTACTATGGGAGAGTTTGGCGTGGATTGGGTTAAGACCCCTTCGGTTATACCAGTTGATTTTAATTCGGTTGTTGTTAGTGGGGCAGTTAATTTAACCCCTACATTAAATACAATAACCTATAATGAACCAGTTTCAGCAGTATCTTTTACAGGTTCGGCGTATGATATGGGAGAGAATAGTTTGGTAGATATTTTATTATTAGCAACAGGTCTAACACCAGGATCAGTTAGATTAGATTATAGCGTGGATGGAGTTAGTTGGTTTCCAAATAATACTACAACTTATGCTTTTACACTCGCAGATCCGCATCAAACTATAATAGGATTAAAAACAGGTAGTCGGTATATTCGTGTTAGTACAGGCGGTGCCTCAGCATTTCTCGCTACTAATCTAAAAATGACTTTTTCAAGCAAACGATCTTAATTCATTATTTTATATAGTTTTACGCAAAATTATATAAAATACTTATTTTTTAATACTATTCATTATACCATTATAATATGCTACTGGAATGCGGTGTTTATATTTTTTTAACTTCTTTTTTACCTCGCTAATACGTCCGCCCTTAAAGTCATTTTCCACATCACTTAATACAGCGTCCAGATCAGTTTCGCTCTCACTTGACGATTCACTACTGGAACTTTCTACTACTGGTTTTGCTTGTAATCCGCCCTTCATATTGTATTTGCGTTTAGGGATATTATGAGTAGTTTTAATAAACTTATGAAGAGTAGTATTATAACCAAAGAGAGATGGATTAAAACCTTTTTGATGTGCTTCGTTTGCGAATAAAATCAATTGGTTCTTTAAATGCTCTGGAATCTTAAAATTGCGTCCGCCATCAATCATAGTTCTAATAATGGTAGGATGGTATTTTTGCAGGTCCATCCCAATATCCGCTAAATGATTATACTTCTTCTTGTTCTTTACGCTTTCAGCATGTCTCATTTGCTCTTCCTTCTTAACATCAACATTATTATCACAGACAATCTTATTGGAAACAATCTTTACTAAACATTTTTCTAACATTATATATATAATAGATATTATATTTTAAAATTATAAATAAAATATATATTAATATATATAATGATGAATGAAAAACTTTTATTTAAATTAGGTTCTAAAATCGATATAGCAGGGTCAAGTGGGTCAGGAAAGACCTTCTGGTTGGTAAATTATTTAACGAAAATAGATGACCGATTTGATTGTGTTATTTGGATCACAAATGAATTAAGTGCACTTAATTCATTTGTGATCCAAATAACACAATCAAATCGGTCATCTATTTTCGTTAAATAA
>Ga0181344_1000318_pt1 | contig 19413 bp, 23 predicted proteins | sample Su13VDMLBDD_FD_130098 | JGI IMG/M metagenome (GOLD analysis project Ga0181344, IMG submission 130098) | Freshwater viral communities from Lake Michigan, USA - Su13.VD.MLB.D.D | ecosystem: Environmental > Aquatic > Freshwater > Lake | place: USA: Michigan | collected 2013-07-15
AATTGACTTCGGCCATTTTTCTCTCACTTTCTTTGTAAATTTATGAAACTCGGTCATGTAGCCATTAGCCACATCTACACAAACAAACGTTGGATCTTTGATTTCCGAACTGTCAACAAACAACTTGCTATCGGCATCCAGACCAAGAGTCAATGACACATATTTTTCTTTTTCTGGATGTGAGCTGACAAAGTTAGAATAATAATCCCCGCCTTTCTTGAGGCAGGTTATAATTTTAAATTCAGACAGAGCGAGTGCCATCTTGTGGGTTCCGACCGTTGACATGTTTGCTGCCATCACGGGAACACCGCTCCAATACGACCCGCAGTTGAATGTGGTGCCCACCTCAAGATTTACATCTTTTCGAGATTTTACATCACTGAGATTTGGCTTGATAAGAACGTCGGAGTAATCGAACTTTGGCTCGTAGTTTTCAATCATGGCGGCATATAATAACACACCACCAAAGTCCGTCAAGATTTATTTTGATTCTTCTATTCGCTTGATGGCATCTCTCAGGGCAAGCATTTTTTGAGCTAGTTCTTTAGCCGTAATCTTGTCCCGAAGATAGTCTTCATATTTCGAAAGTATAATCTTCGCTTCTCTGAAGAGTATCGCATGAAGATGATCAAGACGTTTGGGATCATTTTCTGCCATCAAATATATTTATTCAAGTCCAGTTGTGTCATCTCTGACGAATCTTATTGCTTTGGCCATATAAAATGAGGACCAGTCTTGTTTTATAACATCCCATAAAACAATCCTGTTTCCAGCCAAAGGTCTAAAAAAATTGGCTCTTTCTGCAATCTGGGCCGGATTTATATATTTTTTGTACAGTGTTCCAGTAATTTTTGAAGCACTTCCGTTTACTTTTAGATAATCTACGGTACAAAGCCCATTTAATGATTCTGCTATGACTTCAAATGGGGAAATATGATCTGTTTTATAAAATTTATTTTTGGTTATTATCGTTACATCTAATTTAAAATCTGTATAAGGATCATAGATATTTTTGCTGTCTCCGAATCCATTTAATTTTTCAAAATTATCATAAGAACCAAAGTTTTTTAAAATAAACTCTTGAAAAAGAGGATCGGCAGTTTTGTAGTTTTCATACTGCTGTTTCTGATACTCAGACCCCCAGTATTGATCGCCCAGAGCTTCTGCTATGTCTCTTTTTGAAACAGTTTCCTTTTGAAAATATTCATCAATAGAATTTATTAATATATTTTTTCCTGTTAAATCCCGGGTAGGCAAAAGAGCATAGGCTCTGGATGTAGAAGAGTCTTCAATTGGAAACTGATCCCTTACGCTTTTGGGAGCTTGTTTCTTTGGAAGGTCCATAAAAATATTTATATAAAGGACCAAAATTACGTTTAGTGCAATGTATAAATATTTTCAATGCAACTGCGCGATTTTTCCATATTATTTCAAAAAATACCAACCACTGGTCAAAAGACGGATATTGCAATGGTCACGGGATACAATGCAATTGTTCAAAAGATATCACACCTTTTAAATACCAACAAGGGAGAGTTGACATCTGATAAAAATTTTGGATCAAATTATTATGTCTTTTTATTCGATCCCGTAGGGAACAAGCAGACTCTTGAAATAACTTTGGCTAATTACATAGAGGCATCCATTCCAGGAATATCAAACGTTACCGTGCAATTGGATTCTTACACCGAAACCAATTTGTTTTTTCAAATAAAATTCAGTTATTATGATGGAATCGTCTTTCAAAATAATATTTACTGCTCGGTAGAGGTAAAAATTTAATGGCATATAACACAAAAAATCTTAATGTCGCGTCTTTGGATTTTACTGATATTGTTTCTTCATTGACATCGTTTTTAGAAAAGCAACCAAATCTCACAAATGTAGATTTCAGAAATCCGGCAAGTGCTGCAAATATGTTGATAAACATTTTGTCAACGGCTACAGCATATAACGGTGCTTATGCTTATTTTGGATATAATGAGTCATTTAAAATTTCTGCACAGAATTTGGAATCTTTCTCCGGAATGGCATCAAATGAGAGCATTTTGCTTCCATTCACACAATCTGCAAGCACAACAGCTGTAATTTCTGCAACGAGCACGTTAGATGCATTTACTACATTTACGGCCACGGCAGCAGATGGAACAAAAATTTTGTTCTTTAACGCTTCTGAAATAACACCGGGAACCGCAAGTTATACTCTTTACTCGGGTACAAAACAGGTAACATTTACAGATTATAATTTTGATAATCAGTATATTAAGCTTCCTCTTAATATAGATCCAAGAACAATACTCTTTGAAGTTACGGACATTGCAAATGGAACTATTAAAACATGGACAAGAGTAGATCGCGGTGAAGAGGCAACTCTTTCTTCTACCGGAATAGCAGGAAACTATTACACCGTAATAAATGGTGCAGATGGTTACATCGTAACAAATAATTTTGTAAATACGAATGAAATAGATTTAGGATACCGAGTCGAGGTATCTGCCGTGCAAACCAATGGATCGATTGGAAATAATGCCACAATCAATCCATTATCTTCAACCACATTTATAACTCTCCCAACACCAAGTGGTGGTTACGATACCATAAGCGTAGAAAAAGCCAGAAGCACTGTTCTTTTTAACGGAAATGGAAGAAGACGTTGGGTTACTCCTAATGACGTAAAACAATACATTATTTCTTTGGGTTATACGGATGATATAACGACCATAACAGTCCAAAACGGAACAAACCCGGGAAGCATAAAAGTTTACGTAGATGAGGGGCTTACTCCAGCGCAGGAAACTCAACTTTTAGCTTCATTGACTGAAGCAGGTCCCGCAGGAATCTCAATAACTTATTCTCTATGATTTTACTATTCAACCATATTCCTGTAACATTACAGGGAAAAATCAATAAGTTTGTAGAAAAAGTTCAAGAAGCCTATGGCTCGGAGTTTTTCAATCTCCAGGGTCAAAAATGGTTTGGAGATAAACTTACGGTACAATCTCTTTTTCCTGCATGGATTTTAAGAGAATACGAAAACGATCCCACCAATGTATTAATAGTCCCCATAATAAAAAATTACTTGCGATGGCTTTTCAGCATTGAATACGGTTACGGGGCACAGTTAAATTGGGAAAACATAAGATCACCATTCGAAATAAATACAAAATTTCTCGAGGCGGTTGCTGAATGCTATTTTCCTGGTGCCGATTTTGCAAGTGATGAATTAAGCGGTGTTCTTCCAAACATTAGGTCTTTCAGTTTGCAAGTTCACGGTTCCTATTTTGATATCAAAGGACCTCCCAAAGCAATAAAAAGAGTTTTGACCACTTTGCTTGGACTACCTTCGTTTACTACTAAAGTTTATTGCTCTTCGCCCGGAATCATAACAATAGAAGGAAATGTTTCTGAAGATCATAAAAGCTTTCTAGCAGAACATGTGATTCCAGCTGGAATGATTGTTATTTACGTGAGTGTTTAATATGATTAAAAAAATGATGCTTTTGGCTATGGCGATTGCCTCCAGAGGGCTTTCGGATAATAAAATTGATCTGCCAACCAAAAAACTAAGGTATTTGTCTTGTTTTGGCCATGATGGAATACCTCCATGTGGACATTTAAAAAGAAGCAAAAAGTCCAATTACCATTATTGTGGTGGCTGTGGGTGTGGTGATAATAAAAACACTTGGCTCGTTCAAAGTGAAGGTGAATATTCTAAATTGGACTATCCAAAATTAAATTGTCCTAACGACATGCCTGGATTTTCAAATTACGACCCGAATTCCAAAAAAGATAGTGCTAGAAAAGAGCAGATTGAAAATTTTGATCCAGAAAAACTCGATCTAATACAAGTTACGGTAGGTAGATCAGAAGAAAAAGAAAAATTAATAGGACAGTTAAACAAAATTATTAAAAATTCATAAATAATTTTAAGATGCCAAATAACCGCCAAGAATTCATAGATTACTGCTTTAGATCTTTGGGATCACCTGTAATACAGATCAATATAGATCCGCAACAGGCACAGGATCGTCTTGACGAAGCTTTGGAGTACATGTATGAAAGACACTTTGATTTCAATCAAAGAGCTCTGTTTTTATACCCCATACAACAGCAAGATAAAAATAGGCAGTATTTTGATACCAGCACATTTGGAAATGCTTTGGGTGCACAGCTAGTAACTGAAGCCGATGGCTCAACTGGATACTGGCCAGCCGCATCAAATATAAGAACGGTCACTAAAGTATATGCACCAGCCAATGCAGTTACTGGTGATTATATGTTTGATCTTAGATACCAATTAACGTTATTCGATTTCTTCGGTTTGTATTACAATCAATCTGGTACACCGAGCGGACCCATTGCCGCATATATGGAATCTATGAGTTATGTTAAGTTGGTAGAGGATGTTTTCAACTACCCAATGTCTTACACATATACAAGAACAACGGATAGGCTATTTTTGGATACAGATTATACTAAATTAATAACAGGCAATCTTTTGTTTGTTGAAACATATGTACAAATAGACACAGAGAAATATCCAAAAGTTTGGAACGATAGAGTTTTCAAAAAGTATTATACAGCATTGCTAAAAAAGCAATGGGCTCAGAACTTAATAAAATTCTCAAATGTACCACTTCCCGGTGGTGCTTCTTTGAATGCTCCAGCGATTTTGAGCGAAGCAAATAGAGAGCTCGGAGAAGTAGAATTGTTCCTCACAAGAACACAAGAATTGCCGGTCGATCCGCTGATAGGTTAATATGCCAATAAACCCATACTTTTACAATAATATTGGCGAACAGAATCTGGTAGAAGATATAACCATCGAAATAATCAAAACTACCGGCCAGGATTGCACTTATGTTCCCAGAAAATATTTTGATATAGATCAACTCTTCGGAGAGGATCCAGGAACATCATTTGTAAAAGCATATCCTTTAGAGATGTATCTTCAATCTTTTAGAGGCTTTGACGGTACCGACGTTATCACTCAATTTGGAATTGAGATAAAGGATAAGGTTAATTTGGTTTTTGCCAGAAGACGTTTTTTTGAAGAAGTTACAACTTACGATTCTTCCATAACAAGACCAAGAGAAGGTGATCTTATCTACTTCCCTCTTTCAAAGTCGCTATTTGAAATAAATTTCGTAGAACACGAAAATCCTTTGTATCCACTGGGTAAGCTTTATTCATATTTCATAACCGCTGAACTCTTCACATACAGTTATGAAAAAATCAATACCAAGGTCAATGCAATCGATCAGGTTCAGACAACCACACGCGGTCTATCGGGTTCCACAATCATACCTCTGAACAATATTTTGGGCACTACCGCTGGAATAAATGAAGTCATCGATGATGAGGCCGATCTCTTTAATGTAGATAGAAACGAGCCCTGCACCTAACAAGGAATACCATGTTTGAATATAGTTACAATGAAAATTTAAGAAAAATCGTGGTGGGGTTTGGATCGTTGTTTACCCAAATGACTGTAAAGCATGCCAACCCAGACAATGTAAATAATCCTCTTACAATTCGTGTTCCCATAACTTATGCACCACAGGAAAAATTTATACGCAGGTTATTGGAAACCTCATCCATAAATGATGGAACAAGAATAGAAACTCAACTTCCAAAGTTGAGTTATATGATGACTTCTGTTACTCCGGACCCAAACAGAAGAAGAAGCAAGGCCAATATAACAAAAACCATGACATCTGGTGGCGGTCAATGTGTGGGATCTAATGGTAATTTTATTTTGCAAGAAGTCCCTGTAAATATAAGTTTTTCATTGTTTATATACACCAGACACATAGATGATACCTTGCAAATAGCAGAGCAAATAATAGCACAGTTCAACCCAGATCACATCATAAGCCTCAACATGAACAGCGCTCAAACAAACACCACTGTTCCTATAACAATGGTCAGCAATAACATAACAGAACGTTATGACGGTGACTTTGGAAACAGAAGAATAAATATTTCTAGCTTTAACTTTTTGGCAAAAGGTTACGTATTTGGGCAAATTCAAAATTATACAGTTATTAGTGATACTGGTAATATAGATATAGAATTTGATTAAAAATGAATATTAATAAAAACTTGTCTAATTTTTTTAATGTGTCTGAGACACCAAAAGATATAACTAAAAAAGATCTTGCTGGTGGTACATTCAACCAGGCAAATTTTCAAAAAGATTATGAAATGGTACAATCAAATCTTAAAAATTTGATTGGTAGTGGGAATTTAGCTTTGGATAGTGCTCTAAAAGTTGCTACTGAATCTGACAGCCCAAGAGCATTTGAAGTTGTGGCAATACTGTTAAAAACAATGGCGGACTTGAATAATAATGTTTTGAGTGTTCACAAGACCGCAAAAGACACTACTTCTACGGGAAAAACCGAAGTAAAACAAACAAACAATTCTGTTTTCATTGGCTCCACCAAAGATCTTCAAAATTTACTAAACAAAGATCGCAGCACTGAAAAAGACATAGTCGATGTGGAGATTTTAGATAATGACAATAAACAATAAAGAGGGTTATAGAAATAACCCAAAATTAAAATTACCTGGAGTTGAACTTCAATATACAGAAGAACAATTAAAGGAATATGTCAAGTGTGCAAACGATCCGGTTTATTTCTGTGAAAAGTACATAAAAGTAAAAACTCTAGACAAGGGTGTCGTTCCCTTTAATCTATACCAATATCAAAAAAACTTCGTAAATGCAATTCACGATAATCGCTTTACTATCTCCAAATGGCCACGCCAGTGCGGTAAATCAACTTGCGTGACAAGTTACATTTGCCACTATATTACATTTAATCAGAGTGTGAACGTAGCCATTCTGGCAAACAGACTAAAAACGGCCAAAGAAGAGTTATTCTCAAAACTTCAGCTGGCATATGAAAACTTACCTCATTTTCTTCAGCAGGGGGTTGTTGAGTGGAACAAGACAAGCTTTAAATTAGAAAACGGTTCTAGAGTAATGTGTGATGCGACTAGCTCTTCAGCCATCCGTGGTGGTTCTTATAACCTTTTGCTATTGGACGAATACGCCTTCTTGCCAAGCCACGTGGCAGAAGAATTCTACACCTCTACATATCCAACCATTTCGGCAGGTACCACTACAAAACTGATTATTGTATCAACTCCAAATGGAATGAACCACTTTCATAAACTTTGGGTGGATGCCAAAAGACCTGAAGGACATAAATTAAAAAATAAGTTTGTCCCTGTAGAGGTAACTTGGCGTGATACGCCAATTAGTCCGGGAAGTCCAAAACTTCGTGATGAAACTTGGGCGGCAGAACAGATAGCCAACACAAGTGCAGATCAGTTTGAACAGGAATACGGTTGCAGTTTCTTAGGTTCATCTAATACTTTAATTTCTTCAAGTAAACTAAATGTTCTTGCACCAGAAGAGCCGATCAGCGAAAATGCAGAGGGATACAGAGTATTTGAAACGCCCCAAAAAGAAAGAACTTACTTTCTTCAGGCGGACGTCTCTAGAGGACAGGGAGTGGATTACTCTTCATTTACCGTAATAGATGGAACTGAAGCACCATATAAGGTTGTAGGTTCTTACAGAAATAACACCATAAGCCCATTCAATTTCCCAACAGTTATTTTAAATGCAGCAAAAGCTTATAATAACGCCTATGTATTGATCGAAACTAATGATTTGGGTGGTCAAGTTTCAAATATACTCCATTCTGATCTGGAGTATGATAATGTTTTAATGACTAAGGTTTTGGGAAGAAAAGGCCAAATTTTATCTCAGGGATTTGGTGGGGTTGGAAAAAATGAGATGGGAATAAGAACAACAGCCCAAACAAAGAAATTGGGATGTGCTATATTAAAAAGGCTGGTGGAAGAAAACAAAATTTTATTAAATGATGATAGAATCATATCTGAATTGATGTCCTTCGTTTCTAAATCTAACACCTACAAAGCAGATGATGGCCAAAATGACGATCTAGTGATGACTTTGGTGTTCTTTGCGTGGCTCACTAGACAGGAATATTTTGCAGATCTGGTTGAACAAGCAAAATTTGCATACGAGCAACCGAACAATAGTGAGGATGATAATACTCTTTTTATGTATAATTCAAACGAAAGTGGGGATAATGACGAATTTTCCGATGGAAAAGTAGTTTGGTATCCAGCATAAAAATTATAAATATTTGGAAGAGAATAAAGAACTATGCCAAATACTAATCCAAATCTTGGATCCTTCCTCAACGCCAGCCAGTTCAGTTCAAACGTTCCGTCTGGTGACCCACTATATGCAGCTATTGTTGCCGGTTCAACTTTCGTATTACCAGCTTTCAATGGATCAAGTGGGGCCGCAGAAAAGGATCCCGGTGGACTTTTTGGATGGTTAATTTATGCCAGAAATTATAAAACAACACCACCAAAAGGAACGACTGGTGACAGTTACCTAGTTTATACAAATCCGGGAAATTTAATAAATGATTTGAATAAATTGACAGGCGTAACCCACTGCTTGATTTCTTATACGGGAAGCGGTGGAACTTTTGGTTTCTTCCAGCAAACATCAGACACTCAAGTTCTTGTTCGTGCACCACTTGGAAACGATTTCTTGCACTGCCTGCATTATCTTGCATATGGCGGTAATCTTATCATATCTGGAACAACTTTAGGATTAAACAACTATGAAAATCAGTCTGGTAACCCTATTGATGTTTTGATTGGAAATTCCGCCGGTAATTCTTCTGTTACAAAATGGCTCGATGAAAAGGTATCTACTGTTGGAATATTTCCATCTTCTGGAGATGGCACGGGAACAACTGCACAAAATTTTACAACGTATCTTGGCGGCTCTATTGCAAACATATCAGACAGAGTATTCAACATATATGGTTTAAATGGAACTACGTATACCGTAACTACCCTACAAAACGGTGGTCAGTTGGAATATAGTATTCCTGCAATTTCCGATGTTGCCGGAGCTTTTAATATTACAAAAAACCTAGATCAATATTTCTTGACTGTCGGTGGACTGGATAGATCTACCGTAAAAAACAAGCAAATAACTAATTTGGTTTCATGGAATTCTGCGCTAAAAACAACTTTAAAATTAAACAGAGTTAATTTTTACGTAAATTATAGCCCAGCATTCTTGGGTTCGGATCTTGTTGGTGCTACTGGAAGCGCTTCGGCACCAACTACTTCTGAAAGAATTGGCCCATCAAACCTAAAAAATGTACTGGAATACCAAATAACACAAATAGGTACAAAATACCTCTTTGAACTAAACATTCAGTCTACACGAGATTCTATTACTGCAGAAATTAATAGTTTATTGGATAGATATGCATATGCTATCTTAAGGTCTCAAGCCCAGGTTATCTGCAATGATGATAATAATGACGATTACTCGTCAACACTAAACATTCAAGTTATAGTTAGACCCCTTTTGAGCATAGATGAATTCGTAATAAACGTAACCTTAGAGGCATAATATGGCAAATAACTCTATTAGAGATTTTAAAAATGCCTTTAATGGAGGAACCAGAGCCAATAGGTTTCAGGTTTCTGGTTTGTGGCCAGTTGGAGTTGTGAAACCAACCGTAGATGATCTAACAGTTAAAATTTTTGCCTCTTCTTTGCCAAGAGTCGAGGTAGGAACTATAGCAATTCCTTACAGAGGAAGAGCATATTATCTTCCAGGAGATAGACAATATTCGGTTTGGTCGGTAGATGTTTTTGACGATAGTGGAGACAATTCAATATGGCGTGCTTTTAATACATGGAAAAATCAATTAGATAGCCATGTTACCCACGAAGTTTATCAAAATAATTTTTCATATGATAAACTTCAAACAAACTGGATTATACGTCAGTTGGACTTAAATGGAAACCAATTAAGAAAGATTGATCTTTATAACTGTTGGCCAAGCGAAGTGGGAGCTCTTACATTTGACATGGGATCCACTGAACCGGCTGTATTCAGAGTAACAATGATGTTTGATTACATCAAAATAGATCAAATAAACTCAACTATAACAAATGCTTAATGAATTTAAAAACACATTTAGAGGTGGTACCAGACTAAATCGATTTTATGTTACTGGAAATATACCTTTTAGTGGAACATCGATAACTCGATTTCACGTAAGGGCCACCCAGATTCCACAACTTCAAACCAATACTTTGAGTTATGATTACCGGGGCAGAAAAGCACACTATCCTGGAGAAAAAGTATATTCGGCTTGGTCTATTTCCGTTTTAGATGATACTGGTGATGGAGATATGTGGGCAGCATTTCAGAAATGGCAAAATCAGTTAAACATACAGAATACAAATCTAGTAAACACGTCCGTATTGAATCATGATCCAGACAAGTTTAAAGCCACTTGGACTGTAAATCACATGAATTTAAATGGTGATGAGACCCAATCTGCCCTTTTAAAGCAGATGACGCTCTATGGCTGTTGGCCAAAAGTTGTAGATCCTATTAACTTTAACATGAATAGACCGAATACATTAAACAGCTTTAACGTCGTCTTAATTTACGACTACATAGAAATAAAGAGTGTAACATAATATGGAAATTGAAGTTTTTGGTTTTGAATTCGGAAAAAAGAATACTACAAAGCAGGAAAAAGAAAACCAGGCTTTGCAGACTTTTGCTGCTCCTGAAATTTTTGATGGAACGGTAACTGTAGAAGCCGGTGGTTTTTATGGAACAGCTCTGGATTATGGTGCAAATCTAAGAGATGAAAATAATTCTATAATTCAATATAGAAATATGTCTGTCTATCCTGAAATAGACAACGCAGTAGATGAAATCGTTAATGCTGCTGTTGTATACGGAACAGATAGAAAACCGGTCAAAATTGATTTAAAAAATCTTCCAATTCCAGATCCAATAAAGTTAAAAATTTACAAAGAGTTTGAAAAAATCTTACACTTACTAGATTTTAATGGAAAAGCCTATGAAGTATTTCGTAGGTGGTATATTGATTCGAGAATATTCTATAACATTGTCATTGATAAAGATCAACCAACTGATGGAATTAAAGAAATAATTCCGATTGATCCTTTAAAAATCAAAAGAGTTAGAAAAATAGAAAAAGAAAACAAAAGAGTTGATGGAAAGACAATTTCCGTAATTAAAGGAATTGAAGAGTATTACCTGTATACCAATACAGATAAAGATACTTTTATGATGACTGGTCCGGATGGACTACATCTCTCAACTGACAGTGTAGTTTACTGCCCATCGGGAATCGTTGATTTAAACACAAAAAGAGTTCTTGGTTACCTTCATAAGGCGATTAGACCTCTAAACATGTTGCGTCAATTAGAAGACGCATTGTTGGTTTATAGAGTTGCAAGAGCCCCTGAACGTAGAGTTTTTTACGTTGACGTTGGTCAGCTACCAAAGCAAAAAGCCGAACAATACATGAGAGATATGATGAGTCGGTTCCGAAACAGACTCATCTATAACCAGGCAACGGGAGAAGTAAGAGACGAAAGAAACAATCTTTCTGTTCTTGAGGATTACTGGCTACCCCGAAGAGAAGGTTCCCGTGGAACCGAGATTACTACGCTGCCCGGCGGCAATGCAATGTCTCAGATTGAGGACGTTGATTACTTCAAAAAGAAGCTTTATTCTTCGCTTAATGTTCCAATGAGCCGTTTGATGGCAGACCAAAGCGGTTTTAATCTTGGAAGATCTGTAGAAATTACAAGAGAAGAAGTAAAGTTTTATAAATTTGTAGAACGTCTAAGACATCAGTTTTCAAAAATGTTCTTGGATTTCCTTCGTGTTCAATTGATTCTCAAGGGAGTCATGACTGAGGAGGATTGGCACGAATTGAAGACTGAGATAAAATTTGTATTCAATACCGACAATTACTTCTGGGACCTGAAAGAATCAGAAATTCTTGCCGAAAGAATGAAGATGCTTTCCTTTGTAGATCCATATGTGGGCAAATACTTCTCTTCAGAATACGTAAGAAGAAATGTATTGAAGCAAACTGAAGAAGAAATGAAAGCCATGGACAAGCAGATGGAGATCGATAAGCAAAGAATGCAAGCCGAACAAATGGCATTGATGGCACAACAACAAGCAGCAGAGGGTGCAGAGCCTACACAATAAAATGGAAGACCTATCTTACAAATTAATAAAAAATGGAATCCAGGCTTTGGTTGAGGAGGAAGAGCAGTATTTTAAAAAAAATATTGTTCAAAGTCTATCAATAAAATTAAATGATGCCATTTCTGACGTTTTAACGGAAACCAATAAAAATTTGTTTTATAGGCATTCTTCGCTTGCAGAATCAGCAGAATTAAAAACATTTTTATCTGTAATTTCTAAACCAGAAAAAATTCAATTAAAAGATAACAGTATTATAAATATTACTGAAAACGAAATACAATTACTAAAGGGGTTGTTTGAAAATTTAAATACGGAAAACAAGAAAAAAATGATAGAGTCCGTATTCAGCTCACCTGGAGTTTTCAACCAACATATAGAATTTTACAAAAAATCAAAAGGACTTTTTAGATGAACAAGACAGTAAGAACAATGGTCAAGAATGTAATAGAAGAAAATGCTGTTGCATTTAAGAATGATGCCTCAAAGGCATTATACCAAAAAGTTGGCGCAAAATTACAAGAAAAGTACGTTTCTGTTTCAAAAAAATTATTTGAAGCAGCAGAAGGCGGTGAAGGAGCCAATGAACCCGAGGTTGCCGGAAAAGCTGGAGTGAGTGCAGTACAGTACACACAGCGTGATTATCAAATTCCAACCCCACCTCCACCAAAGGGAGCAAGTGCTCAATGGCGCACCCAGTGGCGTTGGCTCCACCAAAACTGGAACAACCAAGAGCTTTGGAATGGTATTCAAAGAACACAAGAAGAAGTTGCTCGTTGGATGTTAAACAACGTTTATTGAGAAAAATAAAATGAAACTTATAACAGAGTTAACAGAAGACATCAAATACGTAAAAGAAAACGTCGGAAATGGCGATAAAAATTACTTTATCGAAGGCATTTTCATGCAATCCGATGTTAAGAACAGAAATGGAAGAATTTATCCCACCAATACTCTGTCAAAAGAAACTGACAGATATATCACTGAGTACGTGAACAAGGGTCGTGCCTTGGGTGAGTTGAACCATCCATCTGGTCCATCTGTTAATCTGGATAGAGTTTCGCACATTGTTAAGGAACTCAGCAAAGACGGAAAAAACATCTACGGTAAGGCTAAGGTTTTGGATACCCCAATGGGAAAGATTGTAAAAAATCTTATCGATGAGGGTGCTCAACTGGGTGTTTCTACCCGTGGTATGGGTTCTCTAAAGTCCAAGAACGGCTATCAAGAAGTCCAAGAAGACTTTATGTTGGCCGCAATCGACATCGTTGCTGACCCATCAGCACCAAACGCTTTCGTAAACGGAATTATGGAAGGCCGTGAATGGGTTTTTGATAATGGAATTTGGTCAGAACGTCAACTTGCAAATGCCAGAAGACTAATTTCAAATTCTTCTTCCAAAAATCTTAACAAAAACATGGTAAAAGTTTTTAAAGAATTTTTTGGAAATATTTAAAAATGTCTTTTGATAACCGGACCAAAGCCTTTTTATTAAAAGTTTTGAATGAGCAATCTGGCTCATTTGGTGGTGCTACCACCTTAAGTCCAAAAATGACTAAAGGTAGTAAAAAACCAAAAGTTGAGTGGGATCCACAAGAGCAAGAACTTCCAGAATATGGAACAGCTAATACCGGGGGTGCTTATTTTGGTGCCGAGCCCCCAAAATACGGAGAAGGACAATCCGAAACAAATTATTACACGGATTTATTAAAGACTGGTTTGTCCGGTGTTGGTGCAACTGATCCAGAAAAAGAAACATCAACTTCTCCAAGTTTAGGGTACCTAGCTGGGCTTGGCACTTTGAAAAGAACAATGGGATATGATACGTCTCCCAAAAAGGGAGCTGAATTGATTGATTTTAATCTCAGAGATAAATCTGGAAACATCAGCCCAACAAAAGTAATTACAAGTCTCGGAAGTAGGGCAGCAAAAACAGGCTTGGGTATGGCTGCTTTGAATATCGGTATGGGCCAGCTTGGAAATAAACTTGCAGGAAAGTTGCCTTATCTCGCAGCTTTGGGTGTGGATCCATTCGACTACGCAACAAAAATAATGGGCGTAGACTATGTTTCTGATGAATTATCAAAGCTTCCATATAGGCAATACAGACAAATAACCTCCGGTGGGGGTTTCCAAGGATAATTTTTACTAAATAATTAAAGTTTAAGGACATATTGAAATGAAGAAAAACAAAAATCTATCAGAACAACAAATGGGCATGATGCCAGCTAATGGCGTCAGCATGCTTCCAGATGGAAAGTCGGAAATGCTTCCAGCTGCCGTTGATTTCAGCGCAGCCAATAAGATGCGTTCCCAGGTTCCAACCACAGCCGCTGCAATGGCCAAGGCCATGCCAATGGCAATGTCGTCATCAACCGAAGAAGACGTAGACGTTGATGAGGGCGAAGAAGAGGAATCCGAGGAAACATCGGAGCCAACAGAAGTCGAAGAAGCAGTAAGACAAAAATTCAGAGAATCAATTCTCGCTCTTCTTGGTGAAGAGAACGCAACACCAGAGTTGGTAAACCAACTTGAAGCTGTCTTTGAAGCTGCCGTTCAAGAAAAGGTCGAGAAGAACGTAGCTTTGGTTCTTGAAGAAGTTGACGACAGCGTCAAGGCATACCTCAGCAACGTAACCAACAACCTCGTTGAAAAGGTTGACGATTACTTGGAATACGTTGTCGAAGAATGGATGACAGAGAATGCAGTCGCCGTTGAACAAGGTATCAAGACTCAAATCGCAGAAAACTTCATCAGCGGTCTCAAGAACCTCTTTGAGAACCACTACATTGATGTTCCTGCTGAGAAGTACAATGTTCTCGATGAGCTCTATGCATCAAACAAGGATTTGAATGACAAGCTAAATGCAGTAATCAAGGAAAACATCAATCTCAAGAAAGAAGTTTCCTTGACAGAGTGTGCTGGAATCTTTGTCGCAGAGACAAAGGATTTGGCAGACACAAAGATTGCAAAATTGCAATCTCTCATGGAGAACGTTTCATTCGAAACACCAGAAGAATACCGTACAAAATTGGTAGCAATCAAGGAAAACTACTTGAACGGAGCCCGTCCAGTAGCCACCCCAAAGGTTATCAATGAAGAACAAACTTTTTCCAAGGTAAATGAAGTCCCAACTACCTTGGTCGAAGGATATATGACAGCTTTGGGACGTTTAAACAAGAAGATTTAAAAATTATAAATAATTTTACTCACAGGAGAAACTAAGAAAATGAACTTTCAAGACAACACACCATATGACATCTTGACCGAGAAGTGGAATCCAGTTCTCAGTCACGATGCTCTTCCATCCATCAAGGATGACTATCGTAAGAAGGTAACTGCCGTACTCTTGGAAAACCAAGAGCAAGCAATCCGTTCTCAACACCTAACCGAAGATATTTCTTCGAACAACCTCGGAATGCCTACAAGCTACACCAACACCGGTGCAGTTTCTGGTTATGACCCAGTCCTCATCAGCCTGGTTCGCCGTTCCATGCCAAACCTCATGGCCTATGACATCTGCGGCGTTCAGCCAATGACTGCTCCAACAGGCTTGATCTTTGCTATGCGTTCGAATTACCAACCCTACGGACAAAGCAACACCTATGGTAATGCTGCATATTATGAAGCAATGTATCAAGAACCAGTTGCTTCGTTTGGTGGTTCTGGTTGGACTCTTGGTGGTATAGGTGCAGCAAAGGGTCTCTGCGGCTTTACTGGTGGTGCAAACCCAAACGTAATCCGCGCCGGTACAAACGTTGATACAATCCGTGGCCTATTGACAAGCCAAGGTGAAGGAATTGGTTCAGCTGCCAGCGGTTTAACATGGAACCAAATGGCCTTCTCAATCGACCGCGTTGCAGTACAAGCACGCACACGTGCTCTGTCCAGCAACTACACCGTCGAATTGGCACAAGATCTCAAGGCTGTTCACGGATTGGATGCAGAAGCCGAGCTCGCAAATCTTCTCAGCACCGAAGTTCTTGCTGAAATCAACCGCGAAATCGTCAGAACCATCTACTTCGTAGCACAAACAGGATCTGTCCAAGGCGATCTTGATGTACCTGGATTCTATGATCTCGACACGGATTCAGACGGTCGTTGGTCTGCTGAACGCTTCCGTGGCCTCAGCTTCCAAATTGAGCGCGAGTGCAATGCCATTGCCAAGACAACTCGTCGTGGAAAGGGCAACTTCATCATCTGCGATAGCGATACCGCAGCTGCCCTCGCCATGTCAGGCTTCATGAGCCTCAGCCCAGCAATTGCTCCTCAACTCAACGTTGATGACACTCAAAGCACATTTGCTGGTATCCTCTCAGGCAAGATCAAGGTCTACATCGATCCTTACACCCCAGCAGGAATAAACTTCTTCGTCGCTGGCTATAAGGGTGAGTCGCCATACGATGCTGGTCTCTTCTACTGCCCATACGTTCCGCTACAAATGGTCCGTGCAGTCGATCCAAACACATTCCAGCCTCGCATTGCATTCAAGACCCGTTACGGTGTTGTTGCTAACCCATATGTTCTCAACAGCAGCGGTCAACCAGACGGTGAAACCTTGACCAAGGGCTTGAACCAATACTACCGCTTCACAGCAGTAAAGAACCTCCACGGCAACACCCTCTGATAGGTGACCGTGCGTAAGATACGCGAAGACCTCCCCAGAAATGGGGAGGTCTTTCTTTTTAAATAAATATTTTTATGGCAGTATGTACAAACAATATCAATCCGCTCTATAACAATTATTTTAAATTGGTCTTTAACCGAGGTACGAGCCAACTTGAATTAATGTGTCAAAGAGCAAATTTGCCTGGGATATCTATTGGCGAAACAAAGCAACCGACAACACTTGGAGTAACCATTCCAGTACCAACATTGGCTGCAACATTTGAACCTCTGAAGGTTGAATTTATAGTAGACAATAATCTGGAAAACTGGAAAAGCATCTATTCATGGATGCGTAATATGACGAACATAGAAAACGATTCAAGCCATAATTTGAGTTATGATCTATGGCATTACTATGCGGTTTTGTATCTTTTGGATCCAATTGACTGTAATTCAGTAAATTTACAAATAAAATTTCACAATATAATTCCAACGGCTCTTAGCGGAATATTATTTCAGTCAGACAGCCCCGACACAAATATAGTCAAAGCCACAGCATCTTTTAATTATTCATATTATACTATGGAACCAGACGCTGAATCAAATTTGTTAGATCAGCTTTAATTTAAATATTCGTTTGGGTCATCCGGCCAGCTTTCCGGATTATTTGGCTCTGCCTCTGGATTATAAGGCATTGTTTTCTTCTCAGGCTTCATTCTGTTGCGTTTCTTTGGCTTTGGAGGGCTGGGAGGCTCTTGGGGCTCAGAATCGCTCATATCGGATTCTACTACAGAATCCTGATCTTCGTAATCCTCATCCTCTGCCAAAATTTCAACACCTTCAAAATTTTCAATAAGATCATTTACAAACCCAACAAAATCCTCGTTATTAAAAAGTTCATTCAAAAGTGCAAGCCCGTTTTCGTGACCTATTGAATTTTCTGGCCCAGATGTAACTATAGATTTTGGATCAGTTTGCATGGTGATGAAATATATTTCATACATTTTTTCCAAATCTATTGCTGGTTGAGCAATATAAAGAATGGAACTTCTGGAAATATTTACTTCAAATCCCCTAACATTACTCAGATAATTTGTTAGCTTTACAAATTCTGTTAAACTATTATTTTGATCTCTAGACATATAAGTTTCCAGCTTTGCCGGAAGTTTTATTGTTATTCGATCAGGCATCGCTTCACTCACCAACCCAATTAGTTCTTCACCGCTGATGAGCTTTACAACTCTTAAGATGCCTGAGAATTCATTCTCAGGAAGTGAATCGGACATAAGTATGTCCTCCCTTCCCTATTATTTATCTTTTGGGAGTTCCATTGACACTATCTTGTAGTCAAACTTTTCTTTTTTGTATATCTTTATGCGTTCTTCAAAATGCTTGAATACGTGATTCTTGTATGACTTGGTGCAAAGATCATCGACAATGTCAAAAACCTTGAGTGTCTTCTTGCGCGCAGAGACACGCAAGCCTCTACCGATACTTTGAAGCAATCGTATTACTGACTTAGTAGGTGACGCAAAAATAATATTGTCGAGATTAACAATGTTGATACCAGCACTAGTAGTGCCATAGCTGGCAACAAGGATCGCATTTTTTTCCGTGTCGATGACGCGGCGGATGTATTCTCTTGCGTCTGCATCCGTTTTTCCGTAGATGAGATATACTTTTCTATCGCCAGCCGCTGCCTTAAGGAGAGAGTGCAGGGGCTTCCCTTGTCCTTCGACGTAGTTGAAGAGGACGAGGGTGTTTCCTTTGGTGCTGAGTGCGAGGTCTCGGATGAACTCATTGCGCCTATCATTACTTATGAGCCATTTTATTTCGTCTGGGTATCTTTGCTTTTTTAGCAATTCTTTTTCTACTTCAGTATACTTTAACAATATGGCATCGATTCCGAGGGTGGCGAGCAATCCCTTGTTCATAAGGTTTTTGGTTTGTATGAACTGTACAGCTGGCCCGAGAATGCCTTCAATGCTAAGACGATGTGCTTGTGCTTGGTCCAATGTTCCCGTTGTACCAATTCGGAACCAAGCCTTTGACATCTTTTGCCCAATCATGTTTATGGACTCGGCCTTCGCTTGGTGACATTCATCGAAGATCACCGCATCAAATTGGTCGAACCATTCTCTGGGCAATTTGTATACGGATTGCCAAGTCGAAACAATTATTTGCTTATTTGTTTCTTTCTCTGCTCCAGCACTGATCTTATGTACTGACTTTCTGCAATTCCACTTGGGATCGTTTTTTGAATAATCAAAAAAGTCAGACTCCATCTGATTTACCAGTCCCACAGTGGGAACCAGAATCAATATTTTTCTGTCGGACTTTATTACGGATAGTAGCCAACGGAGCAAGACGTATATTATCAAACTTTTTCCAGATCCTGTCGGGGATATAATCACGCAGCGGTGATTGTTTATAGCGTGGATGATTGCTTGTGACTGGTGCGGGTGCATTTGGATAGAAGACTTTTTCACCGTCACATTTAGTCCAGTATAGAGTGTAGCAAGTTCCTCCGGTGTTATACATAAATCTTTTTTGCTTTCTTTGAAAGAAATAGAATACTTGCGTTCATCCGCAAACTTTTTTAAATAAGTCTTCAAACCCCGGGGAAGTGTGGACGTGAGTATATCATACAAACGAATTTTGCCATCCCATAT
>Ga0181344_1000321_pt1 | contig 19306 bp, 30 predicted proteins | sample Su13VDMLBDD_FD_130098 | JGI IMG/M metagenome (GOLD analysis project Ga0181344, IMG submission 130098) | Freshwater viral communities from Lake Michigan, USA - Su13.VD.MLB.D.D | ecosystem: Environmental > Aquatic > Freshwater > Lake | place: USA: Michigan | collected 2013-07-15
GCACAACAGCATCAACTTGGTCATCGTTGATGAGACGAAACTCCTTGCCAAAGATCTTAAATCTTGTACCGGAGTAAGTACGTACTAACACAAAGTCGCCCTCTTTACACCATGCTCCGTTAGGAAACTTGGCGGTGTCTTTGTACGCATCGGGGCCTACGCGCAATACAAACAGCACCGTGGTGGCGTGTTCTTCTTGACGCATAGTGGCGGTATCTCTCACGAGATCCAGTGATGTTCCTGCAATCTTTTGTTCGACTTCAGGGACTACGCAGAGCAACTTCCAACCTGTTGGGACGGGCAGTGCACCTGCTTTTGTATCGTTATCATCATCTTCGTCAGGCTGTTCGACTGGCTGGATGTGTGGCGGCAACGAAATACCGGGGGGCAAGATCAATCCTGATTCAGTTCCGATCATGTGATTCTTCAACTTTCTGCTGCAGGTCGATTAAGTAGCGCTCTGCAAGGGCTAGACCCGAAATAATCCCGCAGAGTTTTTGGTATTCATCGAATGTTCGACATGCTCCACCGGCGATGTCGTCGGCGTAGTTGTTCATGTCAGTGCGTATTTTGTCGCGCAATACACGTGCGAATTCTTGAATCATTTTTTAGGCGTTCCCTGTTTGAAGGTTGAGATGTGTTGCAAAGCCATTCGCTTGTTTTCCAAAAGCTGTTGCTCTTTGCTCTTAGCGATGTCAGCGCCCATCTGGATGCCGGCACGTTCTTGTTCAAACTCTTGCTTAAATTGGCTCTCTTTGATTTGCGCACCTGTGCGCAGAGCTTCCAGCTCCAGTTTGCCGCTGACTTCTTGCTCTTTCAAAGCCTGTTCGTCGGCCTTGGCAGCAGCGTCCATCATGATCTTTTGTTTCTTGAGTTCCAGTTCCTGTGCTTTCAACTGCAACTCCTGCATCTGCAACTGCAACACGGGGTCTTGCATCTGTTGCTGTGCCTGCATCTGTGCGGCCTTGGCCTGATCCTGCATAAGAACTTGCTGAGCCGCTTGCGCCATCATGCCCGACAAGGCAATCTCCACCTGCGGTGGCAACTTCTCGTCTTCGGGTGGCAATGGCATACCCAGTTGTTGCTCGATCTTCTGACGCATCTGATAGCCAACGTGCTCTGCAATGTGCGCAGTGATTGCGCCCATGATCTTGGGAGCCTGTGGGTTCTGACCGATGAACTGCTGAATCAGCGGGTCTTGCAAGAGCAGCATGTGCACCTGAATGTGCGCGGTGTGGTCTTGGTGTAAGAACGCCTTGAGTGGTTTGCCCTTGAGTGCATTCTGATTTTCTTGCACTGGATCGATTGGCTTTTGATCGTCCTCGATTGGCACGAGCTTCTCAGCGTTTTTGATACCCAAGACGTTCAACATACCGCGGTGCAGTTCTGGCAAGTTGTAAATGTCCGGAGCCATCTGCGCCATCTGAATCACAGCTTGGTACTGGATCACTCGTTGGCTCATGGTGGCCGCGTTGGGATCGGACACGGGGATGATATCCACCAAGTCGTAGTCGGCCTTCTTAGCTTTGCGTGAGCCGTACTCAGGGTTATAGGTGTAGTCTGGGTCGGTGTAGTCGCGGATGATGTTCTTCAAGAGCTTGAACTCTTGCTTCAGGGCAAAGTGCACACGCGCCTGTACCGCAGTCATCACCTTTAACTGACGCTCCAACAAAGCCAGCGTTGTGCCAACAGGAGCGTTAGCGCTCATGTCAGACACTTTCATGTCTGCTGTTGCGGCAAAACGTCGGCCTTCATCAACGATGGTCTGCATCAAGTTGAACAGCGTAGCGCTTGGCTCCTTGTACGGGAGCGGCAAGATGCTGTCTCTGATGTTGCCAGAAGCTACGTCAACGTCTCTCCACTCACCGGGGGCGATAGGCGTGTCATCACCTTTAATCCGAAGCCCTCTGGATTTGAGACCGCCCGGAAGATTAGATAACGTTCCTGCGTCAACCAACTGACGCATAAGGCTTGTGGCCGACTTGGCAAAACCACCGATAAGGTGGAAGAGGCCAAAACCATATGCTCCGAAGCCGGGGATATATTGGTAGTGTACAAAGTGCTGGCGCTTGAGTCTGAGGTCATCTTCTTCGTTCCAGTTGCGGCGTATTGACAGGATGTCGTTAGAGCCTTTGAGGATGGTGACCACGTACGGCAACATGATGCCGGTCTCTTCTTCCTCGCCATCTTCTGCCTCAGTCATGTCCTCGTAACCTTCAAGGTTCAAGTCAACGTGGCACTCATAGATGGTGTAGCGGTCGTCGTTCAGATCGTTAAAGCCCGTCTCTTTGTCCTTGGCTTTCTGAATATCAGTGCGGTCTTTGGGCGCATCAGGCAAGTCGATGTCTAGGTAAAACCCAGCTTGCTGGAGCTTGATGACTTCATTCTTGGTCTTGCGCATGACGTGCGTGACGCGGTGGCAAGTGTCCAGATCTGTCGCGCCGTAAGGCAAGAGCATGTCTTCCGCTGGCACAAACATAGAGACTTGACGTCCCAAACTGGGATCATAGTAGACCTTCTTGAACGCAGAACCTGTGGCTGGCAGTGACCACAGCATGCGCTCATGCTCAGAGCGGTACTCAGTCATGACCTCGGTCAACTCATTGTTCATGTCGTCTTCGATGTTGGCCGAAATCTCTTTCATCTCGGGCGTGTCTTTGCCCAAAATCTTAGAGCGCACGGGGCCGCCAGCAGGGAACGTCTCAGTAATTGTCTCGGCTTGGAAGCGCACAACGGCTTCTGTAATCATGGGGTGGAACACGCCGCAAGCGCCTTGCCATGGCTCGGTGCGCTCTTCTATTTGGAGGCCAAGTAGTTTGAGACCGTCAACGTAAGTCTTCTCCCACTCTTTGCGTGACTGCTTGTCTTGGTCAATGTCAGACACCAAGTCGCCTGCTAAAGACTGCAGTGCGCCGTCGTCAATGTACTCGGCCAAGTTGTCACTGAAGCCTTCTTCCTCTGGGTCTTCCTTGCCAATGGTGATCTCTAGCCCATCCATGCCAATGGTGACTTCTTCGGGATCAACGATCTCGATCTCTAAGGGGGATTCTTGTTCGCCCAGCGCGTCAATGCCCACGGGTTGTTGGTATAGCGCTTTGTCGATGTTCGTTGCCATGTGTGTTCCTAGTAGTATTCGTACGTCTTACGGCGGAAGTACTGCTGATCGTCTTTCTCGTCCGTGTCCAAAGAAATAAAGCCGCCTTGCCTAAAGCGTAGCAGCGCCTGTGTGGTCGTATCCACGTAGTCATCGTGCTCTCCAACAGGGAAAGCCGCCATCTCTTCAATTACTTCTCGTGCCCAGCGTGTGTCGGGTGCCCAGACTTTACCACTGCTGAACAAATCTGCAACAGCGTTGACACGCACAGTCTTGTCGTTGCCGCGTGAGGGGCTGAACTCTTGCACAGGTATGCCCATCGCCCGAAGTTCTTGGATCAGTGGTGCGCCAGCCGCCTTTTTCTCCACAATGAACGCGTCGGGCTCCCACTCCTTGTAGTGTTTGAGCGCCACGGTCTTAAGTTCTGGAAAAGCCATACGGTCTTTGAACGCGTCCAGCAAAATAAGTTGCGGTGAGTCATTTTCTTCCTCGTTGTAGAAGATGCCCCATGTGGTGCAGGCGGAATAGTCGGAGTTGTTCTTGGTTTCAAACGCCGTATCCCAAGACTGGATGATGTACTCGCACGTTGGGGGCTCGTCACCTTCCCAGATCCGCCACATTTTGCGTGAAACAATGGCAGAGTTCTCAGCCGTGGGCTGCTGCATGTACTGAGCGTTCCAATATCGTGGGTCAATGGACGCTTTGGTAGCTTTTAACGCTTCAAGTGGCCACTGCTCTGGCCACAGAGACTTCTCGGTGTCCTCGTCCTCGTTCAAAATGGCTGGAAGCTCCACGATCTCCCATGGAATAGCTTCTGGGTTCCTAGCTTGGTAGTCAATCAAGCGCCCAGTCAGGTCTAACAGCGACCAACGGGTCATAATCACAATGATCGCACCACCCGGCATCAGACGTTGCAAGGGGCCCGTCTGGAACCAAGACCAAGCCGTATCAAACGCAAGTCTAGAGTTGGACTTTACATCTTGTTCTGAATGTGGGTCATCAATAACAAACAGGTCAGCACCGCGCCCGGCAAGTGCGCCTCCCACACCAGCAGCATAATACTGCCCGCCAGCAGAAGTCGACCACTTTCCTGCGGCCTTCTGGTCGTCCGCCACAAGTGTTTGAGGAAATACTTCACGGTATTCGTCAGAGTCAATTAAGTTCCTCACTCTCCGGCCAAAGTCTTCGGACAGACCCGCAGTGTGCGTGCCCATGATGATCTTCTTGTTGGGATACTTGCCAAGGAAGTACGCAGGGAACAGGTATGACGAGAACTCAGACTTACCCATACGTGGCGCGATGTTGATAATCACGCGCTTTTTCTTACCCTCGACCACGTCCGTGAATATCTTAGCTAGCTTCCTGTGATGGGGGCCAATCTTAAAGCCCGGATATATGGCCGTGGCAAACCCCAACATGTTTGTCTTAGCCGCTTGAAGGCTGGCGCGGGACTCACGCATCTCCAAATCTTGGAACAACTCCATCTTTTCTTGAAGCGTCATGTGCGGAATCGCTCGCTGCATGGCTTCTAGCTCAACTTTACTGAGCGTTGTGAATTGCTCAGGCTTCATCTGTCTTTTCTTCCGTCACATCGACTACGTCGATCACACCCATGAACCTGTTGAGCTTGTCTTTGATCCGCGCTTCTAGCTCAACGTCCGACATCTCAGTCTTCTTGACCTCAACCCGCTCGGTGAACAGTGCAACTTCCGTGACCTTACCCAGCATGTCCAAAGCTTTAAGGCGTATGCGCGCATCTGGATGTTTGACTTCTTCCAAGATCTGGGCCACTGCATAGCCCCGCAGTTCTTTGGCTTGCTCAACAAACGACCAATCGTAAGCTGTCAGCATCCCAACTAAATGCTGCACTGCAGCAGGCGCTTTTATATTTGCCAAAGCTTGTTGCGTTGTTGCAACAGATTGACCCGTTACCAGAGACGCAAACGATTTACGCGCTGCCTCTGCGTCCGCCTTGGACTCGATCTCTTCGTCTTCTAACTCTAAGTCTTTAAGCCACTGCGCCGTTTTGACTTTGGCATCAATGGTTGCGATTGGGTCTGCCTTTTCAAAAGACAGGACTTCCGCGGTGGCGTCGACCACCTCTGGATGAAACTCGCCGTTAATCAAATGTTCTAGCATTGCGTAGGGTTAGTGCTGGCGTCGCACTTGTTGCCTCGTTGCTGTTAGTGTACACTTCTTTTCGGTGATGGTGCAAGTCTTCTTGTATTCATTGCTTCTCCTTGATGGTTTTGTTGCCATCTTTTGCCCCGAGTCGAAAGGTTCGGGGCATTTTTTTATATTGTATTGTCCAACGTTTGACATGGTACCTTGTAAATTTTTATAATTTTTTGGGGGGTGGGGTGTTTGCGGTCAGGAATTTTGAAAATTGGAATCGTGGTTATGGAATAGTGTTCCCATATGTGCGTGACCCCGCCTTCGTTTTGGGGTGGTGGGGGTATGGTGGGGGTCGCAAACCGCCAAAACGCCTCGAATGATAGGCGAAAAGGGTTCACAGTGAACCTAAAAAGGGTAGCTCATACCCTATCGGAAAGGGGTGTATGCACAATGGAGTTAGCCAATAGGGATTCGCCCTGTGGCACAACTGACATTTCAAGGAGAAACACCATGTCAAAACTCACCGCTAACGAAACCAAAGCCTTTGCAGTACTCGACAAGTTCGCAGACTCACGGGTTACGCTCATTGAGGGTATGCAGAAGGCAGGATATACCACGCTAGAGGAGTGCGAGCCGATCGTCATCAAGTGGGCTTGCGAGCGTGCAGGGGCAAAGTGGGCAGTCAACAACTCAGGCAAGGTCAAGATGGTTAGCTCTGACCCAAACTGGAGTTCAGCTAAGACTGCCAAACGTGATGTGATGCTCATGCTCAAAGGCACGACAAGGCGTGAGGCTACGCCATCACACGGCAAGAGCGAACCCGCAGATAACGTGACGAAGATTATTGACGCTTTCAACAAGCTCACACCCGCAGAGAAACGCAAGGTGCTCAAAGCCTTGGCAGTTTAAAAAAGATTCACAGTGAATCTATTTTGCAGAAGCGTGAGAGCAAGAGGCTTTCACGCTGTTTCATTTCTTGTCAAACCCAAACCCATCCAAAGGATTCAATCATGCGTAATTACTTCATGCCCGTCATCAAAGATGTCAAGACAGTCCAACTAGGTGCGACACGCTACGCCCTGCAATACTACTACCCCAACGGAGGCAGTCAGTATGTCGTCTACGTCTACAAGCGAGACAGACTGCAAGATCGTGGGCGTACATACACGCCCCAACAATTCGATCACTGGCTCTCCAAACAACAGATTCAAGGTGATCTATTCGACTTCTAAGATTATTGACGTCAATAATCTTGGTTTTGTAAACTGTCCGTGTGTATAGCGTACTTGCTAAGATCGGTGTAACCCCGCAACCCGCATGAATACTGGCGCTCCTCAATTTGCGTCCAATATATATAATTTTTTATTTATTTATATATATATAAGAGAGTGTTTATGGGGGTGAGCATTTTTCCGTGAGCAAGGACAGACACTTTTGTCCAAGCCTTTTAGCTCTCCAAAAAATAACTATATATCACGGACACTTTTCTCTCAACGCTAGTGTTCATGCGGGTTCAGACCTTACACGCTTCTTAGCAACTGACCAACACACACGGACATTTCATGGTAAACTATCCTCCTCCTTCTCTATTGGATCAACAATCATGTACGAAGATTACATCAACCTCACACCAAACGAACTGCATCAAAGATTATTGAAGCGCAAGCTACACCCTGTCGCCATCACGCAAATCAAAGCTGAGGTAGCGCAGATGAAAGAATCAAGGCGAATCAACCGCATCACACGCACTCACCGCAAGGCAGAGTGGGCAAACGTACTCGATCCGCTACGCTACGAACTCAACAGCGCAAAGGTTGGGCGTAAGTATGACCTGACAGATGCGGTAAGGCTTGACGCTTTCGATGCGTACATTGCAGTGATGGAGAAAGTCTTAGCCAAGTTGATACACCCATCCAAACTGTTGGAGCAAACGCCCATGCAGATAGCCAAGGAACACAACGCCACAGGCAAGGGGTCACCGATCAGCAATGATGGTGAGCATTGGACTGACTGGGTTCCGCCCAAGATCAAGGAAAGAATATCAACAGCCTTTTTTGAACTGCCCCACAGACCCAAAGCCAAGCGCAAAGTACCCTTCCAGCGGGTAATGCTGCCTGACCAACACGAAGAAGCAAAGAAAAGATTATTGAAGGCGACACACAAAGAGATCGCCACGTTAGAGCGCAGACAGATGGTTGCACCCACAGATGAACGAAAGGAGAAGATCGAACGGATGCATAAAGCAATCAAGATTATTGAAGCAATGACCGACAACGAAGCTGTACCTGCAACATGGAACACGCTCAACGGAATCGAAATAGATTCACAGTGAACCTTTTTTACACAACCACAAGGAGAAATCAAATGTCAACAGCAAAACTAATCAATGTCGAGGGCTACTGGCACGAGGACAACACCCCTTTAGAGGGACGCTGTCTTGTCATGCCTCTTGACCTGACCGACTCGATGCGTGACTACGTACTGAGAAGCACGATCGACAGGAACTTTGTGTTCCACATCTTCAACTCAGGTGATCGCATCCTAGGGAAGCATCACTCATTCACCATCACAGATTACAACCCGATCGATGAGATCACAACAGGAGCAGTGCAATGAAGTTTTACGTAATGGGTACGCAACCTAGTACCGAGAAGGCGCTATCACTATCGAGCAAGGTGTTCGATAACCTACAAGAAGCTCTGCATTACAGAGACACAGTAAGCCCTGCATGGCGCCCATTCGTGGCTGTGCAGATCACAGAAGAAGTTCAACAAGGAGAAAGCAATGGCAACTAAACCTAAACACCGCACCAACATCCAGTTCATAACCGATCTGATGTCCCACTCACAACAAGGTGCGCTGATGCAAGCCTATCTGATCGAGGCGATACACGCCTACTCAAAACAAACCAAGGTAGCACCGCCATGGTCTACCGATAACACCTTCATCAGCGAGTCCGCTTGGCGTGCCTGTGCTGACGAGGCACTCGAAGCTATCAACAACAGGAGCAAATGAAATGAGAGTATCAGAACTAACAGGACACGCCCTTAACTGGGCAGTAGCAATAGCAGAGGGCGACAAGGTGTACCGCCCACGCTTGGGCAGACCCTCTGACTGGGACAAGGAAGCGTATCTCGCAGATGGTTCAGACGATAGGTGGGTAGTGCGTGTGGAGAACGCTAGAGTCGCTCACTTTGTGGACTGGACGTACAACCCAAGCGGGGACTGGATGCAAGGCGGGCCGATCATTGAGCGTGAGCGCATCAACCTGTGGAACGAGGGCTATGAGTGGGAAGCATCACTCTATGGCGAGCACATCGTATGGGGAGAGACGCCACTCGTTGCCTCCATGCGGTGCTATGTGGCAAGCAAACTAGGTGACGAGGTAGAGATACCCGCAGAACTTTTAACAAAGGAGAACTGTAATGAATGAACCCGCAAAGATTCAGAACGATCTGTTCAGCGCATGGCGAGCAGTCATGCAGGCTGGTGATCTTATCAACGCTAATGGCTTGGAGAATGTAGACCGATACAACCAAGCCATATACGAACGCTCTCTGTCCGCTGTGACAGAGGCAGGCAAGCAAGTCCTCATTGCGTATGACTTGCTCAAAGAAGTGAGAGAAACAAAATAGTTTCACAGTGAATCTTTTTTACATCAAGGAGAAAACAAATGACTGATACAAACAACACCTATGACTGGCAAGCTATGATGTCGATCATCGCAGAGGCAGGCAATGCAGTACGCCGTGCCGATGGCGCTCTCAGACGGGCATGGCATCTCTCGGATGACGAGGATGAGATGGAGGCAATCAGCATCAAGCGTGATGCTAGGTACTGGATCATTCGTGAGATGGACAAGTACCCCATGCACCCCGTCATCGAGGCGTCTGTCAAGCTTGTGCGTCCCATCGACTGGCATCAACTGCTGCTTGAATGGCCACACATATCCGAGGGTGACCGCACCCGCATCGCCTACACTCAGAACGAGGCCAAGGGGCAGAAGAACATACAGACTGTCACATCTGTAGGCAAGTATCTCAATCGCCACTTTGATCTGCCCGATCACACCATTCGTGATCTCGTGTCTCGCCATGGTTCTGCTGATACCTACAAGTTCGTGCATACCACAGCCGAGATGATCTACCACTTGCATCGAGGGCCAGGCTCTTGCATGGTGTGGCGTGAGGACAGGGGCATACGCTGTAACGATGGCGTGACTCGTCACCCATACGAGACGTACGATCCTAAGTATGGATGGCACATGGCTGTTCGTATCTCTGGCGATGAGACCATTGGCCGTGCGCTATGCATGACCAACTCCGATGGCGTCAAGTACTTCGTTCGTAGCTACGCTCGGCCTGCCAACAACGGCGGGTACAGCGAGACGGACAACGGCATGGAGAACTGGCTACATGAGCAGGGCTATGTCAAGGAGAGCTACTGGCGTGACGGCGAGAAGCTTGCGTACCATGCCACGTGTGATGTGTTCCTTGCACCCTACCTTGATGGCGGTGACAAGCGTGTAGGTATTGACGCAGGCAACAAGTGGGTTGTGATTGACAGCGATGGCGAGTACCTCTGCGATCAGACAGGCGGTTGCCCAACGGATGACAGCGGTGACTTCTTCGAGTGCGAGGACTGCGGTGATCGTACTGCCGAGGACGATGGCTACTGGGTTGGGCGTGGTGACGACACCCGTGTCTGTGAGTCATGCCAAGAAAACAACTACCGCTATGCTTACGGCAGGCGTGGCAATCAGTACTACGTACACGAGGACAATGCGATCTATGTCGACTCGCAGGCTGAGTGGTATGACGTTGACTACCTTGATGACAACGAGATCGTTGAGCTTAACAACGGCGAGTACGCCCCATGTGATGAGGCCATCGAGGTTGACGGCGATTGGTATCACATCGAGGACGAGCGCATCTGCCGTACCGAGGACACCGATGAGTTCTTGCGTATCAATGAGGGGTGCTGGCAATGCGAGGAGTCAGGCAACTGGTACACCGATGCCGTTGACTGCGTTGTAGTAGACGGCAATAAGTATCACCCTGACAATGCACCCGAGCGCATCGATGAGGACGAGGGTATGCCTACCATGCTCACGATGGAGATGCTCGACAAGGTGCTGATGATATGGGACTACACCCTGCCCAATAGCATGGTCAAGATCAGCCTGACTTACACGCTTGACGGCAAGGTGCTCAACGCTGAACAGTTCTACACATACAAGTTCTTGTGTGAGTTGGACGACAACACAGCGTTCACCAAACTGGTACGCAACGAACTCAGCACCAAGCTAATGGCACAAGCCAACGATATTGCTAACGCATACCTCGCATCAACTGAAACACAAGGAGAATGAACATGACTAAACGTAAACAAACCAAACAACAACCCATCATCGTACGTACACTTGAACGTGCGCTATCCCGCAAACGTCCACACAAAACGCATGAGGTATCCAACTTCACTGCGTGGCTATTCGAGCATCTGCCTGCTGAACTCAAGTCATTCACATTCGTTGATGGTGCAGGCAACCTACACATCGATGCTCGTGGTGCGGGTAGCAAGACGCTGTTCATTGCTCACGTAGATACAGTACACAAAGAGACAGGCGTTAACCTCATCAAGAAGACGCAGACACATTGGTATGCCAATGGTGCACCGCTTGGTGCTGACGATGGTGCGGGTTGTGCCATGCTCATGCATCTCATCCATGCAGGCGTTCGTGGCTACTACATCTTCAGCCAAGGCGAGGAGTGCGGTGGCATCGGTGCTAAGCACATCGCCACGCATCACATCCCGTTACTAAAACAATTCGATCGTGCCATAGCGTTTGACAGGAAGGGTATCGACAGCGTCATCAGCCATCAGGGTATGGGTAGGTGTGCATCCGATAAGTTCTGCCAAGCCCTAGCTGATGCGCTCAATCAGCACAACGACAACCTGATGTATTCACCTGACGACACGGGTGTGTACACCGACACCGCTGAGTTCGTTGACGACATACCTGAGTGCACCAACATCAGTGTCGGCTACTACAACGAGCATGGTGATCGTGAGAACCTTGACATCGTTCACTTTGCAGCACTCGCTGTTGCTGTGGCCAAGCTCGACTGGGAGAGCCTGCCTGTTGATCGTGACCCCACTGTGCCTGAGTACAAGACATACAAGTACGACACTGCATGGTGGTCAAACTATGGCGTGTACAACGACAAGGATGACATAGGTACTAAAGACACCAAGCTCGTGCAGAGCGATCATTGGTACGATGACGAGGAGTACTTTGAGACAGAGATACTGTTCGATGCTCTCTACGATGCGCAAGCTGGGTACTACGATGACATCATAAACCTGATCGCCGAGTGTGTGTACCCCGAAGATCCAGTGTTCGCTATCAAGTTCTTGAGCAAGCGCAAGCTGACTGACGATTTATTAGAAGAGGCCAAGCAGATGGCCCGAGCCTACGACGCACCGACTGTGCTGTGCACACTGTTCGATGCTATTCACTGTGAAGCATGAAAGGAGAAATGAAATGACTAAGACAGGGTGGCCACCGCCACCTCTGATGCAGGACGACAACCCACAACTTAGCCGATGGTTTGCAAGCAGACCTGACGCTCGCTATGTTTTTATAACCAACCAAAGGAGAAAGCAAATGACTGACGCACAACTGCAAATGGTGGCTGATGATCTCATCGCCAAATACAAACATGAGATCGCTCGTGATGGCGACTGGTGGTGGGGCACAGACACGCACTCGTACAACATCCACTGCCTCGATGATGAATGCGATGGTTGGTATAACGTCAATGTGTACAAGGTTGATCCAGTTACGGGCATGGACAACTATGAGTGGATGATTGATCTGCCCCGTGTATTTATTAAAGGAGAAAGTAAATGAAGACGTACAAAGTAATCGCCCGATCAATATCGTATTTGGATAAGGAGATCGAGGCAGAGAACGAGGAGCAAGCGTGGCAGATCGCTAACGCTTTGGATGGCGACGAGTTTAAATACTCGTTCGCTATGGACTGGGATATTTACAGTGTTGAACAAGTAACCAAAGGAGAAATTAAATGAACGGAATAGATAGCTACTACGACCACCTGTTGGCCGAGCACCAACGCATGATTGACAAACAAGCACAAGAGGAGGAAGAAGCTGAGCGCAAAGAGGCGGAGGCCATGCGCGAGTTCACGCTTGAGGATGAGGCGTTCATGAAGTCGTACCTACGATGTGTGGCCGTGGGTACACGGGAAGATGTGATGCACTTCCTTCGGCCAACCAACAAGTATGTCATGCCCGACTACATCTTCGAGTCTATTGAAAACGCTTGGCTTGTATGGGCTGACGCACTAACTTTTGTAAGGGAGAGATAAGATGAGCGCAATTAAAAACCAGATCATTGATCTACTAGAGGAGAATCACCCCGCAGAACTTGAACGCCTGACAGGGTACGACGATGTGGTCTGTAAGAAGATCGTGCATGAGATATACATGGACGGGTTCAATGACCGCAACTGTTGGGAGCCTGAGAGGGTAGGTGACATATGGGTCATCTTTGGCAAGACCTTTGCAGGCGAGTGGATAGATGAGAACGGCGACTACCGAGGCTTCGATACGAGGCGTGAGGCTAACGATTACATCAAGGAGACATTCAAATGAGATACGTAGAGAAAACATTTACCGAGGACATGGGTGGGGGGTGCATGGTTGACTTCCTCATCCTGACCGATGGCCGTTGTGTGGGCATCGACAGCGATTCGATTGTGCTGTACAAATCGTATGAGCAGGCACGTGATGGTGTTGGCTTTGAGAAGATGATTGACCTGTGGGAAGGAGCGAAGCAATGAAGCTAACTAAAGAATCAGTGCGTAACTTGCAGTTCATTGAGGCTGACCTACGGGACTACCTGAACGATCCATCCGACTTTACCTGTGAGTACATCGAGAACGTGCATGAGCTACTCAAGGTAGTGATGAATGCCACGAACATTAAACTTTTACAAGAGGAGAAACAATAATGCTGACACCATGGGAAAAGTTTGAGCGGGTAATACTTTTGGTAGCAATAATAGTAGTCATTGCCGATTTATATTATTGGAGACCCTATTGACTTCTGTCTACTCTTGGACAAATAATATTCACCCAAGGAGAAATAATGAAACAAATACCTTACGACACGGGTAAGGTCAAGATCGGCTTGACCTATACACCACCCCCACCCCACCCCACACCCGAGGATACTTGGGCGCAGTCTGTCCTGCTTGGAGACAAGCAAGGGATGGATGAGCTTACGCTCACCACAATACAGTCCATCGGGCTTATTGCTTTCTTTGTCATCGTCATGCTTATAACTGGAGGAACTTCAAATGCCTGACATCCAAACTGCTTTCAAGACAGCACTTAGCAAAACCCTACAACAATGGGATGACGATGGGGAGGCTCCCCCTCTTCAACCAGTGTCATCTTCTTTTCCGCAACAAACCAACCCCGCGCAGGGAATTCCCATGAAGAAAACTTTTAACATCACCAACAACATCTCACGCGTAACCTTCGACTACATCAAGAACAACCCGGGTTCTACCCGCAAGGAGATCATCCAAGCCCTTGAGCATCAAGGCTTTGCGGGCGGGTCAACATCGAGTCTGATTGCACAGATGAGACGCAACAACATGATCCACGAGAAGGATAATTTTTACTACGCAGACATACCTGAGTACCGCCCAATCAAGTCGCTCAAGGCAATGAAGAAGATGGAACAAGTACCAGCACCACCCAAGCGCAAGTACGAGAAAAAAGCCGTGACAGGCATCGGTGCGTTGCTACGCGAGAAGCTGGAGAATACGCCTATGCCTAGCCAAGATGCGCTTGATGCTGCAGCTTATGCCATGGGTGGTAATACGCCTAAACGAATGATCTCTCTTGTACGCGTGAAGTCGCCCGAAGATATCTTAAAAGATATGACTGTGTATCAGGCACATGATTTGTACCGCCACCTTAAAGAAATGTTTGGAGGCTGACATGAAAATACCTTTCCTTGAAAGGTTCATGGCTAGGGTGCGTTCGTGGTTCCACAGAGGCGCACCGATTGTCGTGGACGCAACGCCCATAGGGGAGACACCGCAAGCTCCTGTGGCTGTGCCTGAAGAACCTAAGAAGCAACGCAAGCCTCGTGTGTCACACAAGGAGGACAGGCGCAACCTATCCGAACTGCTAGATAACCTTGATACATCGTTTGATACCTACCGCCTGCCTAGCATGAAAGAGTCTTGGCTTGAACAGGACAGCGTCATAGGCTTACGCAAGCTAGGCACTCATGTACCCAACCCATGGGAGATGGCGTGGTCAGATGACGAGGATAATATCAAAGTCAATGTATCTAAGGCCATGCCAACGCTGATGTGTATTTGCATCGGTAACAAGGAGACACGTCAGGTCTCTGAAAGTGACCACATATACCCTGACATCATGTTTGCCATCAAGCACAAAAAGCTACCTTGGTATGTTGGCTATCACTCAGGTGTGCCGTATCAGTACGGGGCCGCTTTCCGTCTCGATGGTAAGTTGTTTTGGATTCACATGTGGTTCACCATCAATCGCAAGACAGGCGCCATGCAAGCGTGTGAGGAACTGCGCACAATAACCAATATCATACCCATCAAGAACCCTGCGTCTAGACGAGGAGGGAATAACCGGAGTCATGTCGTTAAAAAGAGGGCTTGGTCACAGCCATCGTTCTTTGAAAACGATAACCACTCGATAGCGCACATGCGCTTGGCATCTAAAAACATCTTTGCTGCCATGTTTAACTGGTGGGTCAAGCGTGATGAGCGCTGGAACGTTGTGGTCAAGAAGAATGGTGAGCGTGTAACATTTGGCGTTGACCAAGATCAGACAAAGCTTTATTTCAAAGACCGTGACAAGTCAGTCAAGACTGCCAGTGGTCAGACACAACGCATCGTGCACTATGTCAAGGAACATGAACGCACAGTGGGTAACAAGTCTGTTGTCATTAAGGAACATATCAGGGGCGTGCGTGAGTTCTCTTGGGCAGGGTATGAGTGCCTTGTGACTTCACCTAAGATCACTGGCAAGACCGCGGCCACATTTGATTCAGAAGGGATTGATGTCAACGACACAGATGAAACTGATTTTGTGTATTTGAGTAAGCTAGGTAAGTTGTTGGCGCAAGCCGAAGAAGTAGATAGGCGCGTTGCATGAAAGAACAAGAAAGAAAAGACATGAAGGTACTTGACCTTATCCGCTACGATTACACCAGAGAGTGCTTCGTCTTGCGAGACAGCTTACGAACACGCGTACTCAACCCTTGGGAAGAACTCGCGTTGATAGACCGCCCTAGCATCTTCTATGAAGACGTACGCTTTCGTGCAAGGCAACCATCAGGCACGATCTCAAGCGAAGAAGGCTTGGGCTACAGACAGTTTGGCACATTCAGCCGTGCCGTAGAACCACTACCAAACAAACATACAGGAGTACTTAAACATGCCACGGCCAAAGCCACCAGAGCCCCTACTGGGGAGACAAGTCCGAATGTCTGACAGACAGTGGATAATATTTAACCAACTTGGCGGGGCTGATTGGTTGCGTGTGATGCTTGAAAAGAAAGCACCGATGCCCAAGCAGTACTACGACAAAGAGCTTGAGCGCATCCGCAACCCTGATGACGCCGTATTTTTAAACCGAAGGAAAGAGATAAATGACTGAGGTACACAATGGCTGAAACACCTGAGTGGAAAGTAAAGAAAGCGGTACGGCTGTTGCTTGACAGGCTAGGCGTATACCACTTCATGCCCCCTGCTAACGGTTTTGGCCGTGCAGGGATACCTGACATCATTGGCTGTATGGATGGGCACTTTATCGCCATCGAGTGCAAGGCCGGCAAAGGGCAGACTACCGCACTGCAAGACAGGGAACTTAATATGATTCTCAATGCAGGCGGTACTGTGTTCATTGCCCGTGAGCACAACATACCAGACCTAGAACTACTACTGAAGGAGAAACGAGATGAGATACACGGACGATGACTTCACAATGACAGAGACAGAACTCCAGCGCAGAGTTGAAGCCATGTCAGATGAGGAGCAACATCACTTCAAGCTACTGATTCACAAGTTGGTGATGTGCTATGGCAAAGGCAACGCGCAGGGTGTCGTCATAGTAGGCCGAGCCGAAGACAATCTAGCAGGAGTCGTTACCCTAAACTGTAACGAGATGGAGGCGTCGCAACTCATGTTGGCGGCAAACGATTTTTTCGGCTTTCTCAACGTCCTAGACGCACCACCCAAGGAGAACTTTAATTGAAAACAGAAACAGGAGAAATCATCAGCAAGAAAGAAGCGCTTGTGCGTGAAGCTATGGAGTGCGGGTTCCAACGCTTTGAAGCCGAGGCTTTCTACAACTGCTTGCGCAGATTCCAACAGCAAGAGCGTGAGGTGATTGCCAAAATGGTGGAGCCATGGCTCTTGCCCGAGTACGTGGAGAAAATCCGCAACAGGGGTCATTCATGACCGCACCCTACAAACAGATCATCACGATCGACTTTGAAACCTACTGGAACACCAAAGAAGGTTACACGCTCAGCAAGATGACAACCGAGGAGTACATACGTGACCCAAGATTTAAAGCCTTCGGAGCCTGCATCCATGAGTACGGATCAGACAAGCCAACCCAGTGGTACAGAGGAGACGAGCTTCCAAGAATCTTGGCTTGTTATGACCCTTCTACTACTGCAGTTCTGGCTCATAACGCTCAGTTCGATATATCTATATTGGAATGGGTATATGGGTGGCATCCTTGCTTCATTTTTGATACTCTCTCCATGGCTCGTGCTCTGCGCGGTGTTGAGGTTGGCAACTCGCTGATGAAGCTGGCCAACGATTTCGGTCTACCGCCCAAGGGCACGGCTGTGCACAACACCAACGGCTACGACAAGCTCACGCCTGCTATGGAGAAAGAGTTGGCCGACTACTGTGCGCACGATGTGTACTTGTGTGAGCAGATCTTTACCCGCTTGGCTGTTGGCTATCCTTCGAAGGAGCTACGCCTCATTGACATGACTCTGAAGATGTACACCCGTGCGTGCCTTGAGCTTGACCCCAACATGCTGACGGACGCCATACTAGATGAAAGAGAAAAACGTGAAGCCCTATTACAGAAGCTCGGCGTGGACGAAACTGCACTTGCGTCGAACCCACAGTTTGCAGCACTACTTGAGACCCTCGGTGTGGCTCCCCCAAAGAAGATCAGTAAAACTACCGGGAAAGAAACACTTGCGCTGGCTAAGAATGATGCCCTCTTTCAATCGTTACTCAACGGTGAACGTGAGGACGTTGCCCTTCTTTGTGAAGCGCGTCTTAGGGTTAAGTCGACCACCGAGCGCACAAGGGCTCAGAGATTCCTCGACATTAGTAAACGCGGCGCCTTACCAGTACCTCTCTCCTACTACGGTGCGCAGACTGGCCGGTGGACAGCAAGCAAAGGTTCGGCCATCAACATGCAGAACCTCAAGCGAGGCTCGTTCTTACGCAAAGCAATTATGGCTCCCGCTGGCCACCAACTCGTCGTTGGCGATCTCTCACAGATTGAGCCGCGAGTCCTTGCGTGGCTTTCTGACTACTCAGATATGCTTAACATCTTCAGGGCTGGGGGTGACCCTTACGCCGCGTTCGGTGCGCAGATGTTCAACATCCCCAATCTCACCAAAGAGTCCCATCCTGATCTCAGGCAGTCGGCAAAGAGCGCGTTGCTCGGCTGCGGCTATGGACTGGGTTGGGCTTCATTCGCTTCGCAACTCACAACAGGTTTCTTGGGTGCGCCACCAGTACGCTACGAAGCAGCTTTTGCGCGGCAACTTGGTGTGAGCAAAAAGAAGGCGATCGAGTTCCTTAGTTGGCAAGACACCGAAGCCAAGCTTAGGGATATCCCGCATACCTGTAGCCTGTACGAGTTAGCCATGCATGCCGTTGCATCCAAGCGCATCATTGATATCTACAGAGCTACAGCGTACCCTGTTGTGGGCTTTTGGCAGTTGTGCGAAACGATGATTGACTCGGCGCTGTACCACGGCAAAGAGCACACATATAAATGCTTGACCTTTAAGAAAGGTCGTATAGAATTACCCAATGGAATGAGCTTGCACTACCCCGATCTGAGACGAGAGAAGGATGAGAAGGGTAGAGACCAGTGGGTTTACGGCGCCGATGCAACCAAGTTGTATGCAGGCAAGGTAACAAACAATGTCACGCAAGCGTTAGCGCGTATTGTGATGACTGACGGAATGCTACGGGTATCCAAAAGATACTTCATAGCTGGCACAGTGCACGACGAATTGATCGCTGTTGTACCTGATGCCGAGGTAGAGGAAGCTAAGACTTGGGTCTTGGCGCAGATGACTATGGAGCCAAGCTATATGCAAGGCATACCATTGTCCGCTGACGGTGGCGCACATCGTCGTTATGGGTTAGCAAAAAACTAGGAGAAGCAGTATTGAAGTTACCAACAAAAATAAGAGTCGGTAGGCGGTGGTATAGCGTGGAAGTCATTGAGGCTATGATCGATAAGACTTACATGGGGCGTGTGCATTACGACGCGCAACACATTCGTATCGGTACACGCAATCACTCAGGCAAGCCGTTTACAAAGCACGAAGTCGGCGACACATTCTGGCATGAGCTTACGCATGCAATCCTGCATGACATGGACAGCCCCTTGTATCGTGACGAGCGTTTTGTATCCGCGTTTGCATCACGGCTTAACAAAGCCATTAACACAGCGAAGTTCGAATGAAAAAACCAGCATGGTCACACAGCAGCCTCAAAGATTTTGAGGGTTGCCAACGCAGGTATCACGAGGTCAAGGTCTTGAAGAAGTACCCCTTCCAAGAGACTGAGGCCACGCGTTACGGCAATCAGGTGCATGAAGCTATTGAACACTACATCAGAGATCAAAAGCCTATACCGCCTGAGTACGAGCAGTTCCAGCCTGTGGTGGACGCCATGCTCAAGAAGCCCGGAAGAAAGCTAGCAGAGTACGAGATGGCGCTACGCGCTGACCTTACGCCTAC
>Ga0181344_1000323_pt1 | contig 19262 bp, 32 predicted proteins | sample Su13VDMLBDD_FD_130098 | JGI IMG/M metagenome (GOLD analysis project Ga0181344, IMG submission 130098) | Freshwater viral communities from Lake Michigan, USA - Su13.VD.MLB.D.D | ecosystem: Environmental > Aquatic > Freshwater > Lake | place: USA: Michigan | collected 2013-07-15
GCAATCTCTGAACATAATTTGCACAACATCTATAACGGAGCATCACCTTCACTTTGGGTTCACTTGCCTGAACAAGGTCCTGACTCACAAAACGAGCAAGAGAATATCCTAAGACGACTTGAAGAACGATATGTTGGTTCATCAAATGCTGGTCGTATAATTGTATCATGGGGTGGACCAGAAAATGAGAAACCTGAGATTACCCAAATCAACTCAAATCTACAAGCAGGTATGTTTAGTGAGATTTTTGCATTGGTTCGTGAGAACATCTTGGCAGGACACCAAATCCCTGACGCATCACTATTGGGATTACCTCAACCATCAGGATTCTCAAGTCAGGCAGACCAACTTGAAACCGCTCACAAACTATTTATGAGCACAACCATTAAACCACTCCAAGAGTTTTTAGTAAGGGAACTAACACCAATTTTAGAATTGATGTATCCTGGTCAAGAAATCAACTTGGAGATTGAACAAAACCAATTATTAGCGTAATGAATTACAATGTCCTTTTAATATCAGAACAGAAATTAAAGTCACAGAGTCCGATTGACCCAAATGTTGACTCTGATGAGTTGCGTTATGGAATACAACAGGCTCAGAATATCTATATTCAGGAGACACTTGGGACAAACTTTTACAATGAGATTTTGAATCAGGTAGAAGATGGTTCAATTTCATTATCCGCTAACACCTATAATAAGGAGTTGTTAGACAACTTTATTCAACCTGCTTTGGTTGCATATTCCTACTACATTATCTTGGATAATATGTTCGTTAAATTGGTGAATGTGGGTCTTCAACAATTCCGTTCAGAACAATCAAATCCTGTTGGAATAAAAGAGTTCCAATACCTTAAGGACCAAGCAAGAGACAGAGCACAATTCTTGGACAACTTGATGAGAAGACACTTGGTATTTGAGAATTGGAAGTATCCAAGATATACACAAGTTACAAACAATGGTCAGTTGATTCCTGAGTTCGGTTCACCATTCAGAACATCTGTAATCCTACCAACAAATAGTAGATTCAATTATTACGGATACAATAGTCCATTAAACTCATTGTTTAATTGTTCTATTCCCTGGTGGTATGGGGGTAGACGCTCAGGTGAATAAGATGGACAAAGACACAACGATAGCAAATGTAGTCACGATGGGTGCTGTGGGTATGAGTGTTATGTCCACCATTCAAATCCTAACCATCATCTCTTTGATGACTGCGGTTGGATTGAATCTTATTTTGATTTGGAAGCAGTTGAAGAAGAAAGATTAGATTTTTTATCGTAACCACCATTACGGTAATCCACATTACTGGATTTCTCCTTCAACATCACATATAAATCCAAGTCCTTTTGGAACTTTTGTTTCTCAAAGACTGGTATTGTTTTTTCGTATTCCCTTTTGTTGATTCCCATAGTTAAAATATAATCATTTAATTTGATTTAAACAAATACCCTGAGGTAATTTTTGTTGTTGCTTTAGATTCCAAATCATTCAACTCATTTTGGACCTTCAGGAAGAACTTATCTGTAGGTGAGATTAGTATGATATACTTGGAGATGAATTGTCTCTTTAATTGTTGTGCAAATGATAAATCCTCTTGTGTTTTAACTGACTTGAGAATTAACTTTACATAAGCCAGTTCTTTTTCGTATTCGCTCATCTTAATATAGTTTGTTGATTATGTTTGTGTGATATTGAATTAGATGACCTCTCGTGGGTTTTTCTAACATGAATGAGGTGTTGGTATCACTCAGTGGGGTTGAGTTCATGTGAGTCAAATAAATGTAGTAAATCGTTGTATCTGTGATAACAGGTGCGATGATAGATTTGATTACATCATTACCAATCTTGGATTCAACCACATCGTTGGTTTCCAATTCGTGTTTCATGATGAATGACCTGTTATCAAAGTTCCATCGTTTACCTCTACGAATACTTGAGATGTGGATTCGTGAAATACTCTCACCACTATTGGTCCTGTAGATTCTTGCAATCTCAGCGTTCGTTAATCCCATATCAAATAGGTCTTGTAATCTTTGTAGGTCGTTTGTTGTTTCGTTAATTTTGCTTGAGCCAATCATATTTTTTTTATTTTAATTTATGTTTTATTTCAAATTGTCGCCATACTGGTAATTCGTCTGGTCCAATCTTATATCCGAGATTCTTTAACACCTTTTCTGTCTCCACAAAATCTCTGTCTGATATTGGATTCATCTTGAGGTAGTCATATTCAGGGTCAGGTGGTTCTTTATCTTTGATGTAATGAACTTTACACTTGTATGTCTTACCAAAGGGTGTATCTTTGGAGTTATAGAACTGTGACTCGTGTTTATACTCCCCACACAATCTACAGAAGTAATTCCACCCCTCATCTGTTAGCATTCTCCTGTTTAAGAAGGATTGTATCTTTTGATTTCCCATATCTATAAATATCAACAATAATAAAAAAAACCAATTTAATTATCAAATTATACATTTTTTTTTCATTTAATTGGAACTTTAGGATTTTATTACTATATTTATTGATATGGAGAAAGACAAAATGATACCGATGAATGTAGACCTACACTTAAAGTTGAAGGTTTATTGTGCAAAAAATGGTCTTCAAATCAAGAAGGTAGTTGAAGAACTTGTTAGTGATAAATTGAAGATGGAATCTGAACCAATCAAAAAAGTCGTTTAATTATGGATAGTGTAATAATTTTAAGAAGTTATTGGGAAAGTATCTATCACCTACCCCAAGAAACTCGTGGTAAGTTTTTAGAGGCTTACATAAGATATGGTTTAGATGGGATTGAACCAAAGTTTGATGGATTGGAAAAATCTTTATGGATTTCAATTAAGTCATCAATGGAAGCAAATATGAAACGATATAAAGCCTCTGTTGAAAATGGTAAAAAGGGTGGTGCTCCAAAGGGTAATAACAATGCAAAGAAACAACTTAAAACAACCCAAGAACAACCTAAAATAACCGAAAACAACCTTAATAAGAATAAGGATAAGGATAAGAATATGGATATAGATAAGGATATGGATATAGATAAGGAATTAGATAGGATTTTAGAAATGAAAAATATAAGATGAAAGACCTAACCAACATACCAGAACGATTTCATTGTTTATTCTTAACTGATTGGAATAATGGAAATGAGAGTGAAATGAAAAGTATAGACCGAAGTGAAATGGGTGATTTATTCCTTGAGTATAACCGATGGGATATTCAACGAATGATTGATTCAAAGAAACCAGTTCAACAAGAAAATATGGTTGGATTTGTAGATTAAAATATTGATTCACTCAACGGGATTTACTATATTTATTATTGTAGGTCGTCTTATTCATCATATTGTATTAAAGTTCCCGTTTTAGTATCTATGACCTACGGTTGATTCACACATAGTCCCCAATGAAAGTTGGGGATTTTTTTTGCTCCTATGATGCTGGTTTGAAAAATAGTTGTATCTTTGTAAGACAATAAACGGGAAACATTATGGAAAAGAAAAGATTTAAATGTGTTGATAACTTGTATGAGTTCAAATCTTATATTCAAGATTTAAAGTATGGTTCTGACTGTGCATACAGAGCATTACAGATTCAAGGTAAAACCAATTATGATATCAACTTTGGATTTATGTTATGTCGTAAATCTTTGATGAATGGAGTAGACGAGAACTTTAAAAGTGTTGGTGGTGGTTATTGTATGCCTTATGCGTGGCATGTATGGAATGAAACAGATGATACAATCTATGATAGTTGTGGAGCATTACAACGATGGGGATTTGATGTATGTGATGTTGAGAATGTATTGATAGTTGATGCACCAAGAATTAAATCAGTTAAAGAGTTTGATAAGTGGGTAAGTAGATTTGCAAAAAGTTTAATTACCAAAGGATTACCACCAGTTGTATACATTCAAGGTCTTGGTATGGATACAGATAATGAAGGTAATTGGTTCGTTATTGGTGATGAGCACTTCAACAGTAAGTTAGATATTATTGACGCTAATCATAATATTACAGGATTTACTGAAACAAATATTGTAAAAGTTTTGGCAGATTAAAATAGAATGCATACCTTTGTTAGACAATTAAACAGATAGACACTATGGAAAACGAAACTAAAAAACCAAGTTTAAGAGGTAAAACTCACTTTGATGTATCAAGTTCTTTATGGACAGAAAAGATGATGTGGAATTACATTGATTTCCAAGAAGGATTTAATCGTAGAGGATATGATTTAACCCTCACAGAGTTGATGAGGTTTGCTTATCTCCACGAATCTGATGAGAAACAACAGAAAAGATTTATCAAGGTTTACAACAAATATTACAAATAATTCATTACCTTTGTAAGACACTTAACAACTAAAGAAAATGAAAAACTCAACCTACATCAAAAACAACTACAAAAGTTCAACCATCGCTCGTATGAAATCAATCTACGGTTTCAATACCTTGAAAGAAATTGATGAGTCATCAGTGGTTACTGAAACACTTAAAAAGTTTGAAGTGTTTGGGAATAACCCTCGTCACACACAAGAAATCCTTTTTGACCAAATTGATTTTGAATTGGATTTGAGACACAAAAAGTTTCAATCTTTGCGTGATAAATATTTGGCAGAACAAAACTAATTCAGTAACTTTGTAAGACACTTAACAACTAAAGACATGGACAGATACAAGATTTATGACGCACTAATGAACACCAAAAGTGATGACGAACTTTATGAACTTATGGATAAGTTCAACACACTATATCCAAAACAAATGGAGGAAGCACACCAAATGATAGTATTATTCTTAAAAAATAAAAAATAATAGACATGACTAAACAAGAATTAACCCAATTAGAAGAACTCATTCACAAATTACATTGTGAATATCCAAACTCATTTGTTGTTGGAAATTATGTAATCCAACCAATGTATTGGTCAGAAGACAATGATGGTAATATCAACTATGATGTTGAGAGTATGAGAGATGAGTTTAATGTAATATGTTCTAATTTAGAGGAACATAATGAAAACTCTGATTTTGATTGGGATAATATGTAGTAAGACATGAAAAACATAGATATAACACACTTAATAACAGAACAGGAGATAATCAGTAAGTATGAGTATTTCTTGGAATATACAGGTGAAGGAGACCCTGTTGAACAACTAATCTATATGTTTTGGGAAGGTGAGGAAGGATATGGTAATCCTTATGATTTAACCGAACAAGAACACGATGATTTGATTAGACCAGTATTGGAAGAATATTTTAGAAAACATTTGGCAGAACAAAACTAATTCAGTATATTTGTAAGACACTTAACAACTAAAGACATGAAAAACATTAGAGTATACGACATTGATTACTTGTATTTGGAAGATGAAAAATACGCAAGAGAATACAATCAAGATTTTCAACTTACTGAAGATGAAATCAAAGAACGCATTGAATATCTCAAATCTAACAGAGAGGTAATCTTCAAGTTTGACGAATGGGAAATTGATGAAGAAGATTGGAATGATGAAGAAAATATGGAAGATGTTTTGGTTGATTGGATTGAATCAGAAACAGGAGAATATTTTTGTAGATATGAATGGGAATATTTGGCAGATTGAAATAGAATACATATCTTTGTAAGACAATTAAAACACAGACACCATGACCAAACAAATCCTTATTTTAGATTATCCAACTAACATGACTTTTCAAGTGAGAAAAGATTTACCTGACTTTGACGAATACTGTGAGGTAAGACAAAAAATCTTGTTATACCAGTTGAAGAAACAAAAGATTGAAAGTCCAATGCACCACTATACTGACTATGTCGTTGAGGCAGTCGTTCCAATGAAAGATAGTGAGATTTGGATTATTGGTTCATAATTTATTTGGCAGAACAAAACTAATTCAGTATATTTGTAAGACACTTAACAACTAAAGACATGAACATTATAGAAATCCAAAACTTATTTAAATCAATTCAAGAACAAGCAGATGTTGCAATCCAAGAACACAGATGTGATGACTATACCATTGAAGAACAACAATTAAATGAACAACATTGGTTAGGTGTTAAGATTGGTGCAGAAACCCTATTCAAAAAAATACAAGAAAAATATTTGGCAGAACAAAACTAATTCAGTATATTTGTAAGACAATTAAAAGAAACGATTCAGATACAATTATTTAATTGGACACTCATAAGGGGAAGGAACGATTCAGATACAACTACCCTTTTAATTTGTAAAACCCTAAAAAAAACATAGACATGGAAACACAAAACAAAAACAACCAAGAACAAATCAACGACCTCAACTTTAAGGCAACCGTAGCCCTCATTCAAGGAGTAGTGGCAATCGCTTCAGCAGTATTCGCACTTTATGTGTTAATTACTTTGTAGATTCAAGAAAAAGTAGTATATTTGTAAAACAATCAAAAACATAAAAGACATGGAAAAACAACTTAAAACAATGGAAGAGAAAATGGCAGAGAACCCAAACGAAATCATGGAGAACGGATTGACTCGTGCTCACAACGACAAAATCAACAAAGATGGTGATACATTCGCAGGTATCATTCACTTGGCGGTAGGTATCTTCATCATGGTTTCACTAATGAAAATCTTATTCTAATCATGTGTAATCTAACAGACCACCTCAACGAGTCACAGTTTGACCATGAGGAACAGTTCTACCAAGAACTTGAGAACGACCCTGAGTTCGTTGCATATATGGAACAAAAACTACAGGATTGGTGTAATGATATGGAACAACACTTAAACACTCTTAAAACGGAAGAAAATGTCGCAGAACAAGGATAGACAAATAGCAACCCAATCAAGTTTGAGATTGGTTAACGATTGGGCAAACAGTTGTGGAAAATGTTTGGAATTAAAAGAACTTGTAGCCATCACAAATGTAATCGTAGATTATGTTGAGAAGGGTTACTCAAAAGAACTTGGGGATAGGTTGGACAAGATACAAGAGCATCTTGACCACAAGGGGTTACCAAAGAAATAGAGTTTCCATGATTCGCTGAACTGGTGTGGTATTTATTATCACACCTTTTTAGTTTATGAAACAATGTATTATATGTAATGAAATTAAACCCTATAGTGAGTTCAATAAGAACGCAAACTCATTAGACGGTAAATTAAACAAATGTAAGCCCTGTCTAAAACAATACCTGAAGAATCTCAAAGCAGGTGATAGAATAACCGAGCAAGAAAAAAGTGATATCTTAAAAACCACAAAGTTAAGAGCCATGGCTCATGAGAGAGAAATAACAAATTATATGTTAAGAGTGATGGGATATGAACCTGATTCACTAATTTCAGTTCACCAACAATTTTTACTACGACATTTACTTGACGCTCACAAGGAAGTGTAATATATTTATACCTGACAGAAAGTCAGTCAATCTATTGTTTTTTTTTTAACCCCTAAGTTTTGATATTCTTAGGGGTTTTCTTTTTTACTTCTGCACAAACCATACCTATATTTATAGTAAATCAAAAATCATGTGCAACTGTAAATCAGGTAAAGAACAAAAGTTAAATAACTTAGATTCAAACGACCATCTTCAAGTGGCGTTTGATGCGTATAATATCGTAGTAAAAGAAAAAGAAGTATCAGAGTATGATGATACAGATAAAGCGATTGTGATGTCGGCGTTCTATGCGGTCTACCCTAATGCAAAGGGTGAGGTAACCCCTGAACATGCGGCATCAACAATCACAAGCATATATTCACAACATCATGGATAATAGGAAAGGACCAGGAAGACCTCGTTTAGAAGAAACGATGAATCCTGAGTGGTATAAGATAATCGTAGAAGCGGGTAGAGATGGAAAACACATCACACAATTCTTGATTGAGTTGGGTATTTCGTGGGAGAGTCACTATGCATTACTCAAAAGAAATAAGAAATATTTGGAAGCGTTCAATGAGTATGAGAAACTCTGTGAGCAATGGTGGTTTGAAAGAGCATACGATGCAATGGCATCAGGTGAATCTAACAAGTTCAATCAGAGGTTGTGGACCATCATCATGAAGAACAAGTTTAAGAACAACTGGCAAGACGAGAACAAGGTGGACATCACAACCAAAGGTGATAAGTTAAACCAACAAGACAACACCATTCAGGTTGAGATAATCCGTAAGAGTATTGAAGATGAAAATCAAAAGTAAGAATGGGGAAAAAACCTATGAGTATGATTACAAGATGATTCTTGTCTATGGTAAAGTTAGAGAACAACTCAAGGATTATTGTAAGAAAAAAGGGCAGACCTACACACAGGTCATAAGTCATTGGTTAAGACAAGAAAATAAATGAGGTTAAGGGCAAATGGGTTATTTGAAGAAGTATCACAAAAGATACAGGAAGGAAAGAGATACATATCTTTACGAGGCTCCTCTCGTTCAGGAAAGACCGTATGTGCCCTACAAACAATCATATTGGAGTGTCTCACCAAACCAGGAACGACAACGACCATTGCTCGTGAAACTCAGGTCTCTATTAAGAACACCGTCTTTATTGACTTTAAGGAACAAATGGAGGAACTACAAATATGGGACGATTCAAGATACAACAAAGTAGAAATGGTATACAGATTCACCAATGGGTCAATCGTCCGTTTTATTGGTCTTGATGATACCACAGGTAAGTTGAGGGGAATGAAATCTAACATCTGTTTGGTTGATGAGGTCAATACCGTTAATATGTCGGCATTCGTTCAGTTGGACATCAGAACATCAGAGTATATTTTGATGTGTTACAACCCTGAGATTCCGACTGACTGGTGGGGATTAGATTACGAGAAAAAAGAGAATGGGTGTGTATTGATTTCAACATGGAGGGACAACGCATTCTTGGACCAACGAATCATTGACTCAATCAACTCATTAAAAGAAACTGACTATGACCTGTGGTTGATTTACTCTGAAGGTCAGATAGTCCCTCCAAGAGAGGTTGTGTATGTTCAACCAAGCATATACGATGAAGAACCACAAGGGATTAAATATACCTATTACGGATTGGACTTTGGTTTTGCAAAAGATGTATGTGCAGTTGTTGAGGTCAAAGCACGAGACAAGGAATTATTCGTAAGGGAAATTGTCTATGAGGCAGGACTAACCAATGAGGACTTAACCTTCATCTTAAAGGACAAGGGGATTTCAAGAATGGAGAATATAGTTGCTGACTCATCTGAACCCAAGTCAATTGCTGAGTTAAACAGGTCAGGTCTAAATGTTCGTGGAGTTAAAAAGGGAGCAGGGTCAGTTCTATTTGGAATCCAAAAGTTAAGACAATTCAAGATAAACATTCATAAGGACTCACACAACCTAATCAATGAGTTCACTAATTATAGATATAAAAAAGATAGACAGGGACGAATAACAAATCAGACAGAGGGTGATGACCACGCCTTAGATGCCTTAAGATATGTTGTATCAGAGTTCCTTGATACCAAACCAAAAAAGTTCACATTTGTATGATAGAAGTAATAATTGACGACCAAGTAATTAAGGTCAATCCAAAACTAACGATTGATAAATACCAAAAGATACAGGGTAATCCTGTTAAATATTCCAAGCCAGAGGAAATCCTCGCATTGTATTTGGACATCACCACAGATGAGTTGAGAGATTTACCTGTGGACCAAATCAAGTTCGTAGAGAACGCACTATCAAACTACATTTTAGAACCAAAGTCAAACGAATTGGTAAATACCTTTGAATTGAATGGTGTGACTTATGGATTGGAGAATGACTGGCAGAATATGACTTGGGGACAATGGGTGGACCTTGAGGTATATTCACAATCAGATAAGTTGTTAGACAACCTACACTTGATTATGGCAATCTTATACAGACCTGTTGAGAGTGAGAAAGGGGTGAAATACAAATTGGAAAAGTTCAAGTCATCAAAGGTGACGGAACGAGCAGAGTTATTCAGGGAAAACTTACCTGTGGAAATGTGGTTTGGAGTTTCAACTTTTTTTTTGCAAACACTAAACGCATACATAGAATCTACAAACACTTCTTTGAAAGTGACGATGAAGATAGAGAAATACCTGAACCCGATAGTGAAGATACTCCCCAAATGGCTCCGTCCGAAACCACTGCGAGGTTCTACTTTGAACTCACTTACCAACTCGCGACAGAAGACCTCACCAAAATAGAACAACTCAACGAGATGAATATGTATTTATGTTTGTCTACCGCTTCATTGATTAAAGACAGGATAATTAAACAACAAAACGAACTTAAAAAACAAAAGAAATAAATGAGTAATATAATGAACGAATATACCACCTTCCATAAGGTGTTAGATTACCTCCAATATTTTCAGGAACAATCCCCGATGTTAAACACATTTGGTTATGGAAACTTGGTGGATTTTGGAAAGAATGTTTCTGGTTCGTCTGTGAACTACCCATTCTTATTTGTGGTGCCACAGGCAATAGAGTATCAGGAGAATATGACCATATATTCTGTTACCATGATTTTTGCGGACATCTTGAATTGGGATTTATCCAATGAAAAGGATTGTGTATCTGATATGAGTATGGAAGCCAAGAGATTTCTGGCATACCTGAAGTATGGTCAGAATACCTTACCAACATTATACAACAACATTGATGTGAATATGCCAGTTCAGGCAATCCCATTCTTTGAGAGATTTGGAGACCATGTTGCAGGGGTTGCTATGGAAGTGCCATTGATTGTTTATGATACATTGGATTCGTGTGATTACTACCCAACACCAACAGCGACACCATCGCCATCACCAACTCCGACACCCACACCAGTCCCAACTACTTCAGTTTATTCACAGGTATTAAGTTTTACAGGAACACCAAACTATAACTCAATCCAATACAGATGTAATGGGACAACTGTTGAGGCTTGTTATAGTATAGAGAATCAAAATAATATGACTGATTTGGTCAATTTATTTAATACACAAGAACCAGACCCATTACCACCAAGTTGTGATAACCCAACATTCTGTTATTGTTGGACTGACTATGGAACTTACTTTGATAATGGTGATGGTAGAGTTAGATGTGAAATGCCGACATCACTCTACAATACTTTATGCTCAGGTGGAACATTAACATTAAATGTGATTAACGATTAAGAATGGCTCAAGCACCAGACGACATATTAAGAATGTTAGGTGATGTGATTGAACAAAACATCAAGACCGAACTATTGAAACCCCGTCAATCACGAGGTTATGATGGTAGACCAAAATCACCAGGAGCAGTAAACAATCGTGTTTATACTGGTCGTTTATTGGACGCTGCTACGGTTAGTTGGGAACGAGATACTGATGGAAATATAAAGATGGTAATTGAGTTTCCTGGAGCACCTGAATGGCAAGTTGTGAACTCAGGTCGTAGAGGTAAGAAACAATCCCCTACATTCAAGTATCCACCACTTGCAACAATAGCCACTTGGGCAAGAACAAGAACCAATAATTCAATCCCACAATTCAGGGATAAACAAGGTAGGTTCATGTCCAACGATGATAGAGCATTCTTAATTCAAAGAAGTATTGGAGAATTGGGTATTGCACCTACATTCTTTTTAGATGAGGCAATCAAACAATCAATGGACGACATATCAAGAGATTTTGGTATCTATGGTAGAGCATTCATTGAGGAAGTAATAAGAGAAAAAATAACCTTTAGAACAGGAACACAAAGACCATGAGTATAGCATTTACAGCAACACCAGCAGAGTTTCAACCCGTATTATCAGACGGAATATATTTTACATTATCATCGGACACATACAATCCGTTAAGCACATTCAAGTTCAAGTATAACTATGAGTTATATGTTGAAAACCTATTGGTCTTTGAGGGTAAGTGTTCACCAAACCCTTTTGGACTTGGGATATTGGATTTACAACAAATCCTTGAGACCTACACAGATTCATTACCACTATCGTATTGGAACACCACACCAATTTATACACACCAAACATTCCCATTCTCAAGACCTTTGAATCAGGAGACAATCAACTACTATGTGAAGGTTGGTTATGAGTATGCGGATACAGAGATTGGTTCAATTACAGGATACACTGGTTTTGGAAACTCCATTGGACCACCAGCAGTTGAGAGTATCCCATACAAAGTATTCCGTTCAACAATGGGGGTGAATCCAAAAGCCACAGAACAAAGTTTTGATATAGGTCAGTTCGTATTATCAGGAACACCAGCAGGTGTAAACCCAACGACATCTAACCTATTCTTAACAAACGCACCAAGAACATTAGATGTGATGGAGGACGACTACTTCACATTGGGGTTCACAAACTATTATCTTTGGTCTGGTGCAACATCAGGACTATCAGAGGGGTATTATGTGAAATACACATTTATTGATGACCAGGGAGCCGTAATCACCGCAACAACATACGACAACATCGTATCAAATGGTGGTGGTCCAAGACCTAACTGTAATTTGGTTTATCAGAACTACCCATTGATATATCCTGCCACAGGAACGACAGATTACAACACACTTTATGTAGGAGCAGGACCAGCAAACTTACCATATATTCCACCAAACGCAGTTCAATATACCGTTCAGTTGTATGGAAGATATACAGGTTCAACAATTCCAATTCAACCAACCCCAACTCCGACATCAACATTTGGGACAACACCAACTCCTACATCAACACCAGCACCTACACCTACCGCATATTGTAGTGGTTGCACCGAGTATCAAATCAGTTATTCAGGTTCAGAACAATATAGTGTTGGATTTACAAATTGCACCAATGGTAGATTTGGTCAGTTAGTATTAAAACCTAATTTGGGTTATACGGTATGTTCTTGTGATGTTCCAATCACAGAGGTTGCAGCAACCATCATAAACGCTGGTCCATGTAATCCAATCCCAACTCCAACTCCGACACCAAGTCCAACAAGTCCTTGTGTATGTATTGAATATGGTGTAACGAACAACACAGAATACACAGATGAGATTAGATGGGTGAATTGTAATGGAACGGTTGGTTCATACTCGTTAGGTGGTAATTCAGCAATGGCTCCATTCTGTGCATGTCAGGATTCAGTAACCTCAACATTCTCAGTTGTGGGTGTGATTGGTTCTTGTTCAACAACAACTCCAACTCCGACACCTACCCCTACAATAACTCCATCAGCAAACTGTATCACTTGTTATCAGTTGAATATATCAAATAATAATCCAGTGACTTGTCCTGTCCAATATTACAACTGTTCAGCAAGTAGATGGGATACAATTAACATAGCAGGTTTCACATCGGTAATCATACCTTGTGGTTGTCCAAACATAATCACAGATTGTGCAAACATAACAGTAATAACAGGAGCAGCCTGTTCATAAATAAAACGATTATGAAGAAAGAACAAATATTAGGTTTAATTAGACACTCCCTTACATTCATCGGGGGTATTCTAATCATGAAAGGTGTTATAGATGAAACATCATTCACAGAAATAAGCGGTGCTCTGATTTCCTTAATTGGAGGTATTTGGAGTATAATAGATAAGAAGTAATATGGCAATAATCCCACAAACCCCACCAACGACATATACTCAAGGAAATTGTGTTGAATACCAACCAGTATCCGAGATGTTCACATTCAATTTAGATTGTGGTCCAACTCGTTCACAGAACCAACACATTCAGTTGATGTTCTTGAATCGTTATGGACACTACGATTATGTTAGATTGATGTTTAACAGATTTCAGGGTCTATCTATCAACAGACAACAATATAAATCCATGAATATTGATTGGGGTTCAGACAACCCTGTTAAGACACAATATTCTCGTGGATTGAATGACTCTGATGTTGTGATGGTTGAGACCGTATTGGTAAACACAGGATTTGTGAACCAACCTACATTCCAATGGTTAGAGGAATTATGGACATCAAATCTTGTCTATGAAATCACAACTGAAGGGGGACTTGCTCCTGTGAATATCTTGAACACAGAGTTTGAGAAAAAGATAGAAGGTAACAGAACCGTATACAATTTGGAACTCCAATATGTATATTCAAATAACATCAAACTTTTAGGAAAGTAACATGGATACTATATTATTGGCACAACTTACAGGGAATACTTGGCAGCGTATTGATGTGTTTGAGGACATTCCAATCACGCTTACAATTCAACAGAATGACTTAACGAATCTAACGAATCGTAGAGTTCCATATTCCAAGACCATTCAGATTCCTGATACCAATAATAATGCAATCCTATTTGAACACTATTACGAGATAAATGGTGTTGAGTTTAACCCACTCCAAAAAATCCCATGTGTTGTTCAATACAGAGGGACTGATATATTTCAGGGTGTGATGAGGTTGAACTCTGTAACCACAAACACAGAGGAACGATTGTATGAGGTTTATTTGATGGGTGAGGTCTCTGACTTTATGGCTCCACTTAGAAATCTACAATTACAAGATTTGAACTATACAGACCTAAATCACGAATTGGTTTATTCATCTGTTACTCAATCTTGGGAGTGTGTGAACGATGGTGTATCAGGATTGTTCAACGGACAAATCCTATATCCACTTATCAATTATGGATTGGACTATCAGGGTTCAACCTCATCGGCAGCAACCCCTACATTCACTTATGATTTTGATAGACCATTCTCATTTGACCAACCAGGTAGAGCAGTCCCACCATCAATATTCAAACCTGCCATTCAGGTAAAATCTGTATTGGATAGAATGTTTGCTGAGACAGGGTATGAGGTAATATCAGAGTTTTTTGATTCACCTTATTTCACCTCAATCTACATGGACACATTCCAAAATGGTAAGATTGGAGTTGAGTATGCTTCAGGTGTAACCAACCAAAACATATTCAGGACCTACATGAATCCGTTAAACTTTACCTATGATAAGGATACAACTCACCGATTACCATTCAGGGATTTCTTAGGACCTGCCTACGACCCTTTGAACAACTTTATCAACCAATCAGGTGGAAATAGATTTGTAGTTCCTTACGCGGGACAATACGGGTTTAATATTAGGTTTAATGTAATCACAGATGATGTGTGTATTCCTATTGCAATTGCTGACCCTGAGATTGTGGTTAGAGCATTCAAATCAACAAATCCAAATGATGTTATTGGAACAGGAACTATGTTCTACGAATCACCACTTATCAATTTAAGACAGGCATACATTGGACCATTGGGTAATGGACCACTACCAGTCAATCTATTCTTTGACGATGTGTTTGTTGCTGGTGAATATGTTGAGGTTGTAATCTTTGATAAGACCACATTCTTCTCCGTCTGTGCATCAAACATTAGGGGTGAGTATAGAATCCAAGCCTTTGATGATGGAACGATTAGAGACCCATTTCCATTATACGAATTATACCAATCCCCAACCATCATAACAGAATTGGTGGATATGAGATTGGGTATTCCAAACTTAGAGTGCGTTGAGTTCTTCAAATCCATGATTACGATGTTCAACTTGAATGTGACCCAAGATGAGCAAGCCAAGACAATTAGGATTGAACCATACACTTGGGATTATGACGACAATACCAGAGGTGTTAAGGATTGGACAAAGATATTGGACTTGAACTCTGATGTTAAGGTTGAACCATTATCGTTTGAGTTGGCTAAAGACAGTATTTGGACTTATCAATTTACAGACAACGAATACCTACCAAAATTATGGCATGACCAGTATGACTTTGTATTTGGTCGTGAAAGGTTCACATCTGATTCCAATTTCTTTACAGGAGAAAACATATATGAAGTGCCATTTGGTCCATGTCCAACATCAGGTGTGACCAACGCACCGAACTTTATCATACCACAATTCTACTACCTGAACAACCAACAACAATCACCATACGCAACCAAACCACACTTGTTCTTTTGGGTGGGAAATAGATTGGCTTGGAAAGACCAGTATAAGACACAACAGGGTTCATGGTATTTGAGTTCAGGAGCGACAGCGATTGAATGGACAACCTATCCTGCGGTATCCCACTTATCAACATTGGAATCACAAATCTCTGAGGTTGTATCGGACTTGAACTTTAGAAACACATTTGATTTCTTTGGAAACACCAATACACAGATTGAGCAGTTTACAGATTACAATGTGTATAATGTCTTTTGGAAAACATACATAGACAACCTATATGACCCAACAGGAAAACGATTATCAGGTAATTTCTATTTCAGACCTATTGATGTTTATGATACCAAACTGACAGATAAGATATGGATTAAGGATTCTTGGTTTACGATTGAAAAAATGACTGATGCGGATTTGGTGAATAAAAGATTGACCCAAATATCCCTGATAAAAGATATTATACCATATTACAGAGTTGAACCACCAGCACCAATCTACATCTACACACCAAATGAGGGTTATCCTGGTCCAACTCAATTCTATTATGACTTGGCTTACATCTCAACCAACAAAGATTCGGTATGTGATGAAACCGCAACTCAATATACCTTCTACTCTGATAACAATAGTTTGACCATTGAGAACTACGATGTGATTTATACAGACCTTACTGGTCCTACATTATTACCGATGGGAACATATATCAAACAACAGGGTAGTTCAACCACCTTCGTATGTGTTGATACTTATGGTAGAGTATTACAAACCTCTTGTTAAAAAATTATGGCAGAAACTATTGCTCTTAATATTGTCCTTAATGGTGTTCCCCAAGCGGTAACCAACATTGAGGAACTTGAATTAAAATTAAAACAGGCAAAACTTGAATTAAGTCAGATTGCCATTGGTTCAGATGCGTTCAAGAAATTATCCGCAGAGATACAGATTGCGGAAAGTAAGTTAAAGACATTACAGAAATCTGCCGAGGGTAAAGACCTTGAAGGTAAGTTAGGAGATTTAGCGAGATTGGGTGGAGCCATCGGGGCTTCGTTTGGTGCGGCAACAGCAGCGTTTGCTTTATTTGGCGAAGAAAGTGAGGACACCACAAAAGCCCTGGCTCAAGCCCAAAACGCATTGGTAATCGCCTTGGCTGCTCGTGAGGCGGCTGAAGGTGCGGTGGTAATTAAGACCATCGCAAATGACTTGGCGACCAAGGCTCTTGCAATTTCAACGGCAGCAACAAATACGGTAACCAAGGCGTTCTTTGCAACCCTTGCGGCAAACCCCTACACAGCCATCTTAACTGCGGTAGGATTATTGGTTGCGGCATTTGCATCATTTACAAGTGAAACACAGGATGCGACCAAAGCACAAAAAGAGTTCCAAAAGAATATTGATACAGATGTTGCCAAAGAGGTTACAAATCTTAATATCCTGAATGCAACCATCAATGATACCACACAATCATTAGATACAAGAAAGGTTGCATTGGAGAACCTTAAAAAGTCATTCCCTGGTTACTTTAAGAATCTAAAAGATGAGGATATTCTAACAGGTAAGGTTAAGATTGCAACAGACAAATTGACCGCATCAATCGTATCACAGGCTCAAGCCAGAGCGTTAGAGGGAAGAATTGCTGAACGAAGTGAGGGATTATTGGATTTGGAAAGAGAATTGGCTAAGGCTACCTCAGCAAGAGCCAAGGCTGAAAAAGATTTGAAAGATGCTCAGGGTGTAATTGTGACGGGTGGTCAAACTGCTGGTGGTTTTGGTGGAACTACAACATTCCAAACATCAGCGGAAAATAATTTATTTAAAGCCAAGGATAAGGTGGCTCAAATCCAAAAGGAAATCAACAAATTAAATAAGGAAAACAAACGAGATTTAGATGATATCTTAAAAAGACAAAAAGATTATGTTGATATAGTTGAAGATGATACTGAAAAGACAGACAAGAACACTGAAGCAAAAGAACAGAATATCCAAGCAACTCGTGAACAAATCAAATTATTCAACCAGTTAGAAGAATCATTAAATAATGAATTGGACTCACTACAAAAATCTGTTGACCTGTTTAAGAAATTAGCAGAGGCAGAGGCTATTGATGTAGAAGAACCAAAAGTTTTAACCACAATTAAAGAACTCAAAGGTGCGATTGATGGATTGATTCCTGATACACTTCAAGAAAAGTTCAAAGAAATTGGATTGGCAATTGAGTTTGTTGATGGTAAGTTCAACATACAGAAAAATACATTAGCAGAAACCAAAGATGTTTATGGTGAATATGTTGAGAACTTAAGAAAAACTCTAACTGAAGGAGCATTGACCAAATCATTTACTGAGTTTACTGATATTGCAACACAGGAACTTGATAAGGTTTCCATGTTGTTCCAAGAAGGTTTAATTACCAAAGAAGCGTTCCAAGCAACTGATACCCTTATCAAACAATATAAGGACTTAAACTTTATCATCAAACAATTACCTGAAGGAGTTCAAAAGATATTCACAGGTGATGAGTTAAAAAACTATTTGGAGATTGTAAAACAGATTGGTATTGCCACAGGTGAAATCAAGTTTGAAAGAGATGCCGAGGGTAACATCGTTCAAATCACAAATAGCACAATTAAGTTAAGCGATGAGTTAAAGAAATTAGATACATTCTTATTACAGAGCACCAAATCCTTAACTGAAAAATATGATGAACAAATCACAATTATTGTTGATGGTAAGAAAAAGATAAATGAGGAAGGATTTAAGAGTTTAGTTGATTTATTGGTTAAACAAAAACAACTTACTGAAGAACAAGGATTAGACCTCAAAGATAAATTGGTTGAGTTTGGAAATGATGCGGACAAGTTGGTTAAAGAATTGGCAGATGCTCAAGCAAAGGCATTATCAACTACCGTTCAAAACATCATTGCAGAAGAATCACAGATTCGTGGTTTCTTATTCCAAGTTCAAGAGGAAAGAACCAAAGCATTAAAAGTTCAAGGTGAAGCACAATCTCGTGTGTTCCTAAACAACTTGGAATTGGTCTATGACTTTACACAAAAGGAAAATGCAATCCTTGTAGATGAAGCAAAGACCACAGAGGAACAACGAGCAAAAATACTTGAGGATTTTGCCGCTAAGAAAATTGACCTTGCTAACCTAACTGAAAAAGAGATTGATACTATAATTCAATTCTACTTGGAAAAACAAAAGACAGCGCTTGAGAAATCAAACGAGGCATTCCAAAAGAGAATTGAAAAAATCCAATCCAACATTGAAGCATTCCAAGCGGCATTGAACTCATTGGGTCAAACCACATCGTTGTATTTTGATTCACAATTTGACCAGTTGGAA
>Ga0181344_1000324_pt1 | contig 19215 bp, 18 predicted proteins | sample Su13VDMLBDD_FD_130098 | JGI IMG/M metagenome (GOLD analysis project Ga0181344, IMG submission 130098) | Freshwater viral communities from Lake Michigan, USA - Su13.VD.MLB.D.D | ecosystem: Environmental > Aquatic > Freshwater > Lake | place: USA: Michigan | collected 2013-07-15
ATGATGGAAGCCCGAGTGACAACTTGGGGCGCTAGGGAAGGCGCAGACGGACGCAAGTTCAACTATCAACCCGAAGGTTTCATGGAATGGGCTAAAGAGTTCAATTCTGGCGACAAACCTTTGCCAATGTTCCTTAATCACAATGACCTCGGTATGCCAATGGGCGAGTGGAACTCATTTGAGTTTGACGAAACAGGCATGACAGCAAAAGGTCGTTTGTACACCAACACCGTGGGTGGCAACGACTTGTACCAAATTCTTAAAGAATCACCAAAGATGTTTGGCGGTGTTTCTGTTGGCGCGTATGCAGAAGAAGCCCGTTGGGTCAATCAAGAAGGCGTGCCATTGGTCAGCGGTGACGATGATGACGAATCATATTTCCAAATCACAAAAGGCGGTTTGCGCGAAGTGTCTGTCGTGATGTACCCAAACAATCCTAATGCAGAAATTCATAAACTGGAAGCCTTTGACGCTGAAGGTCACGTGAATCCACGAGTTTTGGAAAAGGCTTTGCGTGATGCTGGCCTCAACAAAAAGGATGCGACCACCGCATCTAGTATCTTCAAACGTGTATTGGAACAGCGTGATGCCCCAAAACTCGTTGAAGTAACCCCAACTCAGAGTGAGTCTGATGCGGTGGTAAACGAAGCCGACGCATTGCTTGCCGCTTTTGAAGCGCGTGAGTTGGCAAAGGCACTTGAAAAACGTATTTAAAGGAAATTATCATGTCTATGGATAAAGTACTGGAAAAAGTTGACGCAATCGCTGTGTCCAACGAAGCCAAAATTGATGCTGTAAAAAGCGAAGTCGCAACCATCGTGGAATCCGCAAAAGCCGAGTTGACTGAAAAGTTTGCCGCTTTGGAAGCCAAAGTGTCTGCCATTCAAATCCCCGAAATCATCCGCACACCTGCTAAAACAGTTCGTGGCGATGTTAACCGTCGCGTTAAAGAGCAACTCGCTTCTTTCGCCAAAGGTAGCAATCGCGTTCACACAGAATTGAAACTGTGGGAATCTGATGACCAACATTCTGCTTATTTGACAGAAGCCTCAACCTTGACTGGTTCTGGCGCTGGCATCGGTGGTCGTACTGCTTATGACCCCGTGTTCCACAAACTGCGTTTGCTTAACCCAATGCGCGGTGTGTCACGTAACGTTGCTACCGATGGTTCTACATACCAATTTAGAGCAAAAACCGGCAACGCGGGAGCCGCTTGGGGCTATGCAATCCAGAACAACGGTTCTGCTACAACCGAAGCAACCAGCATCTGGCAATTGAATTTGCAAGACATTAACGTCCAGTTCCCAATCCGTACCGCGGCTTTGGACGACATTGATGGTTTGGAAGCCAACGTCGTGGACGATATGCTCCAAGAATTCAGTCAGCAAGAAGGCCTCTCGATGATTTTGAATAACGACCAATCAGGTTCGACTACTACCGCATACGGTGGCACGTCTGGTCTGCGTGGTTTGAATTCTTATCCCGGTTCAAATAGCACCTACACCGGTGGCACAATTTCTGCCGCGGCTTTCGGTTCTTCTGGTACAGCATCTACCGATGGCTTGCACAGCATCGCTACATACGACCAAACCACCACCAACGGTTTTGCTTCTGCAAATAACGTGAAGTACATTGACATTATTCAATTCATTCACAATTTGCCACAGCAATACTGGTCTGCAAGCAATTGCTTTGTTATCAACCCAATTATGCTTGCTGGCATCCGTGGTTTGGTCGACAACAACGGCACGCCTGTGTTTGAGCGTATGTCTCCTCTGGTGTATGACGGTATCGTTGGCAAGTTGTTGGGCTTTGACGTGTATGTGAACTCATACTGCTCTGCTCCTACATCTGCTGGTGGTTCTGCCGGTACAACCTCATTGTTCCCAATGTATTTCGGAGATTTTTCTCGCGGACATACAATCGTGGACAGATTGAGCATGACTCTGCGTCGCTACGAACAGACCGCCCCCGGATTTATTACCTTCTTTGGCGAAAAACGCCTCTGCTCAAGCGTGGTAGATCCCAATGCAATTATTCGTTATCGCTCCACAGCGACAGGCGCTTAATTAGCAAAAAGAATGATGGGGGGCTTTGGCTCCCCGTCTTTTAATTTTTAAGGAATTATCAAAATGAGTGCAAACCAAAAAATCCTAGACGGTATTAAGCAAGCCATTAAAGAAGGCGGCAAAATAAACATTGACCTGCGCGAAGCGTCAACGCTTACCGGCTCTGGTGATGGCATTGGTGGTCGTACTTATTTTGATGATGCTTTTGCGGCATTACGTTTTGGTAATCCAATTCGTAGTTTGGCGCGTGTTGTTCCTGCTTATGGTTCTGCTGTTCAATTTGTTGCAAAGACTGGTAATGCGGCAAATCAAACAAATCCTTTTGGCTATACCTTTACGCCAGATAGCGGTACTCCTAATACAGCGACTTCTATTTGGCAATTGCCAACTCGCGTGATTACTGCTCAATTGCCTGTGCGTACAGCGGTGATGGGTGACATTAACAATATTGACAAAACAATTATTGACGACTTGATGTTTGAATTCGCTCAGATTGAGGGCGCTTCAATGGTTTTAAATAATGACCAGTCAGGTTCGACCACTACTGCGAATGGCGGTACGAATGGTTTGCGTGGCTTAAATATGTACACTAGTGCAAGCGCTTCTGCTTTCGGCTCTAGTGGTACAGCAATCACAAATGGTATTCACTCAATTGCAACATATACGCAAGCCGCCGCCGCTGTTACATATTCTGACATTACAGATATGACTCGCTTGTTCCCTGCTCAATACTGGAACTTGCCCGGTACAGCATGGATGATGCACCCGCAAACTATTCACGAGTTGCGTAACTTGGGTGGCGCTACTGCTATTAAACAATTCGCTGAAGTTGGCGATGGCGATGGTGGTGCGGCTGTTTACATTTTTGGTTTCCCTGTGATTCCAAATCCAAATATGCAAACGACTGGTGCTGGCAAGTTCAATATTTATTTGGCAAATTGGCCAAGATTTGTAACGATTGCTGACGTTGAAGAAATGAGCGTACAAGCAATGGAACAAACTGCTCCCGGATTTGTAACGCTGTTTGCTGAAAAACGTCTTGTAAGCACCGTGCGCGACCCATTTGCCGGCATCCGTTTGGTAGGCGTGTAAACCATGGCAGTCGAGAATCAAACCCTCGCGCCTTTTTATTCCAATCAACGGAATCCGTACAACTACGCCAAATTTGAGCAAGTTTCACGGGACGTTTCCACGCATTGGTTGACGTTGGACGAAATCACCAATCAGTTAAATCTGTTTGATGACGAAAGCCAAGACACATACGTGCAATCGCTTGAATTGGCTACACGCATGGCAATCGAAGATTACCTTGGCGCGGCTATTCTTCCAATTACATGGAAAGTGTATTACACCAATTTTGGGCTGTACAACACATCCGTGTATTTGGATTTGCCCGAGGTGCAATACCCAAATCAAACCGGTCAAACGGCAAGCATTGTCATTAATGAAGTGGCGTTTTATTCCACGTCCAATGTCACGCCTGTCGTCATTGACCCAAGCCAATATTCATACGACCCAACTGGCAATCGTGTAATACTTAACACCATTCCAAACACGTTGAATCAAGAAGTTGCGAATCCAATCATGGTGACGTACACGCAAAATTCTGCGTTCTTGGCAACGTACCCCGTCATTAAACAAGCGGGTTTGATGTTGTTGACGCACATCTACAACAATCGTTCCAACACGTCAGACACGTTGTTGCGCGAAATCCCGTTTGGTGTCGCCACCTTGCTTCGTCCTTACAAACCATTGGTGATGTGATATGGCAATTGCACGGTTTGAAAACATTACTGTCAATCAACTGACCTTCGGGAGCAGTTCGTTTGGCGAGCAATCAACCACAATTACCAAGTGGTTTGACACTCGCGCACGTGTTCATTCCGTCAACAACCATGTTCGCATTTCAGAAAAATACAGGGTTTATTCCGACATTGTGGAATTTACTTTGAATTACACGCCCAACACAAAGGCAATTGTGGACAACCAAAATCTGTATTCAATCAAATGGAAAAATTTTGATTGGCGCGTGGACAGCGTGCGTGAATCTGACGACCGCATGACGGTTAAATTTATGTGTGTGCGTAACGACCCCGTGGTGGCTGTATGACGACACAAATGAACGTTGTTAATTACGGCAAGGCAATTCAATACCAATTGTCGCAAATCGTCACGCCCGTTCCTGTGTACGCGGCTTTTAATCGTAATTTTGCAACACAGCCAAAATTTATTACATGGATGCTTCGCAACGTCCATCAAGAGGTTTATACCGGTACATATCAATCGGTAAAAGGCATTGACCGCCCTGTTTTCCAAATAAGCATTTTCACGCAACAGATTGAAGATGGTTTCACAATTTCAAATCAGGTACTACAATCTCTACATGGTTATAGCGGTGTGCTGGGTGATGTTGCAAATGGTGGTTTTTATATTGCCAAAGCGGATTGCCAATGGTTGTACAACAGTTATGACAACGAAAATAAATTGGCGCAAATCTTCATTGATTGCACAATAGATATTCCAACATAAGACACGATTTTTTCAACTCTTTAAAGGAAACTCAAATGGCTTTACCAACCAAAATTTTGCCCGGTTTTAGCGCAACACTTTACGCGCAACCCAGCGCAACTCCCACCGCGTTGACCGTTTCGGCTTTGTCAACATACGCAACTGTTTCTGCCTTGGCAATCTCTGGCAACTTAGTTCCTGTTGAAGCCATCCCTCCATTCGGTCAAGATGATGCCGTGGCATCTTTCTCCGTTGCTGGTTCACGCCAATCGGACAAGATTCCCGTGCAGTCTGCTCCCACAAGCATGACCATTACAGCCGCATGGAACCCAAGCGACACCGTTTTGTTGTTGTTGCGTGGTGACGCGTACAACGGCACGATTGACCGCACCTTTGTTATCTCTGCAACCGATGGTACTGGCATCGTTAACTACGCGTTTAACGGTCGTGTAAGCCAATGGACAATTGATTCAGCCCCCGGTGCTGAAGCCAAGGTGACATTCACCATTCATCCACGTGGTAACCAATACGGCTGGTCTGCCAGCACCTAATCATGGCACTTAAAGACGCAATCGCTTTATTGACTAGCACCTACTTGCCCTTTGACCTCATGGTCAGGGGCATGGAATTGGATGCAAAAGAAGTGGCTGATGCTTTGGCAAAGGCTACACCCGACACGGAAGAAGAAACCGTGTTGCTATTTTTGGCTTCACGTTTCCCATACGTCGCGCCTAAAACAACCAAAGAATAAAATATGACCACGACAATAAAAGACAGTAACGACCTTTTGGGTTTCCTAGTAAGCCAAGCCGAATCTCGCAAGGATTGGTTTGGCTTTTCTCAACAACGCATGACTGCGGTTACGCTTGCGCATCAAATCGCGCAAAATCATGCGGACAAGATGACACCGGAAGAAGTCGTTAATTACGCGTTACAAGTCAATCATCTAATATTCCACAAAATAATCAAGGCGGCTTAAACCATGAAGGCATCTTTCAAAATTGATGGTTTGAAAGAAGTCCTAGCCGCTTTTGAAGATTTGGCAGATGAAATTGGCGATAAAAAAGCCACGGGCAAAGTGCTTGTTCCCGCTGTACGCGAGGCAATGCAACCCGTTTTGGCACAAGCCGTAGCACGCGCACCCGTCAATACAGGCGGTTTGAGATTGTCTTTGCAAGTCGAAGCAAGACGACCAACCAAACGCGACAAACGTTCAAAATATATTACGCAAACCGATACTGTCATTGGTGCTGTAACAACGGCATCGGGCAAAAAACTTGCTCAAATGAGCGAGGGCAAAGGTTTATTACGTGCAAAGAAGCGTCTTGCCAGTATGGAAACCGATGCGCACGTAGGTGCATATCGGGCAAAGAATTTCCAAGGCATTAAAAGCGACGCACGCGCGATTGCGCAAGAATTCGGTACAGCAAATCATGGCGCACATCCATTTTTGCGTACCGCAATGGAATCCCAAGCCCAAGAAACCGCAAAACGGCTTGGGGATATTATCGGTAGGCGGTTAAATCAATACAAGGCAAAACAGAAATGACAAAATTTTCTTCAGCGTTTGGTGAAAAATATCAAGCAAATAAACAGAATCTATTGATTCGTTCCTTTGAATTGGGCGGGCATACGTTCAAAGTTCGGATTCCATTGATGGCGGAATCGGATGCAATTTATAAAAAGGTCACAAACCCTGATGACGCAATGGTTGAGCAGATTTATGAATCATTGGCAGAACCATTGAGACGATTTAAAGACAATCAAACAGAAGAATTTAAATTTACCGACAACGACATTTTGGTTGACGGTCGTTCAATGCGCGAAGCCGCAAAGAACAAGGCTATTACAGAAGCACGTATTACAGAATTTTTTAAATTGCTTGTGCCAGAATTGGATGGAGCAAGTCTTGAAGATTTGACATACAAAGACATTGAGGACGAATTCCCAATGTCGGTGCAATTGCAAATCGTAGAAAAGATTGGCGAAGCAATCAGCCCGACATACAAGGAAAGTCGGGGAAACTAATTGGCTCGTTGAAAAGTCAATGCATCGCGGCAATGATTTTCAACGGGCACACACTCGACACAATCTCAGAAGTTGATGACGTAACAATGGCGAACATTCAAACAATGTATGCGGATGGGTTGATTGGAAATTACGGATTGCTGACGCAAATGGCAACGCTGACAAATGGCGTTTTTAACTATATGAGGGCGGCAAATTCTCCCCCGTATAAACTAGCCAACATCCTCGGTAATGCGTATGATTACATCTATCCACCGTTGCCGCCTGAAGTACAAAAAGAATCAGTAAGCAATAGCCTGTTGGCGTTTATGACACAGGCTCAAGGGTTCGACAAATCAAAGTTTGAGGTAAAACATGGCTAACATGATTGCACGCTTGGGCGTGGTGCTAGGCTTAGATTCTGCGGAATTCAGCAAAGGCTTGGAAGCGGCTGGCAAAAAACTGGAACAGTTTGGGCAAGCGGCTGAAAAGTTTGGCAAGATTGGTGCGACCGCATTGGTTGCCGCAAGTGCCGCGGCTGTTAAATACGCGGACGACCTAGCAGACGTTGCCGAAGCCAATGAAGTGGCAATCGGTACTGTGTTGCAATTGTCGGAAGCATTGGCAAATTCCGGTGGCAAAGCAGACAACGCGGGAAAAATGCTTTCTGCGTTTGCCAAATTTATTGACGAAGCCGCTGGCGGTTCAGAAAAAGCCCAAAAAACTGCCGCCATGTTGGGCGTTTCGTTAAAAGATTTAGGCAAATTATCTCAAGAAGAATTGCTGGATAAGTTAGTTGCTAATTTAGCAAAAGTTGAAGACCCAATAACACGCAACGCGCAAGCAATGGAAATATTTTCCAAAGCGGCTAAAGGCGTGGACATGGTTGGCTTTGCGGAAAAAATGTCCAAAGCCAATCCGCTTATTGAGGAACAAGAAAAAGCAGTCAAAGCCGCGGCTGACACATACGATTTGTTAGCAACAACGTCTCGCAATGTGATGTTGACATTGGCAACGGAACTTGGTCCTGTATTGAAAGCAACGATTGATTACATTAAAAGTTTGGCTGGCGAAACCAATTTGCTTGGTCCTATATTTAAAACTGTTTTCCAAACCATCGCAATAACAATTGCTGATGTGTCATTTGTCTTGGGTGGTTTATTAAGACAAATGCAGTTGACGGCAACAATATTCAAAAGTTTTATCCCGTCTTATGGCGATGAAGAATTTGAAAACGCGTTTGGCAAAAAGGAAATTGCTGACATTATTGCTCGGCAAGACCTTGATAGGTTCTCAAACAAAATTCTAGGCGTTAGCGAATACGGCAATTCCATTGACGCAATGATGAACAAAAGTTCGTCAACATCTGGGAAATCAAGCGGTGGTCGTGTCGTTACCGATGCTGGTGAGAAAGAACGTCAACGCAAAGCCGAAGCGGCTGAAAAAGAAAGATTGCGTGCGCTGGAAAAATATCGCCAAGAATTGCAACGCCTTGACAAAATTATGTTGGACGTTGAAGGCAAAGAAAACAATGCGTTTACCGATTCGTTAAAGCGTATTGAAAACGACGAACGTGCTTTGCGCATTAAAGAAGGTGTTTTAAGCCTTGAAATTGCCACGCAAAATATGAGATCGGAAGATGCCTCGTTGGTTAAAGATTTGTATTTGGCAGAACAAAAGCGTTTGGAAAACATTAAAGAAATTCAACGCAACAATTTGTTAAGCGAACAAACAAAAGAATATTTGGTTAGTCAAGAAAACGCATTGGCAAATGCCACCGAGCGTTATTTACGCGCACAAAATCAAGCGGTAAAAGCCCAGCGTGATGGTACGGCACAAGACGGAATGATGAAACAAGCGCAAAAGTTCTTGCGTGATATGCCGACCGAATTGGAAATGGGCGCCAAAGCGTTTGATTCATTAATGGGCAACATGGAATCTGCCATTGACAAATTTGTCCGTACAGGCAAAGCCAGTTTTAAAGATTTAGCCAAAAGCATTATTCAAGACATTCTTGCAATGCAAATGAAAGCAATGGCAAGCCGATTCTTGGCATCATTGTTTGGAGGTGGCAATATGTCACAACCAGCCGCGGTGATGGGAATGCCCGGATATGCCGATGGTGGAAATCCTGCCGTTGGGCAACCGAGCATTGTTGGTGAACGTGGACCCGAATTGTTTGTTCCGCGCACGGCTGGAACAATCATTCCAAATCATGCGTTATCGGGCGTTGGTGGCACTACAAACGTAACCAATAATTACATCAATGCAATTGACACCAAATCATTTGAAGATAGGCTGTTGGGTAGTTCGACTGCTATTTGGGCGGCTAATAAGTATGGTGAGAAAAACCTTGCTACAAATTTCGGGAGAACGTAATGTCGTTTCAAACAATATTTGACATTCAACAATCGTTGACGGTGAACAATCGTAGAACGGTTGGACAACAAATCAGTCGTTCGGGTCAGGTTCGTGTTGCGCAATACCTTACATCTGTGCCATGGGTGTTTACTGTACAACCGCACAATTATTTGTATTACCCGCAAGTGCGAAACGTCATACAAGCAATTGACAACAAAGACAGACAATTGCCTGAGACCATTTCGTTTGCCAGTTCAACGTTGTCATGGTTTACAGCGTATCAAGGAAGCCTGTCAACAGTTCAAGCCAATGCGTTAACGTTGGCATCTGTTCCTGCGGCTAATTCAACAACCATAACTGTGGGCAATTTGCCATCCGTGTCGTCCAGCGATTTTGTATTTAAAGCGGGTGATTTTTTGCAATTGGGTTTGTATCCATACAAAGTAACAACAGACGTTTTGCGTGGTTCTGCATCAACTGTTTCCGTGACGTTGCATCGTCCAGTTATTGGCACGCCTAGCACCGGCACATTAACAGCCGTTGGAAGCGCTTGCACGTTTTATGTGTTGGCGGAATCATGTCCGACATATACACTTAACCCAATGACCAATGGTGCATTTGTGCAATGGGATTCTCCATTTGTGTTTCGTGAGGACATCATAGGATGAGTACAACAATTGCGGCTTTATCTAGCCCATCAATTAACTATGGCGAATTTGTCAAACTGACAACTGCCACAAATACATACACGTTTTGCAATGCCGCTTCGCCAATAACGGTAAGTGGAACCACGTACAGCAATTTGGGAAGCCTGTTGAGCATTGGCGACATTAAACGCGAAACCAAAGCCACAAGCGGTGATTTAACCATTTCGTTAACTGGTGTTGACGGGGCAAACGTTGCCGTTATTCTTGGCGCGGACATTAAAGGTTCGTTGGTGGAAGTCTGGCGCGGTTTTTTTGATGCAAACAATCAAATTATTACATCGCCCACGTTGCAATTTTTTAAACGTTATCAAGGTTATGTCGGCAATTTTTCTGTGACGGAAGATTGGAATGAACAAATGCGCAGTCGTGTGGCAACCTGTTCCATCAGTTGTTCATCGTTCCGTACCATTTTGCAAAATCGAATCAGCGGATTAAAAACCAATCCATCCGTGTGGAAGAACTTTTATCCAAACGACACAAGCATGGACAGAGTGCCCGTCATTGCTTCAACGTATTTTGATTTTGGCGCGCCACCAGTTCAAGGCAGTCAATCGGCTACAAATGCACCATCTGATTCTGGGTACGCAAGCGACGGTATGTAAAACATGATAAGACAAGCCACACGACACGATATTCCAGTTTTGGTATGGATGATGCGGGAATACGCAAAAGAAGCGCCTATACCCGCTTTAGCAAATACTGAGACGCATGACGCGGAACACGTTGGGCATTTAATTTTCCAAATGTTAAGCGGTCGCGGGTTCATTTTGATTGATGACGACCATCGAGGCATGATTGCGGCAATTATTACAAACAACGTGTGGTGTCCAAAGATATTAGAACTGCGTGAATTGGCGTGGTGGGTAATGCCAAAACATCGAGGTAAATCTTTGGGTGGCAAATTGTGGATTAAATTTGACGAACTCGCACAAGAAATGTTGAACAACAAACGAGTTGATTTTGTTTGCACGACGGTTATGGCAAACTCGCCATTGATAGATTACACAAAGCGGGGTTATCAACCGCTGGAAGCAACATTCTTTAGGGATTAAAAATGCCATCAACACTCGTATTAGCCGCAATGGGGCTTGAATTAACGGGCATGACATTGCTTGCGGCAAGATTTGCCATTAATTTTGCGGTGTCAATGATTGTTACGCGTGCGTTTGGTGCATCGGGTGCTAATCAAGCGGTGGACAATGGTGTACGTCAACAAGTGCCTCCAGCAACAACCAACAGCATTCCAATCGTTTATGGCGATGCTTATTTGGGTGGCGCGTTTGTGGATGCAGTTTTGTCGACCGACCAAAAGACAATGTATTACGTTTTGGCAGTTTCTCAAATCAGCCCAAATGGACAATTTTCGTTTGACACAACCAAAATGTATTGGCAAGACCAATTAATTGGTTTTGATGGGTCAGACCAAACCAAGGTCATTACATTGACCGATGGTGCAGGAAATGTACAAACCAAGATTTCGGGCAATTTAAACATTTATTTGTATAAATCAAACGAAGCGGGAGTTATTACAGCCCTTAATGGAACAGCGTTGCCTAATTCCGTAATGGGCGGTTCAGACATTGCTGTTGCACAAAGATGGCCTTCAAGCGGTCGTCAAATGAACGGCTTGGCGTTTGCAATCATCAAAATGGTTTACAACCGCGATGCTGGCACTACGCAAATGCAACCTATTACGTTTAAAGCGTCGCATTATTTAAATGGTGCTGGCGTTGCAAAACCGGGCGATGTTTGGTACGACTACATAACAAACACCAAATACGGTTGCGCAATGGATACAAACATCGTGGACGCAACAACAGCCACCGCGTTGAATACGTATTCTGACCAAGTAATAACGTATCAACCCGCAAGTGGTGGTAGTGCAACGCAAGCGCGTTATCGCATCAATGGCGTTATGGATACGGGTCAAGACGTGTTATCAAACCTTGACCAAATCATGATGGCTTGCGATTCATGGAATCAATATAACGCGGCTACAGGCAAATGGTCTATTGTCATTAACAAAGCAGAATCCGCATCGTTCGCGTTTAACGATTCAAACATTGTTGGCGAAATTCGGGTCAGCGCGTTTGACATTGCTTCAAGCATTAATCAAATCCAAGCGCAATTCCCAAGCAAATTAAACCGCGACCAATCCGATTACGTATTTTTAAACACTCCTTCTGGTTTGTTGTTTGCTAACGAGCCAATTAACAAATACACGCTTAATCTGAGCATGGTCAATGATTCCGTGCAAGCGCAATATTTGGCAAACAGGATGCTTGAGCAAGCGCGTGAAGATTTAATTGTCACGTTCTCAACGACATATAACGGCATCCAAGTGGACGCTGGCGATGTTATTAGCGTTACCAATTCCGCATACGGCTGGACAGACAAATTGTTCCGCGTTATTAAAGTGTCCGAAGCATCTTTGCCCGATGGCAATTTGGGCGCGGCATTGGAATTAAACGAATACAACTCTGCGGTGTATGACGATTATTCCATTGTGGCGTTTGCGGCTACGCCAAACAGCAATTTGTCAAATCCAAATTTCTTTAGTAATTTGACAGCGCCAACGGTTACAAACATTAACACCACGGCAACCATCCCACATTTTGACGTATTGTGCGGAATTCCCGTCACGGGTCGCGTGACGGAAGTTACTTTGTTTTATACAAACGTTTCCAGTCCAACAACATCGGATTGGAAAGTTTGGGGAATACAAACCGCGTCCAATTCACAGCCGTTTGTGCCATCGACAAGTCTTGCGTTTACAGATTTAAATTTACCAACTGATACGTATTATTTCGCGTTTAAAGTTGCAAATGAATCGGGCGCTTCGTTGTTGTCGGCAACATCTACAGCATTTAGTTGGTCACCCAATCCAACCACATCTGCGGTTGCGGGTACGTTCTTGGCAACGTTTTCGCCAATCGTTATGCAAGTGCCACGTAATTCGTCGCTTGTTCCTGCATTTACGGGATTGATTACGCAACTGTACGGTTCTGCGGCTGGTGGCGCAATTGATTTTGTGGCATCTCAAACAGATGCAGACGCGGCATTTACAAACAACACATGGCGCATTGGTGCATCATCCACAACTGGTTATGGTGACATTACCACGTCGGGCGGTTTGTCTGTGCCTACGCCTACGGACGGTGGTACGTTTGCTGAATGGGGCATCCCAACGGCAATGACTTCATCGCCAGCCAATCTTATTGTGCCTGTGCGTTACAAATCCGCGTTGGGCACGGTGTCGCAAGGCGCAACGGCTACGTTGCAATTTGTGTTTGTAGATCAAGGTGCGACAGGAAATCCGGGCACTAACGGCAATCAATCTGCTGACGTTGCGTTATATCAATGGTCAACTGTCACGCCTTCCAATCCAAGCGGTCAATCAACTTATACGTGGGCAACAGCCACAAACTCTGCTTACACAGGTGGCAACGGTTGGACAACAACCATCCCATCAAATCCGGGTACGGCTGGTTTGCAATTGTGGACTGCAATTAAACCCACGGTGGTAACTGTAGGAACCGCCACATCGACTGTTGCTTGGAATACTGGTTACACAATATCGTCATTGACAACAAACGGGGCAAACGGAGCAAACGGGACAAACGGAACAAACGGTGCAAATGGTTTGCAAACGGCTCGTCCGACAGTATACAAATGGGCAATAACAATTCCTGCAAGCCCTGCGGGAACGTCCACATATACATGGGCAAGTAATTCATTTACACCTGACCCTGAAGGATGGTCGCAAGCAATTACAACAGCGCCAAGCGCGGGCTATACATTGTGGGCGGCAACAGTTAACATTTCTGACACAGCAACAGCAACAACCACTTCTATAAATTGGGGTTTGTCTAGCATTGTTGCATCTGGTTACGCGGGTACAAATGGCGCTAATGGAACCAATGGTACAAACGGCACTAATGGCACAAACGGCACAAATGGAACACGCACAGCCATTTTGGAAATGTATCAATGGGCTGTATCCGCACCGACCACATTCCCAAGCGGTACGTCAACTTATACATGGGCAACGGGTCAATTTACCGCGCCAGCAACAACCAATGGTTGGTCATTGACACCACCAACGGCTGTGCTTGGACAAACGCTTTGGATTTGCAGAACTATTTACGCAGATTCAAATACAACCGCAATTACAAATATTACGTGGAATGCTACAGCGTCTTATGCGGCAGGAGCATCTGGTACAAATGGAGCAAATGGCGCACCCGGTTCGCCCGGTTCGCCCGGTGCTGATGGAGCAAATGGTGCAAGAACGGCAATTTTAGAAGTTTATAGATGGGCAGGTACAACGCCTACGACATTTCCTTCTGGCACTTCAACATATACATGGGCGACTGGCGCGTTTACTTCACCTACTACGGCTAATGGATGGTCATTATTGCCGGGCGCGTCTAGCGCGGGTTTTACGTTATATGGTTGTCAAGTTACGTATGTAGATAATTTAACCACCGCCACAAGCACAGTTACTTGGACAACTTCAACTGCTTACGCAATTGGCGCGGCTGGCGCGAATGGTGCAAATGGCACAAATGGAACAAATGGTGCTAATGGCGCAAACGGCATTGACGGTTTGTCATCGCGTATTTGTTATGCCAAATCCACATCCACATCGTTAAACCCAACCCCTGCCACTTATACAACCACGGGTGTTGGTGCATTTCCCCCAACAAATACATGGGGCGGTGCTGAAACATGGCAAGCAACGCCACCTTCATTGACTGCGGGTGAAGCGTTGTTCCAATCAGATGGCATTTTTAATCCTGCTACTACGCAAACAGTTTGGAATGTGCCTTATCTTTCCAATTTAAAAGTTGGTAGCCTGTCTGCGATTACTGCTAACTTGGGAACTATTACATCAGGTTCAATTAGCGGCACATCATTGACTGTTGGTTCATCGCCTGCTGTATCTGGCACAACCATGACAGGTGCGGGTGCAAAAATCAATACTGATGGCACATTTGCTTTAGGTAATTCCACAACTAACATTTCCTACAACGGCAGTCAAATGACGCTTAACGGCAATGTGGTGGCTACTAACAACATTAACGCTAATGCTGTTACTTTGACTTCTAGTGCTTTTACAAGTGCAGTTTTTAGACCCACAACACAAGGAACATGGGTTGATGCTCAAACAATAACAATTACTGCTAATGGAAGCCCAATTTATATTGCGGCATCAGGAAGCCCGTTGAATGGGCTTGCGTTTGATGGAGAAAATTATATTACAGTAATTCCTGAATATAGACTTGTCAGAGATTCAACAGTTTTAATGTTGGGTGGAAGAAACCCTGCCATGAGTTATAGCGATTTGCCAACAGCGGCAACTTATACATATAGACTTCAGGTTTATAGCGAACCACAATCTGCCCCTATTGAATTAGCGGGCATTTCCAATCGTTCACTATTTGCAATTGAGACAAAACGATGATTTATACAATTTATGTCAACGCCACAGGCGAAATCTCAAGAACTGTTCAGACAGATGATATTGATTCACAAATACAATCTGGCGAAAGTTATGTTGAAGGTTCAATAGATTCGTCTGTTTACTACATTGAAAATGGTGTGGCTGTAGCAATCCCTGCTCAGACAAGCCCATATTCTGTTTTTGATTTCACTACAAAACAATGGGTGCTAGTTGAAAATTTAGCATTTGCAAACGTGTTGCCAAAAAGACAACAATTACTTTATGCAAGCGATTGGACACAAATTCCTAACAACCCGCTGACAACAGCACAGCAAGCGGCTTGGGCAACGTATAGACAAGAATTGCGGGACATTCCGTCGCAATCGGGTTATCCGTTTAACGTAATTTGGCCAACACCTCCGACTTGATTTGGGGCATAATTGCCGCAACACATGACAAGATTTCGTCCCCCGCGAGTACGTAGGGAGCGTCACCAACCTGAGTACAGGAAATCATCATGGCACTTTTTAGCCAAAATACAATTACGCAAGTCAGCGGGTTTGACAATCCGTTGATTACGGGTGAATTGGTATACAACCAATCGACCTATTGGAATCTTGTTTTTACATCCAACGGCACAGCAGTCAATTTGACTGGTGCAACAATCAACGCGCAAATCGTCCGTCGTACAGTAAGCAATCTGCAAGACACACGCAACGGCTTGTCGTTTAGCATTGGCAATTACGACCCAACGCCTACGCCTGTAAATTTGACGATTACAAATCGCATTGACGCAAACGGCTCATTTACATTGGTAATTGACGACACGGCATGGTCGTTGATTTCCAGCGACCCCGAATTGGACATTAACGCTGTTAATCCTGTTTGTTTTTCGGGTCGAATAAAAATATCTTTTCCCGCTGGTGGTGGCAATCCTGCTGACGATGGCATCATATTTTTGATGTTCTTGGTTCGTTCAGACGGTATTGTTGTTATTTAAGGGGAAATCATGCAAATCAATGTATCAGTAACAGACGCAAACAACATCGTTTGCGAAGTAACTCCACCACAACCCGAAATCATCGTCATCGACAGAGGCGTGGCGGGTAATGGCATCGTGAGTATTGTCCCTGTGACAATCTCGACTTTCCAATATCTGCGAATCACTTACACCAATGGCACGGTGCAGGATGTAGGACCGCTGACCAGTACAGCGTACACAGCGACCTCGCCAATAACTATTGTTGGCAACACTATCTCTTTGGCTACTGTGCCAATTGCTTCGGGTGGTACGGATGCCACGACTGCGGCTGGCGCTATTCAAAACTTATTGCCCTCGTACACGGGTAATGGAGGCAAGCGCCTGGGGCTTAATTCAGGCGCTACAGCGTTGGAATGGGTCACAGATGGTGGTGGTACTGTCACTAGCGTTAGTGGCACAGGCACAGTTAATGGTTTGACCCTGACAGGTACAGTAACTACTTCAGGCAGTTTGACTTTGGGTGGCACATTGAATTTGTCAAGTCCCCCTACAATTGGCAACACAACCCCAAACACAGGTGTTTTTACTACTTTAAATGGCACAACAATTACAGCAAGCACTAAGGTTGCAACACCTTATGTTGATGCGGTAAGTTCTGCGGGTGGCGCATTACGCAATGCAAGCGGAACTGCTCAACTTCAATGGGGCGGTGGTGGTGGAAATAATCTCTCATTAGATGTTTCCACAAACATGAATGGCGCAAATGCTCAGATTGACATTAGCCCCACAGGGACAGGTCATGTTCACATCAAACCTACAGGAAGCGGTGGTGTTGAAATCAACCCAACCAATGTGGGTACGATGGACAACATGACTATTGGTGGCACAACACCAAGGTCAGGTTCATTTACAACTGTTACAGCATCAACTGCTATTGGCATTGGTTCTGGCGGTACAGGTCAAACAACCGCTAATGCCGCATTGAACGCTTTGTTGCCTACACAAACTGGCAATGCAAGCAAGTATTTGCAAACTGATGGCTCAAACGCCACATGGGATGCAATCAGTTTATCGACTGCTGACATTACAGGAATTTTGCCAACTGCTAATGGTGGTACAGGATTAGGTGGTGCAACTCCATATACAGCCAATGGTGTTGTTTATGCTTCTAGTACAAGTGCATTGGCTACTAGTAGCGCAGTTACTTGGAATGGAACTACATTTGGTGTAAATAGTGGTGCGGCAGGTGCATTGTTAACTATCGGTTCTGGCGGCACATCATTAAATCAATATGATGCCAATACCCATGTTTTTAGAACTGGTGGTTTTTCAGAGTTAATGAGAATTTTAGCAAGTGGCAATGTAGGTATTGGTACAAGTAGTCCTGCTTATAAGTTAGATGTCTCTGCTTCAGCAAATTCCGCTAATGTCATTGCTGTTACAAATACAGATACAAATACCGCAAACTATTCAACTCAAGCGTATTTCAGAATTAATGTTGCTGGCAATCACATTGGTGGTTTGAAATCTACAGCAAAAAATCTTGGTGGTTTATCTACATCTGCTTTGTATTTGACGACTGCTGGTGCTTACCCTATTGCATTTGGTGTAAATGATTCTGCAACACCATCAATGTTGCTTGATGCTTCAGGCAATCTAGGCTTGGGATTTACTCCTAACACTTGGTACAGCACATTTGAAGCATTTCAGTTTGGTGGCAATGGCTCAAGCCTATTTGGTCGTTCTGAAAACAACATGGCGGCTATTGGCTCAAATGTTTATGTCAATGCGGCAGGAAACAATACATACATCAATACCAATACTGCTTCGTACTATCAACAATTAAACGGACAGCATCAGTTTTATACAGCCCCATCTGGAACTGCGGGAACAAGCATCAGTTTTACTCAGGCAATGACTCTGGATGCCTCAGGAAATCTTGGTATTAAAACAACAAGCCCTAGTGCGACATTAGATGTATTTAACAACAGCACTTCAACTACGCCAGCCGCAAGATTCTATGTAAACAGAAACGGTGGAACGCCTAGCAGTTTGCAAGGTTTTTCCATTTACAACAACGTATCGGGCGGCTTTGTTGACACTACGCTTGTTGCTGGAAATACCGCCAACACATATATGGCGTTTGGTATTCACAACGGAACTTCTTATTCCGAGAGCGCCCGCATCATCGCAAGTGGTAATTTTGGTATTGGTACAAGTAACCCTTCTTATAAATTGGATGTTTTGGGTTCGGTTCGATTAAAAACAGGCGCAACAGGAACTCCTGTAATTGTTTCTACTGGAAGCGATAGTCAAGGCACATTGCGTTTTGGTTCTTCCAGTAATGAATACAGCATAAATGGTGGGGCAGATTATCTTGCCCTAATTTTTAATACTAATGGCTCAGAACGCGCCCGTATAGATTCAAGCGGGAATTTGCTAGTTGGGACTGCAAGTTCTTTAGGTGTGATTGTTGCAAAGAAAGACCAAACATCAGACACAGCAATTACTGTAAGCAATGCGGGAACGGCTAGCGCAACCACAACCATGAGTTTTGCTTTGAATGAAGCGGGAAGCCCTCAAGGTTGGTTTAGAAGATATCGTGATGGGTCAGCAAATACTGAAGTTGGTTTCAGCGATTCATTGTTATTTACTGGCAATGTAACTAGCACTAAAACAGAACGCGCCCGTATAACTTCAAGTGGTGATTTTGTTGTTGCAGATACATCATCGCAATATTCTGCAAAACTGTATGTCAATGGTTCTATTGCCGCTCGTAATGGTGGTGTTGATGGAACATACGCAAATGCTTTTGTTGCGGGTTACACAAGTAACTATAACGAAAAAAATATTATCCAAACTGCGGTTTCTAGCGGCGGTTCTCTTAGTGGTTTTAGATTTTTAGTGTCTGATGGAGCGGGGTTGGCAACAACTTCAAAGGCGCTTGATTTAACTAGGTCTGCAACACTTTTCTATATATCTAATACGGAAGCCGCTCGTATAGATTCAAGTGGCAACATGGGTCTTGGCAGAAGCGACCCCCCAATGAGATTGGGTCTATCAACATCTGGCTCTGTTATATCTGGTACTGCCACTATTGGTAGCAATATGCAGGGTATCCAAATCTACAATACC
>Ga0181344_1000325_pt1 | contig 19208 bp, 22 predicted proteins | sample Su13VDMLBDD_FD_130098 | JGI IMG/M metagenome (GOLD analysis project Ga0181344, IMG submission 130098) | Freshwater viral communities from Lake Michigan, USA - Su13.VD.MLB.D.D | ecosystem: Environmental > Aquatic > Freshwater > Lake | place: USA: Michigan | collected 2013-07-15
TGTGTTATATTAAATTATGATAATATTATTGATAGTAACTTGGTTGCGTATCATTTAGAAAGTCAAACAAGAGGTAAAACAGAGATTAATCAACAAAATGAATCATTTGATTATATCAATACATTAATACCATTTATTAATGAAAATTTAACAAAATTAAAATCAAAAATAATAGTTCAGTAAGATGAGTAAAAATAAAATAACATTTATCATCCCATCATTAAATAGGAGTTCTTTAATAAAATCAATTCAGTCATTAATTGACCAAACAAATCCTAATTGGGAGTGTATTATTATTTATGATGGTGTTGACGGAATTACTTTTGACGATGATAGGATAAAAACAATTAAGATTAAAAAAACAGGAACTATAGGTCCTGTTCATGGTCAATCAGGTTTAGTTAGAAATGAAGGTATTAAACAGGTCAATACTGAGTGGATTGGATTTTTAGATGATGATGATACTTTACATCCCGATTATGTGAATACTCTATATGAAAAGTACTCTAACTATGATTTTGTAATTTGGAGAATGGTATTGAATGATGGTAGAGTTATACCAAATAATAATAATGATAATATTATTTTTGGGGATGTTGGAATTTCATTCTGTTATAAAAATAAATTTAACGATTTATTATTTAATACTAATAGAGATGGTGAGGATTTTGATTTTTTAATTAAATTAAAATCATTAACTAATAACTTCATAACAACACCTGAAGTTTATTATAATGTTAATTTTTAAGATATGAAATTATTTGATAGATTTGATAAAGTATATTGTATTAATTTAGACCGAAGACCTGATAGAATGGAAAGTTTCCAAAATCAAGTGGATAAATACGGTTTAGGTAAATTTGAAAGATTTTCTGCTTACGATAGAGATAATTTAGACTTATCTAAATATAAAACATCTTTAAACCCAGGGGCTATTGGATTAATATTGTCTAATTTAGAAATAATATTAAAATCACGGATGAATCAATACAAAACAATTCTTATTTTAGAGGATGATTGTGTATTTAATGATGAAATTTTTAATATAGATAGTTATTTTGAAAAACTACCAACTGATTGGGATTTATTATATATGGGTGGAAATCATAATACACATATGGGATGTCAACCACCTATCCAAGTTAATGATAAAATAATTAAATTACATAATACATTTTCCACTCATTTTGTTGGTATTAACGAAAGAATGTTTAACATTATTGAAAGTTCATTAAGTGATTTAACTAATCCTATTGATGTTATCTATTCTAAATTACAAAAGACACATAATGTTTATTCTTTTACACCTGCAATAGCACTACAATTAGATGGTTTTTCAGATATACAAATGGATAATATAGATTATAATTGGCTAATTAAATAACTTTTATGTTTAAAAATAAAATTTCTATTTGTATACCAACATATGAATGTTCCGGTAGAGGTGTTGAATTTTTAACAAAACTAATGCAAAGTATTGAAATACAAACTTATAAAAATTTTAACATTATTATTTCAGACCATAGTTTAAATGACGATATTAAAAATTTTTGTAACGATTTAAAGGATATATTTGAAATATTATATATTAAAAATGAACATTCTGTTGGTAATAGTCCATCAAACACTAATAACTCAATAAAAAATGCCGATGGTGATATTATTAAAATAATGTTTCAGGATGATTTTTTTTATAATGAAAAAGCTTTAGAGTTAATTGTTAAAGAATTTGAAAATGATAATTGTCATTGGTTAGTAACTTCTTGTAATCACACAAATGACGATGGAAAAACTTTTAATAATTTTATGACTCCGTATTGGAATGAAAATATTATTATGGGTATTAATACTATTAGTTCACCATCTGTTTTATCGTTTAGGAATAATAATTCTTGCGAATTTGATGAAAATTTAGTTATGTTAATGGATTGTGAAATGTATTATCAACTTTACCTTAAATATGGTTTACCTATCATTATTAATGAAGTTTTAGTAACAAATAGATTACATTCAAAACAAATCAGTAGTATGTATAGTACTGATATTAATATTGAAATAAATTATATAATTAATAAACATAATATTTTATATGAACAAAAATAAAGTATACATAAATATACCAGCTGGAGCTATAGCTGGAGGTGTTGAATCCCTTTTCCAACTAGCGGACGCTATTAATAATATAGGTGGTACATCTATAGTGTTATGGGATAATCAACACCCATCACCAATACCGGATAAATATAAAAATTATAATATCAACCATTCCGGTGAAGTTGAAGATGTGTCAGAAAATTGGATTATTTACCCTGAAGTATGGACTGAAAAGTTAGGGACTTATAAAAATATGAAAAAAGCTATTTGGTGGTTAAGTGTAGATAACAATCACGAAAAATTCCAAGATTTTTCTGATTCAAGGATTACTCATTTTTATCAATCTTTTTACTCTTTAGATTATCTACAAAAAAAAGGTGTTGAAAAATATTTACCATTGTTTGATTACATACCTTCTAAATATATTAACTCAGAATACAATATAACGGAAAAACGAAATATTGTCACATATAACCCTGTTAAAGGTATTGAAATTACCAATCAAATAAAAAGTGAAAACCCAAATATTGAATTTGTACCTATAGTTAATATGTCTGAAGAACAAATAATTAATTTACTACAGATTAGTAAAGTCTATATTGATTTTGGTCATCACCCAGGTAGAGACAGAATACCTAGAGAAGCGGCGATTTTAGGTAATTGTGTAATAACCAATAACAAGGGTTCTGCAGGATTTTATAATGATGTACCTATTAATAAAGTATATAAATTTAATGATATTAGTAGTATTGGGGAAGTAATAAATAATTGTTTTAATAATTATGAAATTACAATAAATGACCAGTCAATTTATAGGTCAAATATAAAAAATCAAAAAGAACAATTATATAATCTTTGTAAACAATATTTTATTTAATGGACATATCTAAATTTTTATCTACAGATATTGGTATTAACGCATCAAAATTATATGATGTCGTATCAAAGTATAACAATTCAACATTTGTTGAGTTGGGTGTCAGAAGTGGTGTTTCTTCCGAAATATTCTTATTTGATTCTGAAAAAAATAATAATAAAATTTATGGGGTTGATGTTGATTGGAGTATGTTAAATCCATTAGTGGATTCACATATTAATTATACTAAAATTTTAGGAGACTCATCAACTATTGGTAAATATTGGGATACTAAAATAAATGGTTTATTTGTTGACACATTTCATATTAAAGAACAGGTTTTATCTGAACTTTATTTTTGGTATCCACACATTAAAGAAGGTGGTTTTATAGCTTTTCACGACACTAATTGGCCTTCAAATAAATATGATGTTTATGGAGGTATAACTTGGGATAGAGTTGAGGATGGCGTTAAGGAGTTTTTTAATGTGAAATCTTTAAATTATGAAGATGAATATATAACTATGAATAATTATCCAGAATCTTGGGGTATGACAATAGTTGAAATAAAAAAGAAAAAAGACTATATTTCAGAATATTCTAATTGGGATGATGTTATAAATAAAAGAAATAAATTAATTAGTCTTTTTTGGAATGATAATAATAAATCGGAGGTTAAAATTGATATTAAAATAAATGTTTGATTATGTAATTGTTGGTAGTGGTTTTTTCGGTTCAATATGTGCTAGAGAATTAACTGATAATGGATATAGATGTTTAGTTATTGAAAATAGAAACCATATTGGAGGAAATTGTTATACCGAAAAAAAAGATAATATTAATATTCATGCCTATGGTCCACATATTTTTCATACTTCAGATAAAAGTATTTGGGAATGGATTAATAAATACACCGAATTTAATGATTTCACCTTAAGAACTGCCGCTAATTATAAAGGTGAAATCTATTCATTACCTTTCAATATGTGGACATTTTCTAAATTATGGAATATTACCCACCCAAATCAGGCTAAAGATATTATTAACTCTCAAAGTAAAATTATTGATGAACCAACAAATTTAGAAGAACAAGCTATTAAATTAGTTGGTGTTGATGTTTATGAAAAATTAATAAAAGGTTATACCTCAAAACAATGGAGAAAAGACCCTAAAGATTTACCTAAAGAAATCATTAAAAGATTACCAGTTAGATTCACTTATGATAACAATTATTTTAATGATAAATATCAAGGAATACCTGTAGGTGGTTACACACAAATTTTTGAAAAGTTATTAGAAGGTATTGAAGTTAAATTAAATGTTGATTATTTTACAAATAAAACTTATTGGGATAGTATAGGTAAAAAAATAATTTATACAGGACCTATTGATAGATTTTATAATTACCAATTTGGTGCGTTGGAATATAAAACAACTAAATTTGAACACATTAAGAAAAACACATCTAACTATCAAGGGGTTGCTATTATGAATTATACAGAACAATTAATACCCTATACTAGGGTGATTGAACATAAGCATTTTGAAAATTCAAATTCTGATATTTCTTGGATAACTTACGAATATCCAGTTGAATATGATGTTTCATCAACAGAACCATATTACCCGGTAAATGATTTAGACAATAATCTAAAATACACAAAATATAGAGAATTGTCAGAATTACAGGATAAAGTTATTTTTGGAGGAAGATTAGGTCAATATAAATATTATGATATGCACCAAGTAATTAAAAGTGCACTAGATACTGTAAAAAAATTAATATAAAAAGTGATATGTACGATATTTCTATATTTTCAACATTTGGTTTAGATGTAAACTTTCAGACTAAAAAAAAATGTGAACTTTATGTTGATATGATTCCAACTACTTTTAAAGATGTTATAAGAGTTTTATGGGTTTTGGAACCAAATGAAGTTTCCGGTATTAAAGAAGCTGTAATAAATAACAAAAATAATTTTGATTTAATTTTAACTTGGGATAGTGACATTCTTAATTTATGTTCTAATTCTAAATTATTTTTATTTGGAACAACTTGGATTAAAAATTTTGATTTTACAAAAGAAAAAGAATATTGTATAACAACATTAGTTGGTGCTAAAAATAAATGTTATGGACATATGTTACGTCAATCATTACCCGAAACGAGTAAATTGATAACTTCAATACCTGTACATTTATTTAATAGTATAAATTCACCATTAAGTTCGTTTCCTGAAATGAAACAAATGATGAATAATTTGTATAAAAATGAACTATTTTATTCACAATTTCATATTGTTATTGAAAATGTTATTGATAACAATTGGTTTACTGAAAAATTAATAGATTGTTTTCAAACTAAAACCGTACCTATCTATATTGGTTGTAATAATATAGACAAGTTTTTTGACATTAATGGTATGATAATCGTAAAGGATTTAAAAGAATTAGTTAATGTTTGTAACTCATTAACCCCAAATACTTATTTAAGTATGAAAAAATTTATAGACATAAATTATGATTTAAGTATGAATTATTCAGATTTTAGAAAAAACATAACTGAAGTTGTATCTAATTTTGTAAACGAATATATATGAACTTCATAACAACTAAACTTATGGGTGGTTTAGGGAATTATTTATTTCAAATAGCTACCGCGTATTCGGTTTCTTTAAGAGATAATAAACAATTGTTATGTGACAATTATGATATATATTCTCCACATAAACCATATAATCACTATACTACAAATATTTTCAGAAATTTAAATTTTATTAATATTGATAAAACTTATCATACTATATATGAAAATGGGTTTGAATATACTGAAATACCTAAAATAACAGGAAATGTAAAAATTAATGGTTATTTTCAAAGTGAAAAATATTTTATAAACTATAAAAAAGAAATTAAAGATTTATTTAAAATTGATGATGAGACGAACTTTTTTTTATTAAAAAAATATTCTAATATTATATCATTAGATACTTGTTCTATACATGTTAGAAGAGGTGATTATTTAAAATTACCAAATATTCACCCTACTCAAAATATTGAATACTATAATAAAGCTGTAGGTTACATAGGTGAAAATAAACATTATTTAATATTTTCAGATGATATAGAATGGTGTAAAAATAATTTAAATTTCATTAAAAATAAAACATTTATATTTGGTAATAGTGATTTCCAAGATTTATATTTAATGTCTTTATGTAAAAATAATATCATTGCTAATTCAACATTTAGTTGGTGGGGAGCTTGGTTAAATAATTATAAAAATAAAGTAGTTGTCGCGCCTGAATTATGGTTTGGTAATGAAGTTAATTATAATACATATGATTTAATACCTAATAATTGGATTAAAATTTAGTTATGGAAAAAATAATAGTAACTGGTGGTTCAGGGATGGTTGGTAAATCCTTAAAAGAAATAATTCCTGAGGGTATATATCTATCTTCAAAAGATTGTGATTTAACAAATTATGATGAAGTTAAAAATGTTTGGGAAAAATATAAACCAACAATAGTTATACATTTAGCCGCTAGAGTTGGTGGTATAATGGATAATATTAATCATCCCGCCGAATATTTTGAAGATAATATATTAATGAACACTAATGTATTAAAAGCTTCTAAACATATTGGTGTTGACCGATTCATAGGTATATTAAGTACTTGTATTTATCCGGACACTGTTGATATATATCCAATGGTTGAAGATATGTTACATATTGGTCCGCCAACTAAAACCAATTTTTCATATGGTTATGCAAAAAGATGTTTGGCGGTTCATATTGACTCTTATAATCAACAATATGGTACTAAATACCAATATTTAATACCATGTAATTTATATGGTGAATATGACAAATATGGTGATAATAGTCATTTTGTTGCAGCATTAATTAAAAAAATTTTTATAGCTAAAAAAAATGGTGAAAACGAAATTAACTTATTTGGTACTGGAAATCCTTTAAGACAATTTATGCACTCATCAGATTTAGCTTATATTATTAAATATTGTATTGAAAATGATGTTTATGATAATTTTAATGTCGCGACAGAAGAAAATTTATCAATTAAGGAAATTGCTGAAATTGTTGTAAACATAATGGGTGATGGACAAATAACCAAAATTAATTTTGACCCAAAAAAACCAGACGGACAATTTCGTAAAGATGTTTCAATATCAAAGTTAAAAAAAATTATACCTACATTTAAACCTATTAAATTATCTGAAGGAATCAAAAAAACTATAAGTAATCTTAACTTTACAAGTTAAGATATTAACTTATTTATTATTAATAAATAATAAGTAATATGATAAAATTAGTTAGTGATACGATTGATAGAAACGACATTAATAATTTAATTGAATGGTTATCTCAAGATGAAATACCCCGACTTACTAAAGGGGAATTAACAATTCAATTAGAAGAAAAATGGGCGAATAAAATAGGGACTAAATACTCGGTATTTGTTAATTCTGGGTCTTCAGCAATATTATTAGCGTTAGCTGCTTATCTATATTCTAAAAATATTCAAAACAAAAAAATCGTAATACCATCTTTGAGTTGGGCGACGGATGTTAGTTCTCCAATGTTATTAGGGATGGAACCTATTATGTGTGATTGTAATCTTGAAGATTTATCATGTGATTTAACTCATTTAGAACAAATTTTTAAAACTGAATCACCATCATCCTTTATATTAGTTTCACCATTAGGATTAGTACCTAATATGGAAAAAATTATTGAGTTATGTAACAAATATAATGTTACTTTATTTGAGGATGTTTGTGAAAGTATGGGTTCAAAATATAATAATAAGTATTTAGGTTCATTTGGGTTAGCGTCTTTTTTTTCTATGTATTTTGGACATCATTTAAGCACTATTGAAGGTGGATTTATAAACACTAATGATGAAGATTTTTATCATTTATTATTGATGATGAGAAGTCATGGTTGGGATAGAGATTTACCTGAATGGAAACAAAAAGAATTAAGGTCAAAATATTCAGTAGATGATTTTACAGCATTATATAATTTTTATATCCCAGGGTTTAATTTAAGAGCTACTGATTTACAAGCGTTTATTGGTTTAAGAGCTATTGATAAATTAGACGAATATTCTAAACGAAGAAACAATAATTTTACCCAATATTTAAATGGTGTGAAAAATACTAAATTAAACATTTCTAATTTTAACACCAATTTCATTTCTAGTTTTTCTTATCCAATAGTTAGTGAAAATAAAGAAAAAATTGTTAAAAAGTTACAAGAACATAATATTGAAGTTAGACCATTAATTGCTGGTGATATGTCTAAAAAACCAATGTGGTATGAGAAGTATGGTGTTCAGTCATTACCTAATTGTGAATTAATTAATAGATATGGTTTTTATATACCAAATCATCAAGATTTAACTGAAAGTGATATAAATAAAATTATTAATATTATTAACCATTAATTTTTAATATGTTAAAATACTATAAACCAGCGAGAGATAAACATCTTAATAGAGGATATTTTTCATATTTAACAGAATCGGTAATTAATTTATTGTCTTTCAAAGACAACAATCAAGACATAAAATATTATCACGACTTAAATCAAATTCCGGGTTATGGAATAGATAATATATTTGAGATATGTTTTAGTCAAGATAATGAAGATTATATGGATAATACCCATCAATATAATAACATTGAAAATAATATTATTGATATACCAAATTTTAACCCATATGATTTAAGTAATTTAACATTTGAAATAAGAAATAAATCTGAAAAAATTATTAAAAAGTATTTTAAATTAAATGACACTTGTGAAAATCTTTTCAATCAACGATTAAAATTAATTGATTGTGCAAAAACAATTGGTGTTCATAGACGGGCAACAGATATTCATACCCATTTTCCGATTATTCCATTAGATAAAATATTTAAAGAGATTGATGTATATGATTTTGATAATGTTTTTTTAATGTGTGATAATAAAAATGATTATTTAAAATTTAAAGAAAAATATGGGGATAAATTAATATGTTACGATACTTACACCTCTAATAATGATAATAATCCATTTTTTAAAAATGGTGGTAATCTTCAGGAAGATGTTAACAAACATATTATAGAATTAGTATTTGGTGTTACGGTTTTTAGTAATGTTAAAATGTTTATTTGCACTAAATCTAATTTATCAACCTTCGCTATATTATCTAACTCAAAATTAAAATATAAAATATTAGAATAAATGAATAAGAAAATTTCGTTAATTACAGGAATAAATGGTCAAGATGGTTCATACTTGGCAGAATTATTATTAGAAAAAGGATATGAAGTCCATGGAACATTAAAGAGAAATTCTGTATCGGAAACTCAAACTTCTAGATTAAACCATATCTATGATAAACTTAAATTACATTATGCTGATTTAACAGATATGTCATCGTTAATTAGAGTTATTCAAGAAGTACAACCAGATGAGATATATAACTTAGCCGCTCAATCACATGTTAGAATTTCTTTTGACCAACCATTATATACCGCAAATGTAACTGGAATAGGAACGTTAAACCTATTAGAAGCCGTTAAATTAATTAAACCAAATACGAAGATATACCAAGCTTCATCTTCAGAGATGTTCGGTAATTCAATAGATTCTGACGGTTTCCAAAGAGAAACTACACCTCTTAACCCAGTATCACCATATGGGTGTGCTAAAGTTTTTAGTTACAACATATGTAGAAATTATAGAAATTCTTATGGAATGTTCGTGTCAAATGGAATTTTATTTAATCACGAATCACCAAGAAGAGGCACGAATTTTGTTACAAATAAAGTATGTAAAGAAGCGGTTAAAATTAAACTCGGATTATCTAATGAACTAAAATTAGGTAATTTAGATGCAACCAGAGATTGGGGTCATGCAAAGGACTATGTTAAAGCGATGTGGGAAATTTTACAATTAGATAAACCGGATGATTATGTATGTTCAACAGGAATTTCTCATTCGGTAAAAGATTTATGTGAGTATGTTTTTAATAAATTAAATTTAGATTGGACTATTTATGTTAAACAAGATGAAAAGTTTTTAAGACCTGAAGAACTTCATAATCTTAAAGGCGATTCAACCAAACTAATCAATACGACCGGATGGTCTCACGATTATACTTTTGAGAGTATGTTAGATGAAATGGTAGAGTATTGGTTGAATGTTTATAAAACTTAAACTAAAAATTATGACAAGAGCTAAAAAGCCGACTCAACAAGGTCCATTAAACGATGAACCTAAAAAAATTGTTAACAAAAAAGAATTAATCACTCAAATTATTAAGAGAAAAACTAAAGACAAGTTTTTAACTGAAAATCAAAGACGTTATTACGACACTTTAATTCAAAATGAAATAACCATATGTTCTGGACCGGCAGGTGTTGGTAAGAGTTATATAACAATGAAGGCGGCAGTTGATTTGATTTCAGACCCGACAAGTCCTTATGAGAAAATTATTATTGTTAGACCAGCTGTGGAAGCAGAAGAGAAACTAGGAAGTTTACCTGGTAATGTTGAAGAAAAATTGGACCCTTATATTTTCCCATCTTATTATTTATTAAATAAAATTATTGGAAAAGAAGTTAGGGAAAAATTAAAAGAAATTGAAGTGATTGAAGTATTTGCATTAGCCTTTATGCGAGGTATGAATATTGATAATTCAATATTATTATTTGAAGAAGGTCAAAACGCATCACCAAGTCAAATGAAACTATTATTAACAAGAATTGGTTTTAATAGTAAATTTTTTATATCTGGTGATATTGAACAATCTGATAAGTATAGAGATAAAAAACAAAGTGGATTATGGGATGCGATTGAGAAATTTAGAGATAGTGATGATATCGCGGTTTTTGAATTCAAAGATAAAAAAGATATTGTTAGAAACCCATTAATTAGTAAAATTTTAACAAAATACGACGACCAACAATAATAAAAAATACCCTATTTTTACAAAAAACCTCATAAGTCTTGATTTATGAGGTTTTTTTATTATATTAACTCTAATATAATATATTATTATATCATAAAAATATGAGAATAGGAATTGAGATTAATGGTGTTTTAAGAAATACTTTAGATAAGATAGAACAAACTTATCAAAAATTTATGATTGATAAAACAGAAGGTATTGAAGATGAAGATACTTTTAAATATGAAATCATAAAACCTGTCAATACGTTAACACTACAAAACCATTTTACTTTTATTGACGATAACGAGTTATATTCTTTCTTATATGAAGAATTTCCGATGGAAATATTTGGTCACGCCCAATCAACAGAATACACAACATTTAATAATTTAAATGATATCTACACTGAACTTAGAGATAATCACGACTTTTTAATAGTGTCTGATGAAATAGGTAAATCAAAACCAGCATCATTGTTCTTCTTATCAAAATTTGGTTGTCAGTTAGAAAAAGTAAAATTTTACAGTAATTTAACAATTAATTCAATGTGGGATGAAATTGATGTTTTACTTACATCAAATCCTATCCTATTATTAGAGTATCCTGAAACCAAAATTATAATCAAATATGAAACTGAATATAATAAGGAAATAAACACAACTCATACTATTAAAACGATTAATGAACTGAGTGATAAACTTAAAGAAATTACAAAATGTTAAAAATTTTAGGCGAGCATTATTATGTTGATTTAGATAGAATTGACGAATATTTACAAATTAAACCAACAGTACCACTAACTGGTGAAACAGATTCAAACCATATTAGTATTATTAAATACGAGACTGTTAAACTTATGTTAGATGTCATAATGGATGATGGTGGTGATGTAGATGAGAATTTAGGGGTAAGAAGTAGTGATATGTCATTATCGTTTAAATTAGCGTTTAATACACTATTAAATAAAAAAATAATAAATAAATATTAATTAAAATGAACCAAGAACAAATTTCAAAATTAGAATTGTCAATTGAGAACCTGAAGAACAAAAAATCAAGAATTTATCTTCTTGTTCAAGACACTAAAGGTAATGCGAAAGCATCTTTAACTTATATCTATAAGTTAGCTATGACGTTAAAAAATAATGGTTACAACCCTATTATGTTACATGAAAAACCTGATTATGTAGGTGTTGGTGAATGGTTAGGAACTGAATATATGGAGTTACCTCATACCGCAATTGAAGGTCAAAACTTAGAAGTATCACCTGAAGACTTTATTGTTTTACCAGAACTTTATGGTTTTGTTATGGAACAAATCTCAAAATTACCTTGTGGTAAAATTGTTTTATGTCAAGCATATGACCATGTTTTAGAAACTTTACAACCAGGTCAAACGTGGTCTCAATTAGGGTTTTTCAAATGTATTACTACTTCAGCAAAACAAAAAGAATTTATTGAGAACATTATGAGAAATGTATCTTTTGATATTTTAGAACCTGTTATTTCAGATACATTTAAACCTCACACTCTTCCAGCAAAACCAATGATTGCCATTCATTCAAGAGAACAAAGAGATTCTATTAATTTGATTAAAGCGTTTTATATTAAATTCCCTCAATATAGATGGATTACTTTCAGAGATATGAGAGGGTTGTCTGAAAAAGAATTCGCTAACGCTTTAAATGAATGTTTCTTATCTGTATGGATTGATGAAACAAGTAGTTATGGAACTTACCCTTTAGAGTCTATGAAATCAAATGTTCCTGTGTTAGGATTGGTTCCTAATTTAACACCTGAATGGATGACAGAAACTAACGGAGTATGGATTAATAATAAAATTCAAATGGTTGATTATGTTGCGGACTTCTTACAAAATTGGTTAGAAGATAATGTAAATGAAGAGTTGGAAACTGAAATGTTAAAAACTGTTGAGAATTTACAAACTACTGAAAATTTTGAAAAACAAGTAACTACTTTATTTGAGGGTTATATTAACACCAGGTTAAAATCATTTGAAGAACAATTACCTAAACTAAACACAATTGAAGAATAATATGGAAAATAAAAACACTTTTAACGTATCGGTAGTATTACCAATAAAATCAGGTAAAACTTTAGGTTTTACTGAATATTTTGAAAAATGTATTGAGTCATTAAAAACACAAAAAGTGGGAATTAATGAGTTAGTTATTGTTCATACAAATGAAACTTATTTAGTTGATTACTTGAATGGTTTTGATTTTGGTGACTTGACAGTCGTTAAAGAAGAGTGGACAAAAGAACCAAGTTATACTGAACAAGTAAATCATGGTGTTACTGTTGCTAAATCAGAATGGGTTACTTTATTTGAATTTGATGATGAATATTCAAGTATTTGGTTTAAAAACGTATTGAAATATTCTAACGCATATCCTGATGTATCAGTATTTTTACCTATCGTTATTGATACTGATGAGAAAGGATTATTTGCAGGATTTACAAATGAAGCGACTTTTGCGGCTAATTTTACTCCGGAAATGGGAATTTTAACAAATGAAACATTACACGATTATCAAAACTTCCAAACTTCTGGAATGGTAATTAAAAAAGATACTTTTACTGAATTTGGTTTATTTAAACCTTCATTCAAGTTAACTTTTGGTTATGAGTTATTGCTAAGATTAACACATAATTCAGCTAAAATTATGTCAATTCCAAGAATCGGATACAAACATGTTAACTTACGACAAGGTTCTATTTTTTGGAACTATAAAAATGGTGAAACTACATTAACAAACGAAGAGATTAAATTTTGGATTGATTCCGCAAAAAAAGAGTATTTCTTTAAAAATGATAGGTCATTGAGTTATGAACCACAAGAAGTTTAATGAGTCTTGGAATTAATTTAACAGGTGAAACAATTGTTGAGTTAAAAAAGAAAGGTAGAAAGCCAACTCAAACTAATTATTTTGATGTTAGGGAAGAGTTGGCTGTTATAGATTTTTTAAATGCGGAAACGTACGAAGAAAAAAATAAAATTTATAACGATTTTCTAAAAAAACCTTTAGATAAAATGATATCGTCAATTATTAGACGTTATAAATTATATAGAAAAGATATGGATTTTACTGAAATTCATGTAGATACTCACTCATTCTTAATGACTAAAATTGATAAGTTTAAACCGGATAAAGAAAAAAAGGCTTATTCATATTTTGGAACCATTTGTAAAAATTACTTAATGGGTCAAATCATTAAAGACCAAAAGGAAACTAATAGGAAAATTTCATATGAAGATATTTCTGCTAGTATAGAAAATGATGAAATGTTCTCATATACTATTGAAAACGATAGTTTAGATTCTGTAAATGTTATCTCTAAATTTCTTAATGAATTAAACCATACGTTACAAAATGACAATTTGACCGAAAACGAAGTTAAATTAGGTCAAGCTTTATGCGACCTTTTTGGGGATTATGAACAAATATTTATTGGAAATGATAATAATAAGTTCAATAAAAATATCATTCTTCTATCCTTAAGAGAAATGACAAATCTGTCAACAAAAGAAGTTAGAGGGTCAATGAAACGTTATAAAAATATGTATTATAGTTTAATACAAAATATGGTTAAATAAAAAAATTAATTTATTGATAATGAAAAATATACTAATTACCGGTGGAGCTGGATTTATAGGTTCTCATGTCGTAAGAAGATTTGTTCAAAACTATCCTAATTACAACATTTATAATTTAGATAATTTAACATACGCAGGAAATTTAGAAAATATTAAAGATATTGAAAATTACTCCAATTACACTTTCATTAAAGGTGATATAACTCAAGAAAATTTTATAAATAATTTATTTGAGTTATATCATTTTGATGGTGTTATTCATTTAGCTGCAGAATCCCATGTTGATAGGTCTATAGAAGACCCATCTCTTTTTCTTAAAACAAATATTATTGGAACTTTAAATTTGTTAAACGCTTCCAAAAAACAATGGGATGGTAATACAAAAGATAAAAGATTTTACCACATAAGTACTGATGAAGTTTATGGTACATTAGGGGATAATGGATTATTTACTGAAACAACACCATATAGTCCTAATTCACCTTACTCCGCGTCAAAAGCTAGTTCAGACCATTTTGTTAGAGCTTATGGTGAAACATATAATTTACCATATGTTATCACAAATTGTTCAAATAATTATGGACCAAATCAATTCCCTGAAAAATTAATACCTTTATTAATCAACAACATAATCCATAATAAAAATTTACCAATTTATGGTGATGGTAAAAATACTCGTGATTGGCTTTATGTTGAAGACCACGCTAACGCAATTGATTTAGTATTCCATAAAGGTAAAAACCACGAAACATATAATATTGGTGGTTTTAACGAATGGCAAAATATAGATTTAGTTAAACTATTATGTAAAATAATGGATAAAAAATTAGGTTATGTTAACAATACTTCAATTAATTTAATAAAATATGTTAAAGACAGATTAGGTCATGATTTACGTTACGCAATTGATTCAACAAAAATTAATAAAGAATTAGGGTGGAAACCTTCAGTTACTTTTGAAGAAGGGTTAGAAAAAACTATAGATTGGTACTTATATAATAAGACTTGGTTGGAAAATATTTCATCCGGGGAATATAAGAACTATTATGAAGAAATTAATTAAATAATAAATATTTATAGATTATGGGAAGACCTCAAAAAAAAGAAATTAATTTAACGAAAGAATCAATGTTATCTTTAATGCAAGAAATTTATAATGAACTTGTAGAACAAAGAAATACCGCTATTAGAATACAGAATAAAATGTTAACAATGATGAAAGACCCTGAAGATATGACTCTAATTGGTCCTGTTATTGAAAAACAACAAAAAATTATTAATGACTGTGTTGAAAAAAAATTAACATTATCTAAACTACAATCTAGTATGTGGGAGAAGTCTAATTCTAATCAAGAAAGTTTTTCTATTTTGGATTTAGGTGTTGATGACGAAACTCTTAAAAATTTAATAGATAAAGATACATCTAACTCTAGTGACGTTTATAAAACTAAAAGATAGTAATTATGGCATCTATTGATATTAAAGCTGATTATAAAAAAGCTCAGGAAAAAATTGAAGCGACTAAAAATTATAAAGAGTTAAAATCTCAATATAATGATACGAAAAAACAAGCTGGAGATTCTTTTGAAAAAAATAAAAAGGGTGTTACTGACCAATATAATAAAGTTAAAGACAAACTTAAAAGTTATCAAAAAGATGTTAAAAATCAATTTGAACTACTTTTAGACCTTAATCAAACCACTTCAGATAAAGGTAGTAACGCAACAAAATACGTTAAAAGAACTCTAATTACGGCTATAAAAAATATAGAACCTAAATTATCTGATTTATTAATTGAAGAATCTTTAAATGCTGTAGGTTGTGACCAACAACAAGTATACCAGCCTAAACCTGTTTATGTAAAAGTTAGTTCAATTGATTTATTGGGTTTACTTAAAAAAAACCCAGCTGAAGAACCTGGAAGTGTTTTATACGAAAAAAACCAAATTCAAGTTCAGAACTATCCGTTTCCAATGAATAGAGAATTATATCAGAGAATTCAATCTGGAAATCCTTATTCTGCGGACTATAATGGAGCTTTGTATCTTGGACAATCAGGTCGTGATTTATTTGACATTCAATATGTTGAAACTAGACAGGACACTGGAGAAACAGGTCCTTGGTTTAAAGTTGACTTAACGAATAGACTTAACACCCCTAATAAAGTTGGACAATTTATGGTTGATTATTATAAAACTATTAAAGTTGTTGAAACTGAAAATATGATGGCTAATATTATGGAGTCGTTATGTGGCGCTGTTTCTATGAAAGCTAACGCTGGTGTGGGTGAGGTTGAAAATCAAACAAAATTGGACATCCTTGTTCAAAGGATTTTAGGATTGTGTTTTGATAATAGAAGTGAAATTGATGTTAGTGGTATCGCAAAATTAGCTGAATTAGATGGTGTTGATGAATCTTTTTTTGAATTTACAGATATTGACCTAAGAAATATTGACCAAAGAGTTACAAATATTAAAAATGGTGTTATAGAATTTGAGGATTGTGGTGAAGTTAAAGTACCTGTTGATTATAATACAATAATCAGTGAATTAAATAATTTAAAATTTGTTAAAGATAGTGATTTAGTTGATGCGTGTGATAACTTAACAAATGTTTTAGCAGATAATCCACTTTGGGGTATTAATGCTAAAGCAACGATAGATTTTAATTTTGTTAAATTATTAGTTCAAGGAATTGTTGCAACATTGTTAGGTCCTAAAACACTTTTACCTATTTTTACTATGTTAAAAGCTTTAGGTCAAGAATCCTCAGATTTAATAAATTCTTTTGTTACTTTTATAAAAAATTTTAAAAAATTCGCGTTAAATTTAATATCTAAAATAGGCGCTTTATTTGTTCAAGAATTATTTGAAATAATTAAAGGTGATATAAAAAATTTAATACTATCAGTTATTTCTGATATTGTAAAAGAAAAAATGAATAAGAAATTAATTATAATATTAAAATTAATTTCTTTATTACTAATTGTTGCTAAATTTATTAGTGATTGGAGAAAATGTAAGAGTGTGGTTGATGAATTATTAGGGTTATTAACTTTAATAACGACTGGGGATTCAATACCGTTACCGTTACTTTTCGCGTCAGAATTATTAGATGGTTATTCAGAAACTAGAGCTTTTGTTGGAACTATTGCTGAAATGCAGAAATCAGGTATGCCTACGGGTCCTATGCCGGATGGTAGTCCAAATTTGGATGTATTAAGTAAATTCGCTCAAATGAAAGCTATGGCTAATGAAGAAGCTGAAAATGGTAAAGTCCAAGTGGCTATTGGTCCTTTAACTGTAACACCAGCTTTCGTCACAATTCCAGCAGGTTGGTCGGGTAAAAAATTGTAATTATGGATAGAAATATTGAAACAGAAAAAGTGACTAATATAATTAAAGATTATAAGTCATCAAGTAATAAAGATTTGATATATGCTATGACATATATCCAAAATGACTTCAATTTAACTAAAGAAACGTTAATTAATTTAACACATCATTTAGATAAATTAGAAATTGCTTATAATATTATATTAAAAGAATACGAATCAAGAACAAAACAAAATGGATAATCAAATAATTTTCCCAGGTCACGTTTATGACAATCAAGACCCAATGATGTTGGGTCGTCTTAGGGTTATACCTGAAACTAAAAATTATAGTGATATTATAGCGGCCGTACCAAATTGGAATGAAGAAAAAGATATATGGACCTCAAGAGACCCGTTGATTTTTTTACCGTTACTTCCATTTTATGTTAGTCAGACACCATTAAAAAATGAATATGTCCATATTATTTATCAAAATAAGGACTTTCCGTTTTCAAGTCAATTTTATATCCAAGGACCTTTTTCTTCTCCAATGACAACACCTTTTGAATATTATCAAGGGGCTAAAAAGTACTTAGCTTCAGGTGACAGAATTAAAGAGGGTTTATCGTTAAAAGATAAAGATGGCGCGTATAGAAATGTTAAAAGTAATGGTGTGTTTCCAGAACCTGGTGATAATTCATTATTAGGTAGAGGGACTGCGGATGTTATTGTTAAAAGTAACGATGTTTTAATTAGAGCTGGTAAAACCAAAAAGTTATCAAAAGATGAATTTCCAATTGGTAATGATAAGAGGTCATTTTTACAATTAACTAATTTTACACAAGAAAAAATTCTTAAAGAACCTGTTGAAGAAACTAGATTAGTTGAAGTTATTAAAGTTGTTAAAAAAATGATTATTTGGGATGTCTCAAATTTAGAGAACGCTCAAGACGTTTTTAACGTTTCTGTTGGGTTATATAATGTTACACCTAGTGAAAGTGTTAACACTAAAAACTTTAACGAAGATACCATATCTAAATTGAGTTTTGGTTCAGATTATACGGGTCCATTAGAAGAAATTAAATTTAATGCGACATCGTTTGAAGATTCTTGTCAATTAATTAATCAATTTATTTCAGGTGTGTTTAAAGGTGAGATGAATTTAACAGGTTTTACATTTAACAATATTAATAATATTACACAAAATGTTTTTCCACTTATTGTTACACCATCAAAACAAACATATTCAAGAGGAACTAATGTTGTTAATATTAGTGACCCAAATGAGTTTGAAGAAACTCGTAACTATAACAAATTTAAAGACAAAATTAAATTAAAGACTGCAAGGAAA
>Ga0181344_1000327_pt1 | contig 19164 bp, 19 predicted proteins | sample Su13VDMLBDD_FD_130098 | JGI IMG/M metagenome (GOLD analysis project Ga0181344, IMG submission 130098) | Freshwater viral communities from Lake Michigan, USA - Su13.VD.MLB.D.D | ecosystem: Environmental > Aquatic > Freshwater > Lake | place: USA: Michigan | collected 2013-07-15
GCACTGCTCGACCGTCTCACCCATCGCTGCCACATCCTGGAGACCGGAAACGACAGCTTCCGCTTCAAAGCCAGTTCAGCCGCCGCAGCGCGCCAAAAGAAGGAGAACAATCACGCCTTGACCTCTGAATGACCCAAAAACCATAATCAAAGGTGGGTCAGTTCTCGATGGAAAACCTGGGTCACTTCTGGGTGGAAATTAACAGATGCTGAGCCTTGAAGCTGTCCGATGCCCTCGCAAAACCGAAAGACCGAGAGCGATATTTCGGGCGGGCTTACCCAGGTCAAGCGACGACAAGCCGCAGCGCCCGCTGAGCCAGGTCATGACGGTCATGATGAACCGCGAAGGCGCGACACGGCTTGGAACCTTGATCACGCCGAATCCACGCCGCCGTGGATCGGAGTGGACGATCGTCGCGCGGGCACGCGGCATCGGTACCATCCTGCAGCGCGTGATCAATCAGGACAGCGACTTCTGCGCCGATGGTCCGGTGGCGAACGTCGTCTGAGAACCGCGGTTTCAAGCTGACGCCCACCTGATGGCGGGCGGTCGACGGCTCTTTAGAGCCGCAGTTCCGTTAGGATCGCGGTCCCGACTGAGAACGGCGGTGAGAAATTAGACCACGGAAGCGGCGGCATGGAGCTGCTGCGGGCGGCGTAAAAGTCGTCCACCTTTTCCCTTTCTGCGACAGCAGGGAGGGCGGGAGGATTTTCAGCGTGGAACTATATCTCAGGGTTCGACAGGCCTGCGCGGCGGGCATGAGCCAGCGTCAGGCGGCGAAGGCCTTCAACATCTCCCGTGATACGGTTGCGAAGATGATGACGTTCTCGGTGCCGCCGAGCTACCGGCGGACGGCCGAGGTCAGGCGGCCGAAGCTTGATCCCTTTATCGTAGGCGCCGTCCGCGGTCACGGTGCCGATGTCCTCGTCCTGCGGGATCTGGCCAAGCAGGTCCGGCAGGACGGGGCTGTCGCCCTCCCGGCTGGGGGTGAATTCCACCGCGCGAATGTCCGAGGTGGCGGTGTCCATGGCCAGATGCACCTTGCGCCATTGACGGCGGCCCTGAACACCATGCTTGCGGGCCTGCCATTCCCCATCGCCCAAGAACTTGATGCCGGTGCTGTCCACCAGCAGGTTCAGCGGCCCGCCAGCACGGCGATAAGGGATCTGCACCTTCAGGGTCTTCTGTCTGCGGCACAGCGTCGAGTAGTCCGGAACGGGCCAGTCCAGCCCGGCCAGGCGCAGGAGGCTCGCGACCATCCCGGCGGTCTGCCTGAGCGGCAGCTTGAACAGCACCTTGATCGACAGGCAGAACTGGATCGCCGTGTTCGAGAAGACCGGCGGGCGCCCCGCACGGCCCTCATGCGGCGCGTGCCAGTCCATCTCCTTGTCCAGTCAGATCAGCAGTGACCCGCGCTTCCTGAGCGCAGCGTTGTAGGCAGACCAGTTGGTGGTGCGGTAGCGGGCGGGCTTGGGCTTGCTCATGCTGCCCGTCTAACCGCATGGATTCACCAGGTGAATCCTTCACGGGGAGAGTTCTGCAACAACGCCCATGCGCGCCAGCTCGGCTTCGACCTCGACGCCATCGCCGAGCTGATTGCGCTGCAGGACATGCCGCTCCCCTCCCGTTACTCCGCCGAGTTGAGCCGCATCCGGGCACGGCGTTCGCGGCGTTGCAGTTCCCGGCCAAGGCGGATCGACTGCTCGACGAAATCCAGGTGATCGCGGGCAGCCTTGTCGGCCAGGGCGGCGTCGCCCGCCTCGATCGCCGCGATGATTCCGAGGTGCTGGTCCAGCAGCTTGCGGCCGGTGCCGTCGATGCTGCGCAGCAGGTCGCGGTTGTAGAAGATGCCCCGCCTGGTTAGGTCGAAGACCGAGGCCATCATGTGGATCAGCGTCGTGTTGTGGCTGGCGTCCACGACCGCGCTGTGGAGGCGGAAATCCGCGTCCTGCTCGGCCTCAGCGTCGCCCGCCGCCCAGGCCGCCTGCAGGTCCTCGCGTATGGCGGCAAGGCGCTCCTTGTCGGCGGCCGTTGCCCGCCCCGCGGCGAGGCGGGCCGCGAAGGCCTCCTGTTCGCGGCGGTACTCGAGATAGTCGTAGAACGCCTCTCCGTGGCGGGCGTAGAGCGCCAGCATGGCCGGAGACATCGCCCTGCCCGTCAGTTGGGCGACATAGGTCCCGTCACCGTGCCGGACCGTGACCAGGTTCCTGCTCTCGAGAACCTCGATGGCCTCGCGCAGCTTGGGCCGCGAGACGCGAAAGACCTCGGCCATCTCCCGCTCCGATGGAAGGCGTGCGCCCCCCTTCAGAACGCCATCCACGATCATCGTCTCGATCTTGTCGACGACCACCTGCACGACTGACTCGTGATTGATCGGCTCGAAAACATCCGCTGCGATCATCGCCTCGCCCCTCCCCATGCGGGGCGCGAGGCGGTTCGGGTGCGAAAGGCTCCTGTCGTCAGCCTCGTCAACCTCTGCCTCCTGCTCTGGACACCTTGCCGGCCCACATAGGCCTCAACACTGGTAAACAAAATTTCTGCTGCTGTATAGTGGTAAACTACGTTTACCTCTCCGGGCGACAAGCTCCCGCGAGCAGCCGGCGACGGCGCGTCACGGGGCCCTGCTCCCTCTGCGGCGATGGAGAGCAGCAGCGGGAGCGCGGGAGGCGCAGAGAGCAAGAAAACAGACCAGTAAAAAAATGCTTTCCGCGGGACGGTTGTCCGCGCAGGTTGGGAGAAGCCCGCATCTCGTGCAGAAGGATCCCAGGAATGAGCAAGGCCGTGATCGTCTCTGCTGCAAGGACCCCAGTCGGCAGCTTCATGGGATCCTTCGCCAACACGCCCGCGCACGACCTTGGCGCGGCTGTCCTGAAGGCGATGGTGGAACGCGCCGGCGTGGACCCGGCAGAGGTCAGCGAGACGATACTTGGTCAGGTCCTGACCGCAGGCCAAGGCCAGAACCCGGCACGACAGGCGCATATTCACGCCGGTCTGCCGCAGGAATCGGCAGCCTGGAGCATCAATCAGGTCTGCGGCTCGGGCTTGCGCACGGTGGCCCTCGCAGCCCAGCAGGTTCAGCTCGGCGACGCCGGTATCGTCCTGGCGGGCGGACAGGAGTCGATGTCGCTTGCGCCACACGCCACCTACCTGCGCGCCGGCAAGAAGATGAGCGACACGCAGATCGTTGACACGATGATTCGTGACGGGCTGTGGGACGCCTTCCACGGCTACCACATGGGCCAGACCGCCGAGAACGTGGCGCAGCAGTGGCAGGTGAGCCGCGACCAGCAGGACGAGTTTGCCGTCGCCAGCCAGAACAAGGCGGAGGCGGCGCAGAAGGAAGGGCGCTTCCGCGACGAGATCGTCCCGTTCACGGTCAAGACTCGCAAGGGCGAGGTCGTGGTCGAGGAGGACGAGTTCATCCGCCACGGCGCGACGCTGGAGATGATGCAGAAGCTGCGCCCTGCCTTCACCAGCAACGGCACGGTGACGGCGGGCAACGCCTCGGGGCTGAACGACGGCGCCGCAGTGGTGATGGTGATGTCCGAGGACGAGGCAGGCCGTCGCGGCCTGACGCCGCTGGCCCGCATCGCCTCCTATGCGACGGCCGGCCTCGATCCCGCGATCATGGGCACCGGCCCGATTCCCGCCAGCCGCAAGGCGCTGGAAAAGGCCGGCTGGAAGGCCGCGGACCTCGACCTGGTGGAGGCGAACGAGGCCTTCGCCGCCCAGGCCTGCGCGGTTAACCGCGACATGGGCTGGAACCCCGAGGTCGTGAACGTCAACGGCGGCGCCATCGCCATCGGCCACCCGATCGGCGCGTCAGGGGCGCGCATCCTCAACACGCTGCTGCACGAGATGGTGCGGCGCGACGCCCGCAAGGGCCTCGCCACCCTTTGCATCGGGGGCGGCATGGGCGTTGCCATGTGCCTGGAACGCTGAACCGGATCATCCCGCCACCGCCACCGCCGCGCCTGCGGCCCCGAGAACCCTGACGCCCGCCAGTCGCAGGCAGTCCACAAGCCAAGGGAAAGCCAACGATGAGAGACGACATCCCCGACATCGACCCGACCGAGTCACAGGAATGGCAGGACGCGATTGCCGACGTCATCGAACGGGATGGTCCGAACCGCGCCCATTACCTGCTGGACAAGGCGGTGCAGCAGGCCCGCGCCGCCGGCGCGACCCTGCCATTCTCGGCCACGACCCCCTATCAGAACACGATCCCGGTCGATGACCAGTACGAGTTCCCGGGCGACCTCGAGATGGAATGGCGCATTCGTACCATCAACCGCTGGAACGCGATGGCGACGGTGGTGCGGCGCAACAAGGAGTCGAGCGAATACGGGGGCCACATCGCCTCGTTCGCATCGTCGGCGGTGATGTATGACGTCGGGCTGAACCATTTCTGGCGCGCCCGCTCGCCGATCCACGGCGGCGACCTGGTGTTCTTCCAGGGCCATGTGATCCCCGGCATCTACGCGCGGTCCTTCATGGAAGGCCGGATCAGCGAGGAGCAGATGCTGAACTTCCGTTCCGAAGTGGGCGGAAACGGGCTGTCCTCCTACCCGCATCCTTGGCTGATGCCGGATTACTGGCAGTTCCCGACCGTCTCGATGGGCCTCGGGCCGCTGATGGCGATCTACCAGGCGCGGTTCATGAAATACATGCACAACCGGGGCCTGATCGACATGGCCGACCGCAAGGTCTGGTGCTTTCTCGGCGACGGCGAGATGGACGAGCCCGAAAGCCGCGGCGCCATCGATCTGGCCTCGCGCGAGAAGCTGGACAACCTGATCTTCGTCATCAACTGCAACCTGCAGCGGCTGGACGGGCCGGTCCGCGGCAATGGCAAGATCGTGCAGGAGCTGGAGGGCGATTTCCGGGGCGCCGGCTGGAACGTCATCAAGCTGCTCTGGGGCAAGGGCTGGGACCAGCTGCTGGAGAGGGACACCACCGGCCGTCTGCGGCAACTGATGGATGAGACCGTGGATGGCGACTACCAGACCTTCAAGTCGAAGGACGGCGCCTACATCCGCAAGCATTTCTTCGGCAAGTATCCCGAAACCGCGGCGCTGGTCGAGGACTGGACCGACGACCAGATCTGGGCGCTGAACCGCGGCGGCCACGACCCCGAAAAGGTCTACACCGCCTTCCGCAAGGCCATCGAGACGAAGAACCAGCCGACCTGCCTGCTGATCAAGACCATCAAGGGCTATGGCATGGGTTCGGCCGGCGAGGGCCAGAACATCACCCACCAGCAGAAGAAGATGGCCGAGGAGCAGTTGCGCGCCTTCCGCGACCGCTTCAGGATCCCGGTCTCGGACGAGGATCTGCCCAATGCGCCGTTCGTCGCGCTGAACACCGCGCAGCACGCCTATCTGGCCGACCGCCGCAAGGCCCTTGGCGGGGACTTCCCCAAGCGCAACTCGCAGGCGCCGAAGCTGGAGATCCCCCCGTTGGAGGCGTTCAAGGCGCAGCTGACCGGCACAGGCGAGCGCGAGATCTCGACCACCATGGCGTTCGTGCGGATACTGACCACGCTGATCCGCGACAAGAACCTGGGCAAGCATGTCGTGCCGATCGTGCCGGACGAAAGCCGCACCTTCGGGATGGAGGGGCTGTTCCGCTCGATCGGGATCTACAACCCCGAAGGGCAGCTCTACACGCCCGAGGACCGTGAGCAGATGTCCTATTACCGGGAGTCGGTGGACGGACAGGTGCTGCAGGAAGGCATCAACGAGGCCGGCGCCATGGCCGACTGGATCGCGGCGGCCACGTCCTATTCCAACCACGGCGTGCCGATGATCCCCTTCTTCATCTACTATTCGATGTTCGGCTTCCAGCGGGTGGGCGATCTTGCCTGGGCCGCCGGCGACAGCCGCGCCCGCGGCTTCATGCTGGGGGGCACGGCGGGCCGCACGACCCTGAACGGCGAGGGGCTGCAGCACGAGGACGGCCACAGCCACATCCTGGCCGGCACCATCCCCAACTGCATCAGCTACGACCCGACCTTCCAGCACGAGGTGGCGGTCATCGTCCATCACGGGCTCACGCGGATGTTCCAGGATCAGGAGGATGTGTATTTCTACCTGACCCTGATGAACGAGAACTACAGCCACCCCGACATGCCCGACGGCGTCGTGGACGGCATCATCCGCGGCCTCTACCGCTTCCGCGAGGCCGCCCAGCCGGCAGAGCGGCACGTGAACCTGATGGGCTCGGGCACCATCCTGGTGCAGGCGATCAAGGCCGCCGACATGCTGGAAGCCGATTTCGGCGTCACTGCCGACATCTGGTCGGCCACCAGCTTCAACGAACTGGCGCGCGACGGCCAGGACGCGGCGCGGCTCAACCGTCTCAACCCGCTCGAGGAGCCGCGCGTGCCTTATGTCACGCAGGCGCTGTCGGGGGCGAAGGGGCCGTTCATCGCCGCCACCGACTACATGAAGAACTATGCCGAACAGATCCGCGCCTTCGTGCCGGGCCGCTACACGGTGCTGGGGACGGACGGCTTTGGCCGCTCGGACAGCCGCGTGAACCTGCGCCGCTTCTTCGAGGTGGACGCCAACCACATCGCGGCGGCGGCGATGGTCGATCTGTTCCGCGAGGGCGCGATCGACGAGGCTACGCTGCGGGACGCACTGAGCAGATACGACATCGACGGCGGCAAGCCCAACCCCCGGCTGGTCTGATCGGGAACGAGGAGGAACCACATGGCAATCGAAGTGAACGTTCCCGACATCGGCGACTTCAAGGATGTCCCGGTCATCGGCATCCTCGTGAATGTCGGCGACAGCATCGCCGTCGAGGACCCGCTGATCGAGCTCGAATCCGACAAGGCGACGATGGAGGTGCCAAGCCCCGTCGCAGGCCGGATCGCCGCGATTTCGGTCAACGTGGGCGACAGGGTGTCCGAAGGCGCGCTGATCCTGACCGTCGAGGCCGAAGGAGTGACGGCAGCTGGCGCCCCGGCGCAGGACGCGCCCAAGCAGAACATCCCGGACCGGCCCGCCCCGGCGGCGGGGTCTGCTGCGGCCCCGGCGGGGGGCGCTATCACCGACAGCGGTTTCGGCAAGGCCCATGCCTCGCCCTCGGTGCGCGCTTTCGCCCGCCAGTTGGGGGTCGACCTCGGCAGGATCAACGGCAGCGGCCGCAAGGGCCGCATCCTGCGCGAGGACGTGGCCGCCGCGCTGAAGGCCAGCGCCGCCCCCGTGGCGGCGGCCCCCACGCAGGGCGGCATCGGCATCCCGCCGATCCCGGTGGTGGACTTCTCGAAGTTCGGCCCCGTCGAGGACGTCGAGATGCCGCGCATCAAGAAGCTGTCCGGCCCCGCGCTGCACCGGTCATGGCTGAACGTCCCCCACGTCACCCACAACGAGGACGCCGACATCACCGAGATCGACCGCTACCGCAAGGAGCTGGACGACGAGGCGAAGAAGGAGGGGTACCGCGTCACGCTTTTGTCCTTCGTCATCAAGGCTAGCGTCTCCGCCCTGCGGAAACACTGGGAGTTCAACTCGTCGATCCATCCCGACGGCGACAAGCTGATCCGCAAGTCCTACTATAACATCGGCTTTGCCGCCGACACGCCAAACGGCCTGGTCGTGCCGGTCATCAAGGACGCCGACCGTAAGGGGATCATCGAGATCTCCAAGGAACTGGGAGAGCTGAGCGCCAAGGCCCGCGCGGGCGAGCTGAAGTCGCAGGACATGCAGGGCGCGACCTTCACCATCTCGTCCTTGGGGGGCATCGGCGGCACGTCCTTCACGCCGATCGTCAACGCGCCCGAGGTCGCGATCCTGGGCCTGACCCGGTCGCGGATGGCCCCCGTCTGGGACGGCGCGCAGTTCGTGGCGCGCAACATGCTGCCGATGTCGCTGAGCTACGACCATCGCGCGGTGGACGGGGCGCTGGCCGCCCGCTTCGCCGCGACGCTGCGGCACCTGCTCGGCGATGTGCGCCGGATCATGCTGTAAGGGAGGGGCGACGTCATGGAAGTCAAGGTTCCCGATATTGGCGATTTCAAGAACGTGCCGGTCATCAGCATCCTCGTGGCCGTGGGCGATGAGGTGGCCGAGGAACAACCGCTGATCGAGCTTGAGTCCGACAAGGCGACGATGGAGGTGCCCTCTCCCGCCGCCGGCCGGATCGCGGCAATTGCGGTGAAGCCGGGCGACAGGGTGTCGGAAGGCGCGCTGATCCTGAGGTTGGAGGCTGCGGGCGCCGCCACGGGCGAGGTCGAGCCGCGCAACACCGACAGCGGCCATGGCGGACGCGGCGGTCCGACTGACGCCCCGGCCGCGCCGCAGCCCGCCCCGGCGGTGGTTCCCGCGTCCGCGCGGGGCGACGTCCATGCCGAGGTCGTGGTGCTCGGCTCGGGTCCCGGCGGCTACACCGCCGCCTTCCGGACCGCAGATCTTGGCAAGAAGGTCGTGCTGATCGAGCGTAACCCGACCCTCGGTGGCGTCTGCCTCAACGTCGGCTGCATTCCCTCCAAGGCGCTGCTGCACGCCGCCAAGGTCATCACCGAGGCCGAAGAGATGGCCGGCCACGGCATCGCCTTTGACACGCCCGTGGTGGACCTCGACAAGCTGCGCGGCTGGAAGGACTCGGTTGTCAAGCAACTGACCGGCGGCCTGTCCGGGTTGGCCAAGGGCCGCAAGGTGCAGGTGGTGACGGGCTACGGCCGCTTCACCGGCCCGAACATGATCGAGGTCGAACGGGACGGGGCGAAAACATCGGTCAGCTTCGACCAGTGCATTATCGCCGCCGGGTCGGAACCCGTGACGCTGCCCTTCATCCCGCATGACGACCCCCGCGTGATTGATTCCACCGGCGCGCTGGAACTGGACGGCATCCCCGAACGGATGCTGGTGCTGGGCGGCGGCATCATCGGGCTGGAGATGGCCTGCGTCTATGACGCGCTCGGCACCCACATCACGGTTGTCGAGCTGATGGACCAGATCATCCCCGGCGCCGACAAGGACATCGTCAAGCCCCTGCACAAACGCATCGAGGGACGGTATGAAAACATCCTGCTGAAGACCAGGGTCACGGACGTAAAGGCGGGCGACGATGGCCTGACCGTCACCTTCGAGGACGAGAAGGGCGCGACCACGACCGACACGTTCGACCGCCTTCTGGTCGCGGTCGGGCGTCGCCCTAACGGCAAGCTGATCGGGGCCGAGGCGGCGGGCGTCGCAGTCGATGAGCGCGGCTTCATCGCCGTGGACAGCCAGCTGCGCACCAACGTGCCGCACATCTTCGCCATCGGCGACGTCGTGGGTCAGCCGATGCTGGCGCACAAGGCGGTGCACGAGGGCAAGGTCGCGGCCGAGGTCGCGGCGGGGCAAAACCGCCATTTCGACGCCCGCGTGATCCCCTCGGTCGCCTATACCGACCCCGAGGTCGCCTGGGTCGGCGTGACCGAGGTACAGGCCAGGGCCGAAGGCCGCAAGATCGGCAAGGGGGTGTTCCCCTGGGCGGCCTCGGGACGGTCGCTGTCCTTGGGCCGGTCGGAAGGCATCACCAAGGTCATCTTCGACGAGGCCGACGATCGGGTGATCGGCGCGTGCATCGTCGGGCCGAACGCGGGCGACCTGATCGCCGAGGTGGCGCTGGCGATCGAGATGGGCGCCGACGCGGTGGACCTGGGCCATACCATCCACCCCCACCCGACGCTGAGCGAGACGGTCAACTTCGCCGCCGAGATGTTCGAGGGCACGATCACCGACCTGATCCCGCCGAAGAAGCGGCACTGAGCCGGGCGCGCCCGTATCTCGGTTTTCTGAAAGCCCGGCACGGGAGGTAGCGCCGGGTACCACTGGACCAACTAGACGGCGGGGCTGTACCCGTGATCCGAGGAGGAAAGATGACTGGTTTCCTGATATTCATCCTGGCCCTGCTGCCCATCGCCACGGTGTTCCTGCTGCTGGTGGTGCTGGAACGCTCGGCCAAGCTTTCGATGTTCGTGGCCTACCTGGTTACGGCGGCAACGGCCCTTCTGGTTTGGGGCACCGACCTGAACAAGGTTCTGGGGGCCACCGCCAACGGGGCCATCACCGCGATCAGCCTGCTCTACATCATCTTCGGCGCGATCCTGCTGCTGTTCACGCTGGAGGAAAGCGGCGGCATCCGGTCCATCCGCAATGGCTTCACCAGCATCTCGCCCGACCGACGCGTGCAGGCCATCATCATCGCCTGGATGTTCGGCTCGCTGATTGAGGGCGCGTCGGGTTTCGGCACCCCCGCCGCCATCGCCGCGCCCCTGCTGGTCGCGATCGGCTTTCCCGCCATGGCCGCGGTTCTCGTGACGCTGATCATTCAAAGCACGCCGGTGTCCTTTGGCGCGGTCGGCACGCCGATCCTCGTCGGCGTCAACACCGGCCTCGGCGGCCAGGAGATCGTCGAGTCGACCATCGCGCCGATGGCGTACAGCGACTATCTGCTGGAGATCGCCGTCAAGGTCGCCACCATCCACGGCCTCGTGGGCTTCCTGATCCCGCTGATGCTGGTCGGGATGCTGACGCGCTTCTTCGGATCCAACCGCTCGTTCATCGAAGGCTTCCGCATCTGGAAATTCGCGCTGTTCGCGGGCCTCGCCTTCACCATCCCCTACTGGATCATCGCCAACATCCTAGGGCCGGAGTTCCCGTCGCTTCTGGGTGGCATCATCGGCCTGCTGATCGTCGTTCCGGCGGCGCGGGCGGGCTTCCTGATGCCGAAGGAGGTCTTCGACTTCCCGCCCCGCACCCAATGGGACGACGCCTGGGTTGGCAAGCTGGACGACCTTGAGGATCACCACGCCAGCCGTCCGGTGATGCCGCTGCTGAAGGCATGGGCGCCCTATCTGCTGGTCGTGGTGCTTTTGGTGCTGACCCGCGCGGTCGGGCCGGTCAAGGCATGGCTCACCTCGCCCGAGGTGACGCTGGCGCTGGACAACCTGTTCAGCTCGGGCATCAACGCGCGGGTGCAGGTTCTGTATCTGCCCGGCACGGTGCTGATCCTTGCGTCGATCTTCACCTTCTTCCTGCATGGGATGAGCGGGCGGGACTATGGCCGGGCACTGCGGTCCTCGGGTTCGACCATGATCGCCGCCGCGCCCGCGCTGCTGCTGGCGGTGCCGATGGTGCAGGTGTTCATCAACTCGGCCTCGGACACGATGGCCTCGATGCCCATCGTGCTGGCCGAAGGCGTCTCGGCGGCCGTGGGCAACGCCTGGCCGATGTTCGCGCCGCTGATCGGGGCGATGGGCGCCTTTGTGGCGGGATCGAACACGATCTCGAACATGATGTTCTCGCTGTTCCAGTTCTCGACCGCCGAGCAGATCGGCCTGGGCGCGGCGGGCGCGGGCACCGTGGTGGCGCTGCAGGCCATCGGGGGGGCCGCGGGCAACATGATCTGCGTGCACAACGTGGTCGCCGCCTCGGCTACGGTGGGCCTCGTCAACCGCGAAGGCGAGATCATCCGCATGACCCTGATCCCGATGACCTACTACATCGTCCAGGGCGGGTTCATCGGGCTTGCGCTGCTGGCCGGGGGATTCAACATGTGGTGGATCGCCGCCGTGATCTGGGGTTCGGCCGTGCTGCTTGTCATGTCGCGGAACCGGGGGCGCGCGTCCAACCCCGTCGCCGTCCGAAGCTGAGGTAGGTGAAATGTCCGCAAAGCCCAATCCGCGCGTCGGCCTGTTCGTGACCTGCCTTGTCGATGCCATCCGGCCCGTGATCGGCTTTGCGGCCATCCAGCTGCTGGAGGAAGCGGGCTGCCGGGTCGAGGTGCCGCAGGCCCAGACCTGCTGCGGCCAGCCGGCATTGAACAGCGGCGATGACAAGGATGCGGCGGACCTTGCGCGCCGGACCATCGTCGCCTTCGAGGGCTATGACTATGTCGTGCTGCCCTCGGGGTCCTGCGCCGGGACGATGGTGCACGCCTATCCCGAACTGCTGGCGGGCGACCCGGAATGGGCCGCCCGCGCCCGCGACTTTGCCGCCCGGACCCACGAGATCACCAGCTTCCTGGCAGATGTCATGGGCTACCGCCCCCAGGGCCGCCGTCTTGACGCGACGGCGACCTATCACGACAGCTGCGCGGGCCTGCGCGAACTCGGCATCGCCGAGCAGCCGCGCGCGCTTCTCGCCTCGGTCGAGGGGCTTGAGATGCGGGGGCTTGAGGGCAACGACGTCTGCTGCGGCTTCGGCGGCACCTTCTGCGTGAAATATTCCTCCATCTCGAACGCCATCGTCACCGAAAAGGCCGAGGCGGTCGAGCGCACTGGGGCCGACCTGCTGCTGTCGGGCGACCTCGGCTGCCTGATGAACATGGCGGGCAAGCTGCACCGGCGCGGCGCGAAGACCCGCTGCTTCCACACCATCGAGGTTGTCGCGGGCCGCGCGGGCGGCCCCGCCATCGGCGAGGAGGGCTGAGCATGAACGCGCCTCAGCAAGGCTTCAAGGAACGCGCCGCCGCCGAACTGAAGAACGCGGTCCTGAAGATCGCCATCGACCGGACCACCGGCAACGCCGAGCGCAAGCGCGCTGTCGCGGTCGCCGCCTTCCCCGAGTTTCAGGCCGCCCGCGCACGGGGCCGCGCCATCAAGGACCATGTCATCGCCCATCTCGACCACTATCTCGAGATGTTCGAACGGAACGCCACCGCCGCGGGCGCGACCGTCCACTGGGCCAATGATGACGCCGAGGCCCGCGCCATCATCACCCGCATCTGCCTTGAGGCCGACGCGAAGCTTGTCACCCGCGCGAAATCCATGCTGGGCGAAGAGATCGGCCTGCCGCATGCGCTGGCCGACGCCGGGATCGAGCGGGTCGAGACGGACCTGGCCGAGCACATCATCCAGCTTGCGGGCGAACGGCCGTCGCATATCGTCTGGCCCGCCATGCACCGCACCCGCGAGCAGGTGGCCATCCTATTCAAGGAAGCCCATCATCCGCCGCCCGCCGCCGATGATCCGGCAACCATGGTGCAAAGCGCCCGGCGCGAGTTGCGGGCCAAGTTCCTGGGCGCGGACGTGGGCATCTCGGGGGCGAACTTCCTGGTCGCGGACACCGGCGCCACCTGCACCGTCACCAACGAGGGCAACGCCGAGCTGACCACCACGCCGCCCCGCATCCACATCGTGACGGCAGGGATCGAGAAGCTGGTGCCATCCACCGCCCACGCCTTCGCGCTGCTGCGGCTGCTGGTGCGGTCGGCCACGGGTGGCGAGATGACGCAGTACACCACCTTCCACTGCGGCCCGAAACGCCCCGGCGACGCCGACGGCCCCGAGGAGATGCACATCGTCCTGGTGGACAACGGCCGCACGCGGATGCTGGCGGACGAGTTCCGCCCCATGCTGCGCTGCATCCGCTGCGGGGCCTGCATGAACCATTGCGTGGTCTATCGCCAGATCGGCGGGCACGCCTATGGCGGGACCTATCCCGGTCCCATGGGCGCGGTGCTGACGCCGGTTCTGGACGGGCTCGCGCAATCCCGCGACCTGCCCCATGCCTGCACCATGAACGGCCGCTGCGCCGAGGTCTGCCCGGTCGAGATCCCCCTGCCCACGCTGCTGCGGGCCTGGCGCACGCGAAGTTGGCGCGAGCGGCTGGAGCCCCGGTCCGTCCGCGCGGCCCTTGGCCTCTGGGCCATGGCGGCGCGGCGGCCGTGGCTTTACCGCCTGGGCAGCCGCATCGGCGTGCGGGCGCTGCGGCTGTTCGGGCGGCGCGGCTGGATCGCCAGCCTGCCGCTGGCCGGCGGCTGGACCGCCTACCGCGACCTGCCGCGCCCGTCGGGGCGGACCTTCATGGAACAGTATCGCGCCGGAAAGGCCGGGCGGGCCGGGCAGACGGGGCGGGAGACGCGGAAATGAGCGCGCGCGACCGCATCCTTGCCGCCATCCGCGCCGCCCGACCGGCGCCCCTTCCGCCCGCCGAGGCAATCGCCGCCGAGGCCGCTGCCCTGCTGGATGCGCCCGAAAGCGTCCGCCCCCGGCCTGTCGAAGCGGTGCTGGCGGCGGAGTTTGTGCGGAAAGCCTCGGCCCTCGGGACGAGTTTCGACCATCTGCCCGACAGGGCGGCGATCCCCTTGGCTGTCAAACGCTATCTGGACACACATGGCCTGCCGCCGGCGCTGGCGCTGCAGCCGGCCCCGGCGCTTGCCGCTCTGGACTGGACGGGCATAGACACCCATGACACCGTCGCGCCTGACCAGGCGGCCGCCCTGGGGCTTGCCCTCTGGGGCATCGCCGAGACCGGGTCGCTGGTCATCCACTCCGGGACGGATGCGCCGATCCTGCTGTCCTTCCTGCCGCTGCACCACATCGTCGTGCTCGAGGAACGCAGCCTGCTGCCGCATCTCGAGGACTATGCGGCGCGCATGGCGGGACAGCCCCAGCCCCGCAACGCCATCCTCATCACCGGCCCCAGTGGCACCACCGACATCGAGGGCAGCTATGTCCGGGGCGCGCACGGCCCCGGATTCCTGCATGTCCTCATGATCGGCGGCTGAGGCCGGTCCCGCCCGTCATCCGCATTCCGGACCACCCCGCGTCCGGGCTGCCCTGTCATCGCCGATCCGACTGGAGCTCACGACCATGACGCAGCGATCCCCGACCGACCTCAAAGGCGGAACCGGCGCCGCACCGGGGGCCTGGTGGCGTTGGACGTGGCGCTTCGGCGCAACGACCGCGACTGGATCAAGCCGGTGCCGCCGGAATGGGCGGACCAGGTGGCGGCGACCCTTTCCTATGGCCATTTCCTTTACCACGTCTTCCATCTGGGCTACGTGCTGAAGAAGGGCGCCGATCCCGCTGCCTTCAAGAAGGCCATGCTGGCGATGCTGGACGCCGAGGGTGCCGAATACCCGGCCGAGCACAACGTGGGCCATCTTTATCACGCCAAGCCCCAGCTTACCGCCTTCTACGAGGGCCTCGATCCCTTGGCGCGCTTCAACCCCGGAATCGGCGGCACGCGCCGTTCCTGAGGGCTGCCGCCGGTCCCGGCGGGATCGGTCCGGTGCCTTCATGCCTTTGGCGGAACGGCTGTCCTGCCCGGTCTGCGGCAAGGCGGCAGAGGCGACCGGGCGCGGGCCATCCGCGGCCCGTTGCCCCCCTTGTCGGCGGCTCCAGCCTATCCTGCCACTCTACATCAACGCCCCCGGATACCGGTCGCCGCTGCCATCCGGCCGCGACCGGCGGACCGGGCGGGGCGCGGCCCGGCATGTCACGTCTTCATAGCCGTGTCCCGATGCGCAGGCTTCATCATTTCCTTTCTTCCGGGTATCTGGCGGAGCAATGTTCTAAACCTGCCTGCAAACTCAGGTCGCTGCCCGTGGGCCTGCCGCCCCGCCCTGCGTCTGCGGGACTTGGCAGGCTTGCATCAGCCGGGGATGCGGGGGGTTCAGATCCGGCCTTGCGCGCTGCCGGATAGCGCGCCGATGCGGACTGAAGGAAATGCTGATGCACACCCCTGCGCCCCTGACGGTTCTTGGCCTTGTCGCCCTTGCCACCACGGCGATCGTCTGCGGCGACACGGCCGGCAAGCTGCTGACGGGGGCGGGGGTGCAGCCGCTGTTCGTGGCCTGGTCGCGCTTCGCGCTGGCGGCCCTGCTGCTGTTCTGGATGCTGGGCCTGGGGCCGGCCGGCCTGGGGCGCCTGCTGGACTGGCGGCTGATCCTGCGGGCGGCCCTGATCGTCGGCGCCATCGCCTCGATCCTGACCGCGCTTCGGACCGAACCCATCGCGAATGTCTTCGGCGCCTTCTTCATCGGCCCGATCGTGGCCTATGTGCTGTCGGCCCTGCTGCTGGGCGAGCGCGTGTCCTGGGCGCGCACGGTGATGCTGGTGCTGGGATTTGCCGGCGTGCTGCTGGTCGTCCGGCCCGGCGGCGAGATGGGGACCGGCATGATTTTCGCGGTGCTGGCCGGCACGCTCTACGGCTCGTATCTTGCCGCGACGCGCTGGCTGACCGCCTTCTATCCGCCGCCCTTCCTGCTCGGCTCGCAACTGCTGATCGGGGCGGTGCTGCTGCTGCCTGCGGGCCTTGCCAGCATTCCGGCAAGCACCGACCTGCGGGTCTGGGTGCTTGTGATCGTCAGTTCGCTTGCCTCTGCCTTCGGCAACTATCTGCTGGTGGTCGTGAACCGGACGACGCCGGCGACGGTCTCGGCGCCCCTCATCTATTTCCAGTTGATCGCCGCCACCGTGATCGGGTTCTTCGTCTTCGGCGACTGGCCGGAACCGCTGACCCTGCTGGGCCTTGCCGTGATCTTCGCCTCGGGTGTCGGCGGCCTGGCGCTAGTGCCGAGGCGCTAGGCGCGGCGGCCCCGCTCGTGGCGTACACTGAAAAGCGCCACCAAGCTGCTCTGCAGTAGCTCAGCCGCTGCACGCGATCCACCCGTGCAGCGGCGCGGGAGGTCTGCAGTCGCGCCTTGTTCCCCGGACACGCCCGAGAAACCTAAACGCCGTCTGCAGAGCGCACTGCGCCCAAGCGACCATATGCAAACCGCAACAGGGCCAAAGGCGAGCGGAGCCCTTAAGGAAGTGCGCCAGCGCCAGCCTGTCTAGCAGCCCTCGTCCGAACGAAGCCCTGGCTCTGCAGGGGTGTTGATTTCCACCCAGAACTGAGCCGGCATTTCCATCGAGAAGTGAGCCACCTCTGACTATGGATTGAACCGCTCCGGGTTTGCAGGAGGCTGATTTTGGCTAGCAATTGTGTTTATCGGCTGGTCTGATGCCTCCATGTCTCGCCGGTTTTGAGGATTGCATTTGCGATGGTGATCAGCCTGCGTGCAATGGCGATGATGACAACCTTGTGCGGCTTGCCGCCTTCTTTCAGGCGCCTTGCGACAGGCTTCAGCACCGGGTTGTGACATGCGGCTGCAAGTGCGGCCTGGAAGAGGACATGGCGTAGCGACCTCCGTCCTCCGGCAATCGCCCGCCTGCCTCGCATAGCCCCGCTGTCATGCGGCACAGGTGCCAAGCCTGCCATGGCTGAGGCCTCGCCTGCTGTCATTCGACCAAGCTCCGGCATTTCCGCAATCAGCATGGCTGCAGAAACCGGGCCGATGCCCGGAATGGAACGAAGGAGCCCTGCCTTGATAGCGGACGTTTCTTCCCACGCGATGGCGTTCTCGATACGCTGGTCGAGAGCAGCAATCTGAATATCCAGCACCGCTTTGAGGGCATCATCGAGACCCTCGACATCCGCAGGGACCCCTTGCTTCTTGCGGGCTGCGATCTGCGCCGCAAGTCGCTTGCGCATGTCCACAATCTGAGCGCGCCGCGTCGTCAAGGTTCTGAGAATACGCAGGTTATCATTCGGCAATGTCCGCCCTGCGTCCGGCCGGAACAACATGAAGCGGGCAATGAGTTCCGCATCGATCCGATCGGTCTTGGCCCGCGTTCCCCGCGACTTTGCAAAGGCCTTGATCTGGGCCGGAGGGAGCTGTCTTGCATCGATCCCCGCGTCGGCAAGCGCGGTCCACACAGCCCATTCCTGTCCGCCGGTTGCTTCAAAGCCGACCCGGATCGGAGCGGGCATCTGTCTGATCATCAAGATCAGGCTCTCATGCCCTTCTGGTGAGTTGGCCAGACGAAACCTCTGCAGGCCAGGCAGACAAAACCCGTCCAGCCAGTCGCGGGACACATCTATCCCGACCACGGTAGTTGCTGATACCATGTCACACTCTCCTTCTTATGCTTCGCGGTCCCAAAGAACGGGCCGCCTTCAATTGTTCGAGACGGTGAGGAGAGGCGGGATCAGCCGGCTAGCGCACGTGGTCAGGCCACAAGGTGTTCAGCGCTGTATCCTACCCCATCACCGATCCTGACCTAGCCTGCACTTGCGAGTTCAGCGTAGGCGTATAGCCGTTTCGCCTCCCATTCGAACGCTAGTGCTTCCTTTTCAGTGATACCGGGCTTGGTGGCATCGGCAATGTAGGCGGCTGCGGCGTCATGTGCAGCTTTCACAATGTTTGAGATAATTCTTGCCAGATTTCCGGTCATTGCCTGCTCGTGTTGGGTGAGGTTTATGGCGGCCGACCAGACAGCGGAAATGGAAGGAATGGAAGATGGCTGTTGTTCGCAAGGTGGTTGGCTATCTCCGCCAGATCGAGAAGCTGGCGGAAAAAGGCAACCTCGACGGTGTTCTGCTCGAAGCGCGTCTGGCTCTTCGCCTTTGCAATGCGCCGTCCAGCAGCGACACGACCGCTGACGCAGGGGCATGAGCTGCTATCATTCGCGGACGAACACCCCGGCTGAGGTCAGCGCCTGGATGAACTCGGCCCTGACCTGTTCGGGTGTCACGGTGCCTTCGGCAAAGGCGATGCAAGAGCCGGCCGCCTGCCGATAGGCAGGATCGGCCGGATCGCATTGTTCCATCAGCGCCCGGCCCATGCCGTTGGCATTGTTGACGGTGCGAAACCGACTGTCCGTCTCCTGATAGGACACCGGCCGGATCGTGCGCAGCCCGCTTGCATGGCCCGCCATGGTCTCAGTCCTCGGACAGCTTGCGCTCGACCTTTTGGCGGCTGTTGCCTTCGGACTTCACGGCCTCGCGCACCTCGTCCTTGGACACGTCCATCTTCTCGGCCTCGTAGCGGACTTCGTGATCCTGTCCGGCTGCGACCTGACGGCGATCCTGGGCGCGGCCCCGGCTTGTCTGTTCCTTGCTCATGTCGTCCTCCGCATCTTCAAAGGATCAACGCGATCAGTTGTGGCTTGTTTCCACCGGCACGAACGGAGGTTTGGGCAGGCTGCGGTCCGGTTTTCCAGAACACAGAACCGAGATGTATATCCCATTACAGGTTGCCTATATATCCCCAAAGAATATACTTAAGCAAAATCGAGGATATACCATGCCACTCTACATCAAAGATCCTGCGGTGGATACGCTTGTCGATCAGTATCTTGCGGCTACTGGCATGACGAACAAGACGGAGGCTGTTCGCCGCGCCTTGTCCGACCAGTTGAACGCTCTCGCTGCCAAGGAGACCCTGACGGACCGAGTTGCGCGAATACAGCGCCGGGCGGCAGAGGCCGGTTTTGTGTCCAGCGGCAGCGACATTGCGGCAGACAAGGCATTCATGGACGAACAGTGGGGCGAGGACTGATGTTTCTCGACGCCAGCGTTGTCGCCGCCGTGCTGTTGCAGGAAGAAGATGGCC
>Ga0181344_1000328_pt1 | contig 19093 bp, 63 predicted proteins | sample Su13VDMLBDD_FD_130098 | JGI IMG/M metagenome (GOLD analysis project Ga0181344, IMG submission 130098) | Freshwater viral communities from Lake Michigan, USA - Su13.VD.MLB.D.D | ecosystem: Environmental > Aquatic > Freshwater > Lake | place: USA: Michigan | collected 2013-07-15
CAGTTTACACAAATCCCCTTGACTATCTCCGAAAGGTTGATAAGGTAGAAGAAGAGGTGGCGAATGAACGAGAATAATCGCGTATTACCAATAATCTTTTGTATTATCTTCTTTATTGGTTTTATAATTGGAGCATCAGTTATCCATACTAAATATAATAAAGATACCTATGATTGTACCGTAAAGTGTCCAAATAATTCTCATTCTATCTTTTTCGATAATGCTTGCTATTGTAAGGTAGATTAAATGACCCAAGAAGAAAAGCAAGAACTAATCCTAACTTTTATTAATGGCCCTCTCAAAGAATACTTGACGGGGGACGTTTCTTATGGTAGGTTTAAGGAACTAATCAACGAAACTTGCGGAACCAACTTTAAGTATTCAGATATTTATCCGTCTTATCTTTTTAATGCTGGTCTTAAACTATATTATAGAAACGAGGAATAAAATGATCAAGAAGATTAAGAAGCGTTCAGTACCTTATGTTGTGATGGGTTTTGACTTTGAAGTAGAAATCGAGAAGGATGGAGATACAGAATATTACGCCATTCAATCTGATGGTTTTGTGAAGGAAAGGTTTAAGCCATTTCTTGATGCCCTATTGTCGCTGCAAACAGAAGATGATAAAGAGTATCAAGAAGCGTTGAGGGACAGATACCGTGATTATCCCATTTAAACTTTATCATATGAACGAGGAATAAAATGACTTTTGTAAACGAGCAAAATGTAAAGGACTTTGTATCAAAAAATCCTAAAGCTCTTGTAATGGTTGGAGCTTCATGGTGTATGCCTTGTCGAGTTATGAAGCCAAGGGTAATTAATATGGAACAGGATTACGATACTGTTTCTTTTGCTTACCTTGATATTGACGAGGGACAGGGATGGGCGAAGGAACATAATATTATGGCAGTTCCAACTTTCGTCTTGTATGTTGATGGAAAGGTTGTTAGGGCTATGCCTACCTCAAATGAAATGGGGGTAAGGGATCTCCTCAGCCTAACAAAGAAACTTTAATGAACCCTTGACCGCATATGTCCCCAGCGTTAAGCTTCCTACATGAGAGCAGTAGACAAGCAAATAAACGTTGGGGACATTTTCTATAATAAGAATAGAAATTTTTATGTCCTTGTTGTTCAAATCATAGAAAGTGAGGATTTTTATAATGTAGTTTATCTTCACAGACCCGATGAACACTTGGTATTTAGCCTTAAAACCTTTGAAAGATTTTACAATAAGGTATCATAATGACCCTATATAATATTGGAGATATCTTTATTGATATTATTAGTCGTGACGCTGGCGAGGACGAAATTTATTGTATGATCGTTAAAATTGAACAGGGTTATTATACAATTCAATATTTTAAGCCTGTTGAGGAAGAAGAAACTATTTTCTCTTTTACTTATGCTAGCTTTGACCGCTATTTTAGGAAGGTGTCCCCATGAATATTCCCGAAACCTACGTTAATCAAGCAGTTAAGCCGCGAGGAGCTACGATTAACGAGCGTCTTAATTTTCTCCTTAATTGGTATGTTGATACAGGCACAAAGGTAGGCAAGGACTCCGATTGGCCTTATCAAGTTCAGTTCTGCGCTATTATGGCCGATCAAGGAAAGACGCTTCGCCCTATTTTGATGAAGGAAACTAACGAAGATACGCGAAATGCTATCGTTAATTTTCTTCCTGTCGTTGAATATATGCAGAGTAGTAATCGTTCTGCTGCTGGAATTTCGTTTTTTACCTATCTTTACGTTGAACTAAACAAGGTGATCGCATGATTTTTTCTCTTCTAATTGTTTCTATTGCTTTTACAGTTTATTGTACGATTGGTTATGCTTATCATCCCGATACGAAAATTAATCTTAAGGTTCCCATCATTCCTGTTGTTGTCGATCTGATCGAGGACGATTACGTTCAAGATCCCGAAGACGTAGACCCTCCAACAATCGTAATGCCAAGGAAGTAAAATGAATTTTGGAACTCAGCAGGAATACAATATTAACGATATTATTGTTGTTCGTGGAAGCACTTTAAATAATGGAGGTCGAATTGGAGTGATTACAGAAAAGGTTTCCGATGGGGAATATAATGTTGTATTTTGTCCCGATGCCATGTTTGCTGGTTATCAGCTACGGATTGCCACAAAAAATCTCCGACTTGCCTCACCAAAAGAAATTAAAACACAAATCTTAAATGATGTAGCTTGTTTTATGAAAAAAATGGAATATAATAAGCTTCATGACTTAAATTAAGAACGACACCAAGGAAGTAAAAATGAAGTTGACTGAATATCTAAATAATTCTATCACCGATGAAACTTCTGTAATTTTTGGAAAGTTTGGAGCAATTGAAAGTTTTAATCTAAATCCTAATGAAAAGGTAAAGGTTCTTACTCAAAAGGTAATGAGGGACAAAAAGTATTTCTCAATCGATACCTTGACGGTCAACAAGGGGGGAGATATCTTGTTGATTGAAAGCGGAGATAAGAAGTGGGTTCCATAAAATTTAATTATGCGGATCTTGTAATTCTTAAAATTAGTTATAGTAAATCTAATAACAATTCTGTGCGTAGAGGTTCCATAGGGATTATTGTTGATCCAAAAGGTGATCGCAGCTATAATATTGTGAAGGTATTTGGTAGTGATGATAATTGGTATCTTAAAGATGATGAAATGGATCTTCTTGAACCTTCCTTGACGGCTAAACGATAACAGGCTAAGCTATAAGCATCGGAGGGAAGATGAACTTTCGAGTAGGTGATCTTATTATGCACAAGCACCGCAAGCATTATGGTTTGGTCGCAAAAACTATGAAGCCATATTGGCTCAATTACTCCTTGCGTGATGAACAGTATGATATTACTTGGTTCGATGAAGAACTAAATAATCGTCATAATGCTGGCCTCCTACAGATTGAACATGGTGATATGCTTGTTAAGGCAACCTAAAGATCGGAGGAAATGATGATTAACAACCGTCCCGAAATTGGCGATATCGTGATGCTCTGCTCGCCTATTATTACCGAAGTTGTTGACGATACTGCGCCAATTAAGAAGCGCGGTCGTCCGAAGAAGGCAAAGCTCGTTACTCAAACTACATGGGTAGACGATTGTGAGGCTATCGTTATTAGCGGTCCAACGCAGGGTATTTCGTCCGATGGTGAGGATTATTGGCTTGAATGGTTGACACAACGCCTTGACAACGGACATATGCACGTTATTACAAGTCGGGGCCGCTGGACAGGTTCCAATTGGCGTATCGCCCAAAGGGTAAATTCAAATGCCTAATTATTATCAGTCGAAGTTTGAGAAGGGTTCCCTGTGGTATGCTGTTCCTACAAATCACAACAGGACACCATTTCATTTTATTGTTAGAGATCCTCGCCCGCTTGATGCTCGCCTTGCTATTTATGATTTTGAGAGCGGAGAGCTTAAGGAGAATTTCTATCTAAACTATTCCGATCTTGCACAAAACTATATTGTAACCAAGGTAGCATAATGTCCAGCAAGAAGTTTGACGATGTGAAGATTGGTGATATCCTTATTTCTAAGCAGCAAACCTCAGACGGGAGTAATTTTGTAGGAACTGTTGAAGCTATTCATTATTTGCCAACAAAGCGTTTGACTGTTAGGATGTTCCGTAATAATACTAATTATACTATTCATTCAACCTCTATCGGTGTAACTTGGTATATTGTAACCTAAACATGGAGAATTCAAATATGGTGCTAATGCACGGCGATCTTGTTTTTCAAATCAAGGAACCAAACAAGTTTTATTTTGTTCTAAATCCTTGTAGACCCGCTGATGGTTTTACGCAGGTTGTTGTCCAAAATGTAGAGGACAGAAACGATTTTCGATATATCAACAAATTTTGGTTTGACGCTGGCAATTGGGAGCGTTATACTGAACCCACAAAGGAGAATTAACGTGGCTTTCCGTGGCTTTTTCGATGATGATAACAATAACGATAACAGTAATAAGGTGCTTAATTGCCCCATTCATGGTGATTACCCAGCTTCTATGAAGGCTTTTGGGTGTCCCGAATGTGCGAAGGAGCAGGAGGACGAGCAGGAAATTGAGGAAATGCTTGACAAGTCCAAGATTGCTCGTTTTAATACTCCAAGGAAGCGGTAATGTTATATCACGATTTAACTGACAGGGAAATTATCCAAACTCTTGTTGAGGATAAAATTCTTCTTGAAGCAAAAGTTAAGCAATTAGAAGCTGAAGTTCAAAGGCTTAAAAATAAGAGCGACAAGAAAACTACGTCAATCCCACTATTTAGATTTGGAGATTGATTATGAGATATCTTATTTTAGCCCCCTTGCTTTTACTTGCTGGCGATGCTAGAGCAGAGGACGAAGAACCAAAAAAGGTCTATCGTAGCGAAACAACCATCGATTTTGAAGAACTAGAAATTGAGGGTATTTTAGTTAAACCTCAGTCCGCATTAGTTTTAGAGCGCAAAAAGGCAAGTTTTAATCCGCTTATTAAGTTAAGAACGGATTGGAATGATGAAATCGAAAAGAACCTTGACGAGATCAAATAACCTGTTAAGAGGCTTTCATGGACCGCACCCTCTACGAATTCCAAGCGGGCGATATTGTAGCCCATCGTCTTTACGACAATAAAACGGGAGTTGTTCTTGAAGCCAAATATCTAAATCACAAGGGTAGAGAAATTCTTTATATTTGCTGGTTCGATGAAGGCCCAGCATCTAAAAAGCGTTATCCAGCCGCGCATATTGTAAAAGTATCGTAGATTTTTATAGGAGAAACTAAAATGCCCCTAAATGAAGCCTTTGATCCTTTTATGATCGTAGTATTCCTGGCTTTTTTCTTTGCTATTTCTTCTGCTGCGAAACTTCGTCTTTAACCCTTGCGCTATCTCTAAGAGGCGTTAATAGGTATTCATCAAGGAGAGAAGATGAAAGGCTATCGTCGCCCCCCTCGCTGCTCGTTTTGCTCCGATACGGGCCATAATCGTCGGAGTTGCGAAAAGCTCAAGACCGTAAAAACGGTAGTTGTCGAAAAATACAAGACCCTTCGCGCAAAGTGGTGGGAAGCTTACAAGAATCTTCCTTATGGCTATGGAGCTATTTACAAGCACGTTATTGGCTCTTATGCTTATAATGAAGCTGGAATTTGGTCGCGTTGTGAGATAAATAAGGAGATTATCCATGTTGTTGTAGGTATCCATCTTCCTACGTATATTAGCGATACAGGCTCCATTTTTACCTCGCCATTTTCTAGGATTGACGCTGGCGAGCATGGTGGTTATTCCGATCTTCCTGTAGTTGACGGATATTTCACCAAAAATATCATGGAATCGCTTAAGCAGGGCTATAGTTATCATCCTACAAAGTGCGTTTTTGAGCGTCGTCTACTTTCTTTTGGGGCTACCCTTGACGATACCGTAGACCGCGATAAGCTTAACAAGTGGTTGGAAGCCCAAGACGTTTCGGATTCCCATAGGTTTAGAGATTCTACAAATACCTACGGTCGTATTATAGAATCTTTTTGTATGGATACTGAACTCGTCGGATAAAAGAAACTTGAAATCCTCCTTGACGGGTCTTGCAGGGTCCGTTAAGGAGTAAATGAAGGAGAGAGGAAATCAAATGCGTTGCAGTTTCTGTTCTAAAACTGGACATAACCGAAATGGTTGCCCCGACGTTGCGGCTCACGCTGCCAGCGGCAAGGCAAAGCTGGAGGCTGGAAAGGACCGCTACGAGCTTGATTGGCGCGAGCGTTTCGCAGTTAGTATCGCTGACAATAAGGCGAATCGTTCCGTTCGCGCTTCTACTGCTCCTCGCAAGTGCTCCTATTGTGGAGGGACAGGACACACGCGAGCAAAGTGTGAAACCCTTACGCAAGATCGTGCAGCAGCTTTTACTCACGAAAAGACGTTCCGCACCAACTTTGCGAATTGGGTTGTTAATAGCGGAATTGGTGTTGGGACTATCGTTACCCGAAAGAATTGGGATGGAACCGAATGGTCCGTTCTTCTCACAAAGGTTAACTATGCTGGTATCAACATCTTGAATCCTAATGGGTCTGGCGTTCTTCGCGGGCAGTATCTTAATCGTGAGGGTTGGGAGAATGACGTAGCAACCTTGAATATTGCCCCGAAGCGGACTTTTGGTTTTGAGATTTCTGCTCCTTCCGTTGCTGCTGCGCTCCCCGAAAATTTCCTTAGCGACGAAGCAATCGCAGAGACGGTAAATAAGTGGTTTGATAAAAAGTCAACCCGTGGAACCCGTTGGAATGATGCCTCTATCGGTTGCTTCAATCACTATCGCCCCGATTTTGCGGAATTGACGGAGAAGGCGAAGTATTACGCAGTTTAGGAAACTATTTAATCCTCCTTGACTTTCGGGTCTTGGAGGATTAACTATTAGTGGGAGGCAAAAAAATGAAGTTTGATATTGAGGAAGCGATTGAAGAAATCCTTATGGAAGGTTTTTCAGAGGGAGATCTTTTGCGAGCGGTCTTGTCCGTTCTTCCAAAAGGCGATATCGAAGAAATTCTAAATTCAGCCGAAGATCACCTTTTTGCCGAAGCAGAAGAGGCAGAAAACGAGGAAGATTGGGATAGCGACGAAGATGAAATTGACGAGGAAGAGGAATTCTAATGTTCAAAGTCGGTGATCTTGTCGAAGTTGTATGGCAGAAGAAACCTGGAATTATAACCTCCATTTTTGAGGAGACGGACAGAAAAGATAAGTTTAAACATAAAAGAACTTTTTATGTAGTCAAGCACCTTGAAAGTGAATCGACAGGAGAATGGCTTGAATCTTCTTTACGACCCTTGACGGCTTGAAAGAGCGAGGATAAGGGTAGAACATGGAGGAAAGAATGGCTACCCCTCGTTCTTGCGGAAATTGTGGAGAAAGTGGACACAATAAGCGCACCTGTAAAAACCCTCCAAAGGCAAGGGAGGTCACCCCTGTTCCTGTTGCCCCTGCTATCTCCTACGCTCCTATAAATGTTGAGCGAATTAAGCAGGTTGAAGCACAGGAATTTGAGGGTGGCCTCCCGATGGTCAATATGGCCCCTTGCCTTCTTCGCCTAAACGGTTATACTCAAATCTGTTCGGGATCGTTCCGTATGACGGTCCCCGACGATACTACCTTTGACCAAATCTCTAACTATGTCTTTTGGAGATAATAAATGTTCCAAATCGGTGATATTGTTGAACTTTATAACGGCGAAGAAGATAAAGTTTATACAGGTATGATATCTTCCAACATTATGGCTTCTACTACAAATTGGCATGATGAGTATGATGAAGAAGAAGAATATTATAAAGTTGTTTGGTTTGATGAAAAAAATTCCTTGACGGAAGAACATTATTCTAATCTTGAAAAGGTGTCCTAATGTTTAAAATCGGTGATATTGTCAAATGGGCAAGGCACGATATTGCCGAAATTAATTCTTTTGGAATTGTTCAAGGAGTTACGAGCCTTTATGGTATTATTACCGTTAGATGGTTTGACGATGAAACGGTAAACGATTATCGTGAAGAATACCTTAAACTCGTTCAGAGGGCATAAAATGGCTAAACTCCCCGATTATATCGACAAAACCGACAAGAAAGCGGTAGCAGAATATTTTATCAAACAACGCCAAATGGCTGAATACGAGAAATATTACCTTGAAGCAATAAATAACCTTGAAAAGCAATATCTTGACCTTTACGGAGATTTCAACCGTTATAATACCGAAATTGGCGACCATCTTATCTCGCAAGGATGGAAGGTTGAGAATATAGCCCTTCTTACTTGGCGAATTTGGAAACCTTGAAATCATCCTTGACGTTCCTGTAGGGGGCGTTAAGAGGGAGGAGGAGGAAGAAAGAAGATGGAGACAGAAACCCCGCTCATTCAAATTCTTCTAATGATTTTGATCCCTTGCTTTCCCCTTGGAATTATTCTTTTTCTTCTTGGAGGCTAAATGACCGATCTTTTCATGGAAATTCTAAACCCTCAGCCCGATCCTGTTTCTGCTGATTGCCTCTTGACGACGGAGGAAGCAGATAGTATGATGAACGAGGAGGACGTTATGTTGATTTTCGCAGCTTCTATCTACCCTCACGTTCTGTGGAATTAAAAACTTCATTATTTCAATCTATTCGGCAATTCTTCTAATTTGTTCTAACTATTTTCTTTGGAGGTCAAATGTCGGCTATCGAACGGTATTATTCTACTCTCTCTCCCGCTGGTCCCTATTGCGCTGAGGACGAGGAAGATGGGGGCACGCTTAGCGACGAGGAGATCGCAGCCCTCTACGAAATTGCGATGCAGGACTTCTAAAATGAAGCTTCCACCTTGCTCAACTGGTCCTCCGTCTTTTTCTTTGGATGGACCTTGCACCCTTTCAGCAACCCGTTAAGAGGATGAAGAGGAGGAAAGATGAAGGTTTACGAGGTTTCGCAGGGAGTTCGATACGAAGGATCGAGCGTTGTTGCGATCTACGCTACTGCTGACCGCGCTATGGTTGGTGCTTGGGAGGAAGCAGAAAGGATCAACAAGATCTACAAGTCCACCAGCGAAAATCCTTCCTCCGAAAGCGAGTCCTTCTTCACAAAAGACCCCGAATGGACCGTTTCTGCCGAGAAAAAGTGTCTTTTCTACATCAGTAATGATATTGACGATTATATCTTCGTGAAGGAACGCGAGGTAATCGAATAAAAGTTCCTTGACGATCCCCCTAAACCCGTTAAGAGGATGGAGAGGAGGAAAGATGGAATCCAAGTTCAAAATCGGTGATATCGTCGTTTCTCGCATGATCGGAGCGACGGGAATTGTGGCCGAAATCGAAAATCGTCCTTTTGAGAACGATTCCGAAAACATGCCAAGGTATTTCTATACCGTCAAGTGGTTTGATTATCATACTGAATATACCCGTAATCTTGACGGATACGCTCTTGAACTTTTTGAAACGGAAAAGCCTGTGAATACTCCTACGAAAAAGGTGTGGACGCGCCAGCAGATTGAGGCTATGCTTCAACAGGACGCAGCGGTCAATCAAGCCGTTGTCTCCCTCGCGAGGAACGTTGACCTTCTTCCCGAAAAGACCCGTTCCTACGTCATTAATTGGGGAAATTGGGTAGCAAGCGGCAAGTCCCTTAGCGGCAAGCACCTTGTAAACGCCCGTCGAACCTGTATTTTCAACTCCAAGACCCTTACCGCAATCGCAAACAAGGAGGTTTGATGTATACCGAAGAGCAGAAGAAGAAGGATATTGAATTTGTGGATAAGTTCACGGTTGTCCTTAGCGTTTTTGCTGGTTCCTACATGGTCTTCTACTTTATCCCTATGGTTATCCACAAGATTTTCTTCTAAAAGTTCCTTGACGCTCTTTGTGGATCGGTTAATCTTGAAAGTGAAGGAGAAAGAAAATGTTCATCGTCGCGGTTCACGATTGGAATACTAACGAGGTCAAATACGCTGGTCCCTTTGACTTCGTAAACGCTGCTATAGTATGGATTGACGAGCAAGCAAAAAACGATAACGAAGATATTGATTACGAGATTTGCCCGCTTAAGGCTCCGTAATTCAAAAATCTTGAAAACTTCCTTGACGGCTCCCCGAAACGCATTAAGTGGATGAAGAAGGAGAAAGAAAATGGCTGGTAATTCTGCATGGAAGCGAATGGAAAGCCTGCTTGAATGTGGGTTTACTCACGAAAAGCTGCTTGAAGAAATGATGCACGCTCTTTCTAATGCTGAGGCTGAAGGCGTTTTTGACCATATTGAGCGTATGCACGATATCGGGGAAGAAGAAGAAGAATAGTCCTTGCCCCCTTTTTGAAATCGGTTAATCCCTAAAACGAGGAGAAAGAAAATGAGCTTCTACCATTCGGGTCTTCACAAGGTCGTTAGCGAGAAAACCCCTTACATGGTCACAGATCCTGGAAATGGCGAGCTTCGACGCTATAATGTAAGTGCCCATACCGTGCGAGCTTGGCGCGATATTGCCTCCAAGTGGCCCTCTATCGCAACCTCCGATCTAATGGACCCTTTTGAGCAAGAGGTTGAACGCGCTAACGACGGCTATAGCTGGAGCGGAGGGTACATGCGCGACGGTGATGTGCTTGAAATCCTGCTTGATCTTGCCGAAAAGAAGGCGAGCGGAAAACTTTAAAACCTCCTTGACGCGCTCTATGAAGCGGTTAAGAGAAGAAAGAAGGAGAAAGGAACATGACGGTCGCTCAGCTTCGTGCGCTTCTTGCTAATCTTCCCGACGATATGCGGCTCGCTCTTTCCTACGAAGGATCGGTAGCGACGTTTATGTCTGGAGATATCTGCTTTGAAGATGATAAGGGCAGCGAGATCAACGAGAGCGAGGCTACGTCAAGCGATTTTCTCGTTTTTGTTGAATGAAAGAAAGAGGAGAAAAGATGGTTGACGGTCTACGAGGTAATGGTTAGTTGAAAAGGGCTGGAGAGAAAACCAGCGAGAACGAAAAAAGAAAAAAGCTCCTTGACGATGAACGAGGAGCGGTTAAAGAGAGAAGGTCAACGCGAGGAAAGAAAGCCCCTCGCCACATAAAAGAGGTCAAGGCGGAAAGTTGAAAAAAACTTCCTTGACGCTCCTCCCAAAGCGGTTAAGAAGAAAGGGCTGGAGGGAAATGGTTCCCGAAGGCTCGCTGATAAACTCCCGACTACGGACGTTCAAAATGGCTCGCAAGAACACCCCCGCTACCTACGCTTGTGGCAACTGCGGTACTCACGGTCACAACAAGCGCACCTGCCCCGAACTTGGCCTTGTCGCGAAGGTCAAGCCTGTCAAGAAGCCGCGTGCGAAGAAGGTTGTTGAGGAGACGCCCGCTATCGCTCCTCTCGCTACTGAGGCGCAGATCGAAGCTCTCCGCGCTCTTGCTGAGGAGATCGCCGCTGAGGTTGAGACGGCGTGCGAAGAGGAGAGCGAGCGTGAGCCTACCGACGAGGAGCTTACGGAGATTGAGGCTGGCGAGGTTGACGCGGCGTTTGAGGCTGAGATTCCCGCTGGTGAGGTGGTTGAGGTCAGCGACGAGGAAGAGGCCGCGTTCATGAACGAGTTTGCCGCCCTCTTCGCCTAAAAGCTGAGGGAGATTAAGGGGTTGGAGGCTCAAAAGGCTTCCAGCCTCTTTCTCTTTTATGCGGGGGGAAGAAATCCAGGTTCTTCCTCCTCTTTGAGAAATCTTCAAAAGCTCCTTGACGGTCTTTGAGGAGAGGTTAAACTAAAAGGGCTGGAGGAATTCAAATGGCTTTCAACGCCGACGAGCTTGCTGCTCACATCTTTTCCGACGAAAACCCCGTAAACATCGTGGGGCGTTATCGTCTTACTATGAAGAGCCTTCTTGTTGACGCGAGGACGCTTAGCCCCGAAAATGTTGAGCTTCAAGCTCTCGTTTTTGAACGTCTCCGCGCTGCGCTTGATAGCGAGGAATACAAGGCGTATGAGAAGGCTTTGCTTGCCTCTTGGGCGAACAAGGGCTAGGCATTAAGAGGTTCAAGGAAATCTTCAAAAGACCCTTGCGCCTCTTGATGAAGCGGTTAAGTAGAAAGGGTGAGGGTCGGAACCCCTCCAGCTTCCCGAAAACGAGGCAGGGACGAGAAAGAAGAAACTTTCAAGAAAGTCCTTGCCGCTTCTCCAAGACCCGTTAATAGAAAGGGGCTGAGGGAATCCTCCCGACGCTTCTTCAACAACCTGACAATAAGGTAACCAACCAAATGGCTATCGATTTTGCGACTTTCCTTTCCACCGTCCCCTACGTCCTCAACGTCCGCAAGCCTGTCCTCATTCGTGGTCGCCACGGTATCGGCAAGAGCGAGCTTGTCTATCAGATTGCCCGCGAGCGTGGCCTTCCTGTGGTTGAACGCCGCGTTTCGCAGATGACTGAGGGTGACCTGCTTGGTATGCCCTCCGCTATCGGCACGGAGATCGGCGGCAAGCGTGCGACGACGTGGGACGCTCCCGATTGGCTCCTCACCGCTTGCGCTCAGCCTGTCGTGATGTTCCTTGACGAAGTGGACCGCGGAACTACTGAGGTTCGACAGGGCATCTTTGAGCTTACCGACTCCCGCAAGATCGCTGGGGTCACGCTCCACCCCGATACGCTGATTATCGCTGCTGTGAACGGTGGAAATCACGGTTCGCAGTATCAGGTTGGCGAAATGGACCCTGCTGAGCTTGACCGCTGGACTGCTTTTGACGTTGAGCCTACCGTCGAAGATTGGCTCACTTGGGCGAAGGACAATACTCACGGGCTTGTTTGGGACTTTATCAACCAAAACCGCAAGGATCTTGAGCACAACGGGGATTTTGAGCCTAACAAGAAGTATCCCTCCCGACGCTCTTGGAAGCGGCTGAATGATTGTCTCGTCGCTGGTAAGCTCACGACGGACGCTGCTAAGAAGGCTGGCATTATCTACAACCTCGCTTGCGGATTTGTCGGCTTTGAAGCGGCGGTTAAGCTGAAGGCTCACGTTGAGAACTACAAGGAGCAGGTTACCGTCGAAGATATCCTTGACGACGGAAAGGTGAGCAAGACCAAGGACTTCGCTATCACCGATCACGCTGCCCTTGCGGAGAAGATCACTCAGTCGGGTCGTCTCAACGAGGCTCTTACGACGGTCGCTCTCAAGAACCTTGCTTCTTATTGGCTTACTCTCCCCTCTGAGGTTGCCATGAAGCTCTACACCGATATCGGTCGCAGCTTCGTCAAGAACGCCGTTGCCCTGCACGCTACGGAGGTCAACGGTGTCAAGGTTGGTGAGCAGCTTGCTAAGGTGCTTGGTGCTGGTCGCTCTAAGTAGTCAGTAAGGCAGCATAAACCCTCGCTTTTCCTTCGGGAGAGGCGGGGGTTTTCTGCTTTTAAACCGACAATTTCAAGGGCATTTCAGTTCTTGAAATCCGAAAGCTGAAAGCCAGGACGATGCCCCTTCCCGAAGGCGAGGGACGGTCCCGAAGATGCCCCTAGCCCGCAATAGGAAGCGATATGGGACGCGAGGAGGGGCAGGGGTAGGGTGAGGGTAGGGGTCGCAGGGAGGGTCGCCCATATCGCAATAGGTTTAGCAAGTAGTTTTGGACCTCCGCGCAACCTCTTTTAGAAGAAAAAGTTGAAATAAAGTCCTTGACAAAATAAATATCCTTTTTGCTCTTGACTTTTAGAAGTTCCAAAGTGGCGTTAGTTGTCCACAAGTAACGCAAGATCGGAACATCCAGCCCCTAAGCCTCCTTCACGGGTCACCCTCAAAGACCTCCGCTAAGGCCCCTAGGAACGCTTATGGGAGCGATGGAGGGTAAGGGGTAGGGTAGGATAGCCCCCCAAGGTCCACGAGGCTCATAAGCGAAATGGGAGCGTCGAGAACTTTTGGTGAGTCGTCAAGGGCAAAGAAGAAGAAAGTTGAAGAAAGTTTCTCCTTGACGATCCCCCTAGACCCGTTAAGGGAAGAACGAAGGAGAAAGAAGAAATGAACAAGCTCGTCATGATCTATCTGATCGCGGTTTCTCACCTTTCCAACATCGTGCCCCTTGCCCTTCCCGAAGGCGAGGTTATTGGAGGTGGGGCTGAGATCGAAGCGGTCTACGTTCCTGCTGGCTACGCTGGTCCTATCGTCGCAGCCCCCTTCAGCGAAAAGGTTTTCTAAAAGACCTTGACGCTTTCTTTAAACCCGTTAAGAGAAGAAGACGGAGGCAAGATGGAAGCGGTAGAGAGGATCGCAGCAATCAAGGCTAACCCTGCCTTTGAGGGTCTTTCGCAGAGTCACAAGGATTTCGTTGATTCTGTCGAAAAGTGGGTTAAAACGCGCCCTCTTTCGATGGGTCAAGAGGCATGGGTCGAGCGGATCGAAAAAGCTCTCAAACCTGTTGACAATAGCTGGTTTGACCTTAACGACGAGGAATTTCAAAAGAAGCGTGCTTATGCGATTAAGCACTACAAGGCAACGGGCTACTACGTCACGATAGTTAGTCGCATGGAAGCTGATAATTCCTACATGCCCGATAAAGAGCTTTGGGATCGCATGTGGGGAAACAAGTATATCAACGCCGCTTTTAAGCGATGGACTGATGGTGCCCGCTTCAAGGTTGGCGATATGGTAGTGTCCAAGTATTATCCAGCTTCTTTCGGCAATATCGCTCTTGTCGAAGATGTGCGCTGGAACGGCTCCGAATGGCTTTATAGCGCGCTTCCTATGAACCCTGCCGAGCATTATGCAGGTAGGAAGATTGAAATGGTGCCCGAAAAGAACTTTCTACCTGCGACGCCCCGAAACCTCAAGAATCGGGTGTAGCAGAGAAATCCTGGTCGTCAAGGGGGGAGAGAGAATAAAAGCTTCTTTCTTCTTCCTTGACGGCTTCTCCTAAACGGTTAAGAGATTGGTGGAGGTCAGAGAACATGGAAAGCTTCAAGTCCGCTGAATATACCCGCTTTTGGGATATGGTCCTCAGTCAAAATAGCGAGCCTCAAAAGGACGATTTCGATTGGTTCGTTTCCGTCAGCAACACTTACCCTTTCTAAGAGGTGATAAATGGCTAAGACAAAGAAGCCCCTTCGCGTTTATCCTCTTATCAACGAGGTTATTCTTCGCAAGACAGACAACAGGCAGGCTAAGGTATCATTCCTTGACCCGCGTATCGTCAAGGTCAAGTGGCTTGATACTGATGATACAGAAGAGCTATCGCGAGAAATGTTTTATGATACAAACTTCAGTATCATCGTGAGGAATTATAATGTTTAAAAAGCGTTCTCCCCCTCCGCAACTTGGAACCCTTGTTATTGCTCAAAATATCGATGGGATTATGTATAATGGATACGTAAGCGGATTTATGGGCGATATTGCTAAGGGTAGATATTGTATTGAAATTACGTTCCATGAAGGAAAACAAAATCATCGTTTCTTTTCAGTTGGTGAGGAAGGCAAACTATGGCGCAAGCTCCCCTCGTAAATGTTGGAGATTTGGTATGGGTTAAAATCCAGCTTGGAAGGGGCCATTATACCTCCTTGACGGCTTTTATCTTTCAAATTAATCACTGGGGAGAGGAGAATATATCATCCTACTATGCTGAATTTCTAGAGCAAAATAGTCCTCAAACAACTTCTCTTTATGGGCTTGACTTCAACGATGTATGGGGGAAGCTTGAAACCTAAACTTGGCGATATCATAGAGCTTAATTTTAAAAATAGCAATAGCCGTCTTCTTGGAGGTAAAATTGTCTATGCTATGGTAACCAAGCTTGATATTGAATATGCTGATAATAGGCTTGGCTTTGAATCTCAATACTTTGACTATATTGTAACTCCTACTTGCTACCTTCCTTACGATTCGTATAATGAAGGATTGTGGAGGATTATGTGATGAAACCTAATATCAACGTCGGAGATATGGTCGAGATTAAATATAGGGTTGATAGCAAGACCCATACTTATCGATATGCTTATGTTACCGAAATTGATGTTCAAGTTGGTAGCATTATGGCAGCAGATGGTTTTGTTGCTAAATACCTTGACGTAGATGAAATTTGCTATCTCATTTATTCCCATAATGAAAGCTGGTGGAGAAAGCTATGAAAATTGGAAATCTAATTAAATGGGAAGCAAACGAAAGGTATGGGGTTGTTGTTGATGTAGGCGATAATATGGTTTCAATTTATTGGATAGGATATCAATTTGACCCTATCAAGTATTATCAAAACAGCTTGCTCGTAAATACCTTTCGCGTTATTGGATGAACATGGAAGGTAATACAAATGCTAATAAACCCAAAGGCTGGAGATTTAATTAGACATGATGTAGATAGAACATTTGTGTATCGATCCGAATTAGCTTGGGACGTTGCCATAATATTAGAAGCTGGTCCAACCCATATAAGAATAAAATGGATGAAGCATGAATTTGATATGCTAATTACCGACGATCAGTATGAAGATTTTGAAAGGGTGGACGATGCTTAAACTTGGAGATATGGTTGACTTCTACGGTAAAGCTGGTGTATCCCCAAGAGGCACACAAGGTATTTATGTGATAATTGAAGAGCATAAAGGTGCCAGCACAACTCAATATATCGGCGTGCTAATGTTTGAAGACAAGAAAGAAAGGCTATGGATATTTCCTTCCCAAGAGGGTATACTGTGGAACAAAATAACATGAGATTTAAAGCTGGAGATTTAATCAAGAGCGATAAATTTCCACATGCTGGCACGTTCAAGCTTGCGATTATCATGGGCACAAGCGAGAGCGAGCACAGAAATAATTTTATTTACTATCACCTCTTTGTTGTTGATTGGGACGAGGTTCAGCGTTATAGTGCTTACACCGCAGAACGATGCTTTGATTTGATTTCCGCGCCATAATTTTTCCATCCAAAGGATTCCCATGCCCAAAAAAACCACAAATAACGAGCAATACACGCTAAAAGATGGAAGAGTTTTAAAGCTTGGGGATATTGTTAGATATAAATGGGGAATGTTTCCAACGGGATATGTGTTTCAAATTTATAAGAAGTGGGGACGTTGGAGGTCGCACGTTCAATTATTTAATTACGAGAGTCCATACGATACAATTGAAACAAAACTTTGCGACTTTGATCATTTCTTCGATTTTGTAACAGACCAAGAGGATTTAAAAAATGAAGATAGGTGATTTGGTTCGTAGGCGACTTAAGCAAAGGGATCAAGTAGGGTATATCTACAAGTTAACAAAGCATCACAATCCATATAGAGACAGGGGAGAGCCAGCAAATTATGTCATGTATCATGTTTGTTGGATGGAAACAGAATATAAGGATTATTGTTACGAGGAAGGGGATATTGAGATTGTTTCCGAAGCATAAATGAGGCATAAATGAGAAAGGTTATATCTGTTGGAGACATAGTTAAAATGAAGGGAAGCAAAAGAATTAAATCTGCTTCTGTTGGAATTATTGTCGAGACATTTATTAAACACCCTCAATTTACCTCTGCCGAATGTATTGTGTTTTGGTTTAATAATGGAAGCACAGATAGAGTATTTACATCGCAACTATCAAGGATAACACTTGACCACCTTTAAAATTGGTGATATCGTTGTTGTGTGGAGCAAGGTTGTATGCGATTCAATTAATCAGCAAGCTCCAGCATACGGTCTTGTAAGTGAAACAATTGACAATAGTTGGATTATTGTTCAATTCTTTTCCAAATATGATACAGAAACAAGATGGGTTAGTATTTTGTCAGATCAAATTTCCAAGGTATCATAATGTTTAAGATTGGTGATCTTGTAGGGTATGGTCTTCGACGGGGAAATGTGTATGGTATTGTCGTTGGATTTACACACAACGATTACTATTATATTAATTGGTTTGATGGTCATGGAAACCCTTGGTTGGTGCCATTTCACAATTCCACACTATTCAAAGCGAGCGAGAATCATGTTTAAGATTGGCGATATTGTTATTCCTATTGAGGGACAAAAAGGAAATACTTGGATTGTTCTAAACATAATACATCCAGCATTAGATTATATGTCTTTCTACCTTCTTCAAAATTTAGAAGATAGTGATGAAGTTGAAGCATTATATTGTAATCACATAGAGAAGTATTATGAGAGAGCAAATGAATAAGTTCAGCATAGGGGATATGGTTCAGTATGTATTGAACCCATCTTTCTATGGTATTGTTGTTGAATACTATTATGATGGAAACATGACCCTACATCCCGATTACTTTGGTGTTGTTTGGTTGAACGGAATGGATCAAAGTGTTAAGATAACAAGTGTAAGCAATCTTGTTAAGGTGAGCCATGAAGAAAGCTATGGAACCAAATAGATTTATGGTTGGAGATATAATACATTATGATTTGGGAGGGGCAAGAAGCTTTTATTATCTTGTTGTCGAGGTATCAAATAAAGAACAACATTATGTGATATCCAATATTGAAGTTGAAGGGCATAATAGACACATAAATTACGATTTTGCTCATAACCATTACAGTATTGTATCGAGGGCTTAAATGATTAAAGTGGGAGATATTGTAAGACATAAATACGAGAACAGATACAATCCAAATGGAGGTATCGCAGAGTTATATGGTGTTGTGAGGGAGGTTAGAGAAGAAGGATTTATTGTTGTTATATGGTATCATGATTTATCAATAACAGATCATTATCCTTCTTCCCTTGAGGTCATTATAGCATCATGAGAGATACACTATTAAAGATTGGAGATATTATCCAAACATTCTTTATGAATAAAAAGTATCATGGTATTGTTACCCATATATCGGGGGACTATTGCTATGTAGAGTTATTCGATGGTCCACATGATATTAGATTACTTCCTCTTCATTATTCATCAATAACAAAAGTATCGTAATTATTGGTGTATGTTGTGTTAATTAAAAGAAAGCTTGACGAACGCTAAGCTTCCATTTTTATTTAAGGTTGTAACGTGTAGTTAGACCTTTAAAATTATGGGGATAAAGTGGCACCTAATAGGCCCTAATAAGTAGTTTGTCAAATGAAAAAAAGCATGTATTATTAAAAATATTTTGTATCAACACAAATATCAAAAAAATGATAAATGATACTATGTATTAATGTATTGTGATAAATGATACAAGTATTAATAAAACGTTAACATGACACTAATACATTTGGTTAACATGACACTTCAAGTTTATTGATACAAGTATTATGATAAACGATATATCAATACATTAGACCTCTTGACCATTAAGCGTCGTGAGGCTTTTTGTGTTTCTAAATAAAGTCAAGCCCTATCATCAAAAGAAAGTTTGTCAAGAGGCATAGAAAGAAAAGATTCCTCTTGCACCTTTGGGGAGAGCGGTTAAGGTATTGGGGTGGCGGGGAGAGAAGAAGAAACTCTCTCAGCCCTCTTTGAATCCCCGAATACTTGTGGTGGCCCCTTGACGCTTCTAATGGTGGAAGCTATAGAGGGAAAGTCGATGAACCCACTACGGAGGCAACATGGAAACTGAAGCGATCAACTACGATCTGAACATGGATATCTACTACCTTCTTCGCGAGGAACCTTTCTTCGCCACGTTCTCCCGCAACATCAACAAGTCCTCTACGACCGCTATTCCTACTGCTGGCGTTCGTATCAA
>Ga0181344_1000329_pt1 | contig 19087 bp, 22 predicted proteins | sample Su13VDMLBDD_FD_130098 | JGI IMG/M metagenome (GOLD analysis project Ga0181344, IMG submission 130098) | Freshwater viral communities from Lake Michigan, USA - Su13.VD.MLB.D.D | ecosystem: Environmental > Aquatic > Freshwater > Lake | place: USA: Michigan | collected 2013-07-15
ACTAGTGGTGCAGCTGTATTTAATGCAAATCAAGGACTTGTAGATTTGAATGTTACAGCAGCATCTGGATCTTCTGTTATAAGAGAAACAATAAAGGTGTTTGCTTATCAACCTGGTAAATCACTTCTCACTCTTAATACATTTGTAATGTCTCCTGCTAAAACAGGACTTACACAAAGAGTTGGATATTATGGAGCAAATAATGGTTTCTATTTAGAACAAGCAGACAGTGGTGTATCTTTTGTAAAAAGAAGTGTTGTAACAGGTTCTTTAGTAAACACACCTGTTTTACAAGCTGATTGGAATGGTGACAAACTTAATGGATCTGGTCCTTCAGGACTAACTCTTGATCTTACAAAAGCACAAATTCTTTGGATGGATCTTGAGTGGTTAGGAGTGGGGTCTGTAAGAATGGGATTTGTCATTAATGGACAATTCATTCTTTGTCACACATTCAACCATGCTAACATAATAGCTTCTACATATATTACAACTGCTTCATTACCACTACGTTATGAAATATTCAATACAGCTGGTACAACTGGAGCATCTACATTTAAGCAAGTGTGTTCTACAGTGCTATCAGAGGGTGGATATGAACTTAGAGGTAAACAGCAATCTGTTGGTACATCTATCACTGCACCTAGAACATTTGCTGTAGCTGGTACATACTATCCAATTGTAGGAATAAGGCTTATATCTACAAGACTAGATGCTATTGTAATCGCAACAGCTATTTCCCTTATAGGACTTGGTAATGGTAAAAACTACCAATGGAGAGTGGTAAATGGTAATGTAGCAATTTCTGGAGGAAGTTGGTTGCCTGCTGGTGGTGATTCTGCTGTAGAATATAATGTTACAGGAACAAGTGCTACAGGTGGTAGGATCTTAGCTAGTGGATATGTAAACTCATCTAACCAAGGATCTCCTAGCATAAACATCCTTAAAGAAGCTCTTTTTGCTAATCAGCTTGAGAGAAATTCATTTACAAGCACTCCTTATGAGTTTGTTGTAGAAATGGCTATTGATACAGTGGGAGGAGTGTTAGGTGCTTATGCATCAATAGATTGGGAAGAAGTTAGTAGATAATATTAAAAATATAATAATTACGGCAATGGGAATATTTCAACAATTAGATTGGTTAACTACAAGAGTTAAAAGACTCTGTTGTGCTGTAGAACAGATTCAACAGAGTGGAGCTGGTTCTTATAAAGTGTATACAGCTTTATTGACACAGAGTGGGGGAGATAATCCAGACCAAGAAGTTGATGGTGACCAAACAATTAATAAGGGAGTCACTTATGAGATTATTAATGTTGCTTCAGGGGATGATTTAACAACAATAGGAGCCCCAAACAATACACTTGGGACAAAATTTGTAGCTACAAGGGATGCTACAGGTGAATTTAATGGAGCTACAATTCTTTATTACAACACAGGAGCTCCTGTAGTAACAGTGTTAGAGAATACTATTGGGAATATTTGGTGGACGTATAATGGTATTGGGAATTATTTTGCTAATTCAAATGGATTATTTATAGAAAATAAAACTGTATCGTTTATTTCAACAAGTGGTTCTGGGATATTAAATGGGGTTTTAACAGGAAGTAATTGGAATGGTGTAAATTCCGTAACAGCAGATACTGCTCTTTATTTTCCTACTCCAACAGCAGTTAATGATGAATTAAGCAATACCCCAATAGAAATTCGTGTATATAATTAATATAAAATAAATAAAAGTTTTAGATTATAGCTCTATAATCCAATGCTTAGCTGTTTGTAGAAAAATATTTTAAATTTTTATAGTTTAAATTCGTATATTTTTAGTGTAGAGATTTAATCAAAAAACCAACATTTATGGCTGATAATCAAAGTAATGTACAGACTTCTGTACAACAAGTAGATTTAGATATTGATAGTTTGTTTGCTGGAGCTCCTGGGGCAGAGAGTTTAATTGTTCCCACCCAAGCAGAGGCTGACACAAAACCTACTATTTTTTCTAAAAAAACTACTGATCTAGAGTTTTTAGATAAGGAAGATTCTGAAGACTCTTCTGCACAAAAAGCAACCCCTGCTTTTAAAGAACCAGAAGAGGTTAAAAAAGAATTAGAGGATATTTTAGATTCTGATGTTTCTACAGAGGAATCATCAGAAGAAGAAACTAAATCTAAGGGTGGTAGACCTAAAACAGAAAAGTCTGGTCTTGTAGAGTTTCTAAAGAAACGTATTGAGACTAATGAAATGTTTGCTTTTGATGACTATGATGAAAGCAAAGAATCATTAGATGATTATCTAGGCAGACTTGGTGAAAAAGATGTAGAAGAACTTTGGCAAGCTAACATTAATAATATTAAAGAAGAAGTTGCTTCTCAAACTCCTCAAGAGTTTTTTCAAAGTCTTCCCCAAGAACTTCAATATGCTGCTAAGTATGTAGCAGATGGAGGACAGGATCTTAAAGGACTTTTTCAAGTTTTAGCTCAGGTAGAACAAGTTAAAGAATTAAGTCCTGCTGATGAGAATGATCAAGAAGCTATTGTTCGTTCTTATTTACAGGCAACTAACTTTGGTGATTCTGATGAAATTGAAGAAGAAATTGCTAGTTGGAAAGACATTGGATCTTTAGAAAAGAAAGCTAAGCAGTTTAAACCTAAGTTGGATCAGATGCAAGAGCAGATTGTTCAATCTCAACTTGCTGAACAAGAACAACGTAGACAACAACAAGAGGCTGCTGCTGAAGCTTATATGCAAAATGTATTTGAGGCTCTTAGACCTGCAGAGATTAATGGTATTAAGCTAGATAAGAGAACTCAAGCTCAATTATATAGTGGATTAGTTCAACCTCAATATCCTTCTATTAGTGGTAAACCTACAAACTTGTTAGGACATCTTTTAGAAAAATACCAGTATGTTGAACCTAATTACGGATTAATTGCTGAAGCTCTTTGGTTGTTATCTAATCCTGATGATTATCGTCAGTCTCTTATGAAACAGGGTAAGAATCAACAAGTTGAAAAAACAGTGAGACAATTAAAAACTGAACAGTCTCGTAAAAATATTTCTACGTATTCAGAAGAAGAAGAGACAAGCAGACCTAGAAAAATTGCTCGTCCTCAAAACATATTTAAAAGATAATTTAATTACTTAACCCTTTAAATTTTAAAAGCCCTATGGCAACTCCAGTTTTAAACAATGGTATATTCCTACGTGACAACCAGTATCAGACTAGTTCTCATGTGGATTCTTACCACCTCTCTAACCTCCTAAAGTCTGCTGAACCCACTGACCTGGGTCCTGTAGATCTTTGGGCTATGGCACAGAAGGTAGAAATGCCTCTGTACCAAATGTCTAGTTTTGGTGGAAAGAACGTGATTATGGTTGATAATGCACGTGGTGAATATAAATGGCAGATTCCTGTAGCTCAGGATCTCCCCTACATCGTTGAAGATATTGAACCAGGTAACGACGCAAAAGGCGTTGATGGTCAAACCTTCAAAATTAAATTAAACAAGCGTACTTTTGGTCATGGTGATATTATCACTTATGACAAGTACAATGGTGTTGAAATGTACATCACTCAAGATGACGTAGTTCCTGTTGGTGATGGTTTCGTTTACACTGTTCAGCTTGTAAACAATGACAATAATAAGTTCTTGGATAACAAGTACTTAACTATTGGTACAAAGGTATTCCGTAAAGGTTCTGCCCGTGGTGAGTATGGAGAGCGTTTCTCTGACCTGGGTAATGTATCTGCAGGTTTCCGTGAGTTCTACAACTACGTAGGTGGTGCAGAAGCTCACGTACACTATTCTATCTCTTCTCGTGCTGACCTGATGATGAAAGGTGGTATGAAAGCTGATGGAACTGTTCCTGTAATTGAACTGTGGAGAAACTTTGACAAATCTCTGGACCCTTCAATCACCAACTTGGAAACAATGGCTGAGAAGATGGGTAAGGACTATGTAAAGAAAGCTTACCAGTCTGGTCAACTTTCTCGTTCTTTCTTAACTACTTTGGAAGCAGCTCACCTGACCAAAATTGCTAATGACATTGAAACCTACCTCATGTGGGGACAGGGTGGACGTATTAGACAAGACGGTCCAGATGATATTCGTCTGTCTGTAGGTTTGTGGAAGCAGCTTGACAACTCTTACAAGCGTATCTACAACCGTGGTAGCTTTACTTTGGATCTGTTCAAATCTGAGATCTTCAACTTCTTCAATGGTCGTGTGGAGTTCAAAGGACCTGATCCTCAGCGTGCTTTGGTTGTTCAAACCGGTTTGGGTGGTATGAAGCTGGTTAACGAAGCTATCAAGCGTGAAGCTGTTAACTCTGGTTTGGTTCTGAATGCTCATGAACTTGGAGCAGTAACTGGTAAAGGTATGGACCTGAACTTTGGGTTTGCTTACACCAGCTACATCATCCCGTTCTTGGCTAACGTTAAGTTTGTACTGAATCCTGCATTTGATAACGTACACACTAACGATATTGAGAACCCAATTATTGATGGTTTCCCTCTGTCTTCTTACAACTTTATTATCTTTGATATCACTGATAACACTAACGACAATATCTTCTTGCTGAAACTCAGCTGGGATAATCAACTGAAGTGGTTCTATCAGAATGGTACTATGGACTACATGGGTCGTACTCAAGGCTTCCAGTCTTCTGGACAATTCAACGGTTATCGTGTGTTCATGACTCAAACAATGCCTGCTATCTGGGTTAAAGACCCAACCAAGGTGTTGAAGATCGTTATGAGAAACCCGATCACTGGTGGTTCATTCTAATTAATATAAAACCTGGGTGGCTCTTCGGAGCCCCCAGGACTTATATATTTATTAACTAAAACCAATAAAAAACAAAAAAAATGGCTGGAAATCCTAAAACTCCCAAATCTGTAGCTCCTAAGGGTGCACAAATGAAACCTGGTTCTAAAGGTGTAATGGTTGGTAAAAACTCCAAAGCAGCTCTTGGTAAATCAGGTGGTAAGTATGCTACCCAATCTACTGCAGTAATTGGTAAGAGTAAAAAATAATCCCTTCTTAACCTGTTGTATGCACACCGTGCTGATCACACGAAGAGTTTGCAACTCTTATCAGGTTCTATAGTGTAACAATGATTAGTTTAAAGAAACTTATACAACTTCCCGGGTCTCCTGACATTGGACTTAAACAACAATGGAAGGATGCTGAAGCAGCACCTGCTAGGTTTGCTCATGTAAATAGACTGTCTAGAGATATCTATGATATTCTAACATATCATGTAGACATGGAAGGTGGAACTACTGTAACTGTTAAAATAGATTCTAAGAAAGGAATTTTAGATATTGAAAATGCAGATGCTGGAGAAACTAGTTTATTTATTTATTTAGACAATTCTGAAATTACTTTAGATAGAACAAAGTTTTACACTCAGTTCTCTGTGTATACTACGAACCCTGCAGTTACTCCAATTGTAATTGGAAGGGGATTTGCTCCAACATCACTTTTAATTGAAATTAAAAATCTTGATGTTGCTGCTGACTGGACTAATTTATATGTTTATTATGAACTTGTAAAAATTGATTAATATGGCAATTGAAATCTTCACAAGACTAGGTAGACTTGTTAGAGTTAAAAACACTAACAAAAAGGGTTATAGTGGTGAACGTGAAGATTTTATTGCAGTGTGGGTGAAGGGTAAAAATGGAGCTAAGTGTCTTCTTTTTACAGATGGGGAGATTGAAAGAGCAGAAGCTAGAGCTGCTAAAAATCCAGAAGATCTTACAAAGAGAAGCTGGATTTCTGAGATTTTAGATTAATCAGTTGTCAAGGTATTCTTGACAGCTTATTATATAAACAAAAAAACCAAATATGTCTAATGTAGTAATGGTGGAGAAGTATCCACAAAACAAGAAATCTAGTATTGCAATTCGTCCTTTTTTTGATCCTATTGTAGATAATATGGGATTACAGAAATACGGATTAAGTCTTTTTGATGGTGCATTTCATGAAGAGACAATTGCATGTTTAGAAATTAATGGTATTAAAAGATACCTTACAGGATTAAATGAGTTTGCTCCAGATGTCAAACTTCTTCCTTTAGAAGAACAAGAGGCTAAGATTAAGCAGATTCGTGCAGTGGTTGCTCAGTTAGAAAAAGAACTTGCAGCTAATGTAATTGACCCTACCGATGAACAGTTTTGGAATAAGGTAAAACTTCTTAAACCTGACAATACTGAGTTTTGGGATAGAATTAAGATTAGATGTAGTAATGACCCTGTACATTTAGATCCTGAGAAAGATCCATATGATTTGATTAGACTCTATGCAATTGAAGCTGGAGGATTTTCAATTGTAGCTAAATCTTTGGAACAGGCTCGTAAGATGCCTACTCCTCCTAAGTTTTATTTAGATAGAGTTGAAGATAGTGCCTCTTTGAATACAGAAGTTAAGAAGCTTAGAAACAAAGCTTTGGCTGAACTTCAAAAGCTCTTTGATAAAAATACCAATAAGCTCTTTTATATTGCTAAAGTACTTGATCCTAACAGTGCACAATATAAAAGATCTACTCCTACAGATATTATCTATGATAACATGGATAAGTATATCAACGGAGATTTGATGGAGAAGAATAAAAGAAATACAGCTAAAAACTTTTTGGATACAGCTACTTTAGACATGGAAACTTTAAAAATCCGTGCAATTGCTAAAGAAGCACACTTCTACAAGTTTATTGCTGCAAAAGCTGACGGGTTTATTTATCATATGAGAACAACTACTATGATGGGCAGAAACATCAGTGACGTTGTAGAATATCTTAAAAATCCTTTGAATGAGGAAGTTTTAATAGATCTTACAAAAAATGTAGAGGTGTATTGGAATCAATAATTGTTAAACCTTCTAAATAATATATTGTGAAAAAAGGTGGAAAAAGAGCTTCAAGTACTAAGCAACCTGCAACAGGATCTGGTAATAAGGGTATTGTTGCATATATGGCAGGTAAAAAAGATGCTAAGGCTGCATTTGTAAAACTTGGTAATAACAAACCTGCAATCGGAACTAAGTACGGAAAAGGTAAAAAGTAAAAACCATGGCAGGTAAGAAATGGATTCAGAAAGCTACAGCTTCAATTAAACGTAGAGGTACAGAAGGAGTTTGTACTGGATCTAAGTTTGGATCTAAATCATGTCCTCCTGGTTCTAAAAGATATAACCTTGCTAAGACTTTTAAGTCTATGGCTAAAAAGAAGTAATATGGCAAAGAGTCCAGCTTGGCAAAGGAAAGAAGGAAAATCACCCAGTGGTGGTTTAAATGCTAAAGGTAGAGCTTCTTATAATAGAGCTAACCCAGGCAAACCTGGATTAAAAGCTCCTCAGCCTGAAGGTGGTCCTAGAAAAAAATCTTTCTGTGCTAGAATGGAAGGTATGAAAAAGAAGTTGACAAGTGCTAAAACTGCTAGAGATCCAAATAGTAGAATTAATAAGTCTCTTCGTAAATGGAAGTGTTAAATGACTAATGCTGCTTTACAAATAAAAGTTAAGCAGAGGCTTAATAAATTAGCCTCTTTGGATTATGACAACATTCAATGTTGGCAGATCCAAGAAGCTTTTAATAAAGCTCAGTATGAGTGGACCAGAAGACAGGTTCGTGGAGTAAACATTAAGAAAGAAGGTGCTGAACAGTCTACAGTGCTTACAGATGATCTTCAAAGATTAATGACTCATGTTGGTTTGACTATGACTCCTGGAGATATTTTTGACTCTTCTGCACTTCCTTCTAATTACTTATATTATGTAAGAACAGATGTTTTTGCTAAAAGTAAGTGTTGTCCTGAAAGAAGAATGACAGTATACGAAGTTGAAGAGTCAAACATTAGTGTTATTTTAAATACTGATGACAAAAAGCCAAGTTTTGAATGGGCTGAAACAGTATCTACACTAATGAACAACACTCTTAAGGTGTATACAAATGGTGAGTTTAACATTACCCAGTGTCATCTTATTTACTTTAGAAAACCAAGAGAGGTACAGTTTAATGGTTGTGTAGATGTTAGCACTGGTGTAACATTTACTGCTGATCAAACATGTGAGTTTAATGATGATGTTGCAGAAATACTTGTGGATCAAGCAGTTGCAATTTTAGCAGGTGATATAGCTGACACTTTACAATATCAGAGAGAACAACAAGCAGTACAATCAAATAGTTAAAAATGGAAATCAAAAAAATATCAAGACCTAGTGTTTTAAGTAGTAAAGGACCAGTTAGTACTGAACCTATTAAAACGGGAATTAAAACAGCGTCTACTAAAGGTAAAAATCCTTTAATTGATGAATCTTGTATTAGTTTCTTAAACTATCGTGCTCAACAAGAAGATCAATCTTCCCGTATTTATCTATCAATGTCTCTTTGGTTAGATAACAATGGGTATGTAAATGCTTCTAAACTTTGGAAGAAATACTCTGATGAAGAAAGAGGACATGCTGATATTGCTCGTACCTATTTATTAAACATGGGTGTTCAACCTGCAACAGCTTCTTTAGAACAACCTGAAGAAGAGTATGATGGGCTCCCTGAAATTATTAAATTATCTTATCAGCATGAAATTGATATTACTAATCAATGTTCTGATTTAGCCACTCATGCTTTAAAAGATGGTTCTCATATGCTGTATGAACTTGCTCTCCATTACTTAAAAGAACAAAATGAAGAGCATGGTAAAATGCAAAACTGGGTAGATCAGTTAAAAGCATTTGGAGAAGATAAGATTGCTATGAGACTTTTGGATCACGAAATCAAAGACTATTTATAAAAATATTTTTCTTTATTTTTTAACCCCTTAAATTTAAAAAGTCATGTATTTTAATCATGCGTTTAGAATGACCCTCCTCGGAAAAGATGATGAAGGGTCATTACTTAGAACAACAACTGGTAGCACAGCAGACCTTATTGCTGGTGAGGTAGGTTTATTTGATGCAAAGACCTATCAAGCTTTTGGTGGCACTAACAATGGTCAACCGTTCATTCTTGCTCAAGGTAGTTACTTTACCAAAGACAAGATTGGTCCGTTCCATGGTGGTTATCAAGAGTCTGTAAAAACTAAAGTGATCAACCCTAAGTACATCACTCGTGTATTTACAGCTTGCTCTACCCCTGCTCAAAATCAGATTGATGATGTTTGTGTTTGTAACTTAGAGTGTGGTAAAACCTACAACCTCCGTTTGGATCTGAAAGGTTCTCCTGCTCTGCGTTTCTTAAGCCACAACATCTACAAAACTTTGGCTGCTTATACTGGTTGCTGCACAGATGACTGTTCTGCTACCTGTACTGGAGCTTTAGTTGACCCAACTACAGTTATCATTAACTGGGCTAAGCAAATTGCTCAAGATCCATTCTTGCCAAGTTTCATCCACGTTGCTGTTACAGACTTCAATGGTGATCCTGTTGCTGACCAAGATGATTTTGACACTATTGCTGAGTTTGTAGCTGCATTGGATGCTTACAGTCCTACTCCAGCTTGGGACCCTGCTGCAACAGATGCAGCTGAACTTCAAGCTTGTTTGACTATTAAGGTTGCTTACATTGACACTAAGTTTGGATATTGCACCTTCACTCCTACAGATTTCTACGAACTTCAGCCTTTGAAGCTTCTGGAATCTATGACAGATGAAACTGGTGATCCTTGTAACGTTCAGTGTTTTGAGATTAACCCTGTACAAACAGCTGTTCAGGCTCAAGGTGTTGGTGAAACTGTTCTTCGTGAGTTAATTCTTGCAGGACGTTACCGCCAAGAGGCTTATCCTGATAGCTCTCGTGTAGAAAGTCTTCGTATGAGAGAAATTGAGGCTAACCCTGTGCTGGCTACTGTAGACCGTAACGGTTTCTACAACTCTATTAACATTCTGCACAGTGTTCCTCGTTTCAACAACCCTACCGGTACATTTGACAATGATCAGTATTTGATCACTCTGTATATTCCGTCTGGTACAAACGGAGATGCTTTGTTGACTCAGATTCAGGCTATTTTGGATCATTGCTGCCCTGGTTTGGATATTGAACATTTCTCTGCTGATGGAGATTCTGCTTGTATTAATGTTACAACCAGTACTACTACTAGCACTACTACTACTGCTTAATAATAGTAGACTAATACTTAAAAGGGGAGAGGAATTATATTCCCTCCCCTTTTTATTTACCCCAAAACCCACGTAATTTAGTTTTGGGCAAGTGCTCAAAAAATCTTATATTATTATTGAAGGGTCTGGATTAAAAAATTTTAATAACTTTATAAAGTTTAATATAATGGCTAGTAAACACCAATTAAGTTTAGATATACCTGAAACTAGTAGTTGTAATTTATTTCGTGTTATTGACAGCAGTATTTATTCAGATTTATTAGATGTTACATGTTTGTCTTTATTAATTAAAGTGCCTGGCTTTAATGAATACACTTCAATTACTGTAGTTCCTGCGTTTAATTTAACTTTAAATGCATGCAGTCTTGGTATTCAAACATCTGATTGTGGTACAACTAGTCTTAAATTACCAGATGGAATTTACAATGTAAAATATTCGGTATCACCTAATGATAAGGTATTTGTTGAATATAATTATTTAAGAGTTTGTCAAATACTGAGTAGATATTATGATCAACTTTGTAAATTAGAAATGGCTGCATGTGAGCCACCTGCTGATGTAAAAGCAGATTTAGATGAGCTAAGACTTATAAAAAGCTTTATTGATGCTGCTAAAGTTAAAGTAGAAGTTTGTAATAGTCCTGATGAAGGAATGGATTTATTAAATTACGCACAGAAAAGATTAGATAAATTTACAGGAAACTGTCATAGCTGTTAGTAACTTTTTTAAAACCAACATATATGAATTGCCTTAATTGTAATTCTAAAATTACTTGTGGATGCCAAAAGAGAATTGCTTCTAATGGAAAACAAGTTTGTGTAAATTGTTTAACTTCTTATGAAAACAAGTTAAAAGAATTAAAAAAAGAAAAGAAAAATGAGTAGTTGCAATATGACAGTAGATTGTAAAGATTTTATACCTAATCAAGATAGGTATTATAAGAATTTTGCAGATGCTATTTATGTAGAGTTTCGTAGACTTCGTTATGGTATTAAGTCTTGCAAAAAAGATTTAACAGCTTTACAATTAGACATAATTCGTAAAGAAATCTTGGATTGGCAACTACTTAAAGCTGATTGTACAGTGAATGTTGCCACTGAAGATATTTCTATTGTAGCACCTCCAACAGCTTCTGTAGACATAAATTTAAATTCTTCAAGCGGAACAATATATGTAAATATGGGTGGATGTGATGTAGCAATTAATGTTACATCAAAATCTGATAATTACACTCATGTTCAATCAACACCTTCTACTACATGGGTGATTGTCCACAATTTAGGATATAATCCTGTGGTTAGAACAGAAGATTCTTTAGGTGGTGATATGGAAGGAGTTATTACACATGATACGTTAAATCAGCTTACTATTTTATTTTCTGAACCTATTTCTGGAACAGCATATTTATCATAATGGCAACACCAAAAAGATATTTGCATGATATTGATTTAGCTAAAAATAAGCTAATTAATGCCAGAATCCAGCCTGTTACAACAGCTGAAAGAACCTCCTTATCTTATACAGCAGCTGATGAAGGGATACAAGTTTATGATACAGATCTTGATAAACAATTTTATTGGAATGGTTCTGCGTGGGTAGAGGTAAGTACACTTACAAGTGTTGGATTATCAATGCCAACTGCTTTTAATGTAGCAAATAGTCCTCTTACAGCATCAGGTACAATTTCTGTAGCTGGTGCAGGATCTATTTCCCAATATGTTCGTGGTGATGGTACACTAGCAGATTTTCCTGGTGGAGGTGGAGGTTCTTCAGTTTCTTATTATTTAAACGGCAGTGTAAACCAAGGAACAATAAGTGGTGACACTTATTATGAAATGAGTAAAACTCCAGTGATAGGTGGTGGCACAACATTTTCTATTGCTTCTAATGGATATATAGCTCAATTTGTAACAGGTGCGGGTGATCCAAATCTTTTAAATATTCCTGCTGGTAGTTGGAATATTCAGTTTTATGTAAATGCTAACTCAGCAGGCGGTTCTCCTAATTTTTATGTTGAGCTTTACAAATATGATGGTGCTACTCTCACTTTATTAGCATCTAGTTCTTCAAGTCCAGAATTTATTACAGGAGGTGCTAGTATTGATTTATATTACACTTCACTATCTGTTCCTGCCACTACACTAGTTTTAACTGATAGATTAGCTATAAGAGTATATGTAAATAATAGTGGTAAAACTATTACATTACATACAGAGGGTACAAGATTAGCTGAAATCATCACTACATTTTCTACAGGACTTACAGCATTAAATAGTCTTACAAATCAAGTACAATTTTTAGCAACAGGTACGAGTGGTACTGATTTTAACATTAGTTCAGTTACATCCACTCATACATTTAATCTTCCTGACGCATCTTTATTAGCTAGGGGTGTTATTACAACAGGTGCTCAAAATATTGGAGGAATTAAATCATTTAATTCTAGTATATATCAAATTAACTTAGGTGAAGGAACTTTTTTAGGGTTTGAAGCTGGACTAAATGATGACTTATCTACAAATGCAAACACCTATCTAGGATATCAAGCAGGTAGAGCAAATACTACAGGATCTGATAATGTTGGTGTAGGACGAGGTGCTTTGTTAGTAAATACGACAGGAACAGAAAATGTGGCTGTTGGTAGAAGTGCATTAGCAAATAGTACAAATACAGGAAACACTGCTGTTGGTAGATCTGCGTTAGCATCTGCTACATCTGGAGTTAATAACACAGCAATTGGTAGAAGTTCTCTTAGTGCTTTAACTACTGCTTCAAATAATACAGCTCTTGGTCAAGATGCTGGTAAATTAATTACTTCTGGTTCAAATAATACAACAAGTAATAATTCACTTTATTTAGGTGTAGATGCTAGACCAAGTTCAAATGGTAATACAAACGAAATTGTAATTGGATATCAATCAAGAGGAAATGGATCAAATACAGTAACTCTTGGTAATACATCAATTTCAACTAGTATTTTACAGGGTAGTGTGGGTATTGCAACAACAAGCCCACAAAGAAGTTTGCATGTTGGATCTTTAGCTAATTTAACTCCTAATATTAGAATATCAGGATTTGATAATAGCACTGCTGGATATTTAGAAATTTGCACACTTAACGGGACAACTGTTAATTATCAGCTTTATGCCACTACAAGTGGAGCTATTTTAAGTACAGCTGGTACACAAGGTATATTTAATTTTGGATATTCAGGTGGGGCGGGTATTGCAGCAACAATTGCTGGAAAAGTTCTTGCGTCGTCTACAGGTTTATTTTTACGTGGAGAATCTGGTTTAGATTTAAACTTAGGAAGTAACAACTCTAATAATAGATTAATAATCAAATCAGCAACATCAAACGTATTAATAAGTACTAGTGTAGATGCTGGATATAGATTAAATGTAAATGGAACAGGATATTTTTCAAGTAGTCTTTATGGTGCTACAAATTTTGGTTTAGGCACGGTGACAATAGATCCTTCTGCTAAATTGCAAGTGGATAGTGTAACACAGGGTATATTAGTTTCAAGAATGACAAATGCTCAAAGAACGGCTATTGTTACTCCAGCTGTGGGACTTCTTGTATATCAAACTGATGGAACAGAAGGATTTTATGTAAACACTTCAACTGGTTGGAAATCATTAACAATGGTATAATATGGCACTAGCTAATATTTTAAATAATATTCTTACAGACACTGGTGTAGATGTTACATCTTTACAACCATTGTTAACAAACCCTGTAACCGGGACTGGGACAGCTGACTACCTTCCCAAGTGGACGAGTTCTACTGCATTGGGGAACTCACAGATATTTGATAATGGAACGAGTGTAGGTATTGGTACTGCTTCGCCAGCAGGATTTATAGATATTTCAAAAAATCAAAACGCAACTACAACATTATATTTAAGGAATGAAAATGCTGGTAGTTCTGCTGAAGTTCAGATTGCAATGCCATCAAATAGTGGCACATTCAATTTAGGAAGATTATCTACCACTAAAGCTGCATATAAAACTATCGGAACAGGTAGCAGCTATCTGTACACTAACGGGAATCTAAATATTTTAGGCGACAATACTACTTCTGCAATTACTTTTACAGGTGGGGGTGCTTCTACCGCACAAATGACTCTCACCTCAAATGGTCGCTTACTTTTGGGAACAACAACTGAATCAACTTACTTGCTTGATATTAACGGAACTGCAAGAGTCAGCGGAACAGAACTTCGTTTGGATAATGGAACAACAGGGACACTTAACATCTATTCAAATACTCCATCGATTCAGTTTTTTAGTGCAGACCCAACTGGTTATCGGTTTTACAGGTCAGGAACTGGAATGTTTTGGAATTCAGCTGGAAGTATAACTACACAAATATCAGGCAATGATGCATATACTTTGAATGCATCAAGTGGACATATTTGGAGAACTGCTTTGAGTGGCGGTGCTGCATTAGCAAGATTGACAACAGGTGGGAATTTAATCGTGGGTGGAACAACAGATGCGGGGTATCGTGCCGATATTCAGGGAACTTTTAGAAGCAATCACAATGGATATGGTATTGTATTGACAAGCACAACGGGTAACAGATTGCAATGGATTGACAATGGCACATTTCGTTGGGCAATAGGTAGCCAAACTATACAAGGAGGAGAACTTGCAAATAGTTTTAATTTTTATAGTGGAACAAATAGTGCGACACAAGTTTCAATTGCAGCAGATGGGGCAGTTATGATAGGAGTACCTTTCCCAATTTCATCAAACTATGCACCATCAGCAATTTTACAAGCAGCAAGCACAACAAGAGGTTTCTTACCTCCGAGAATGACCAATGCTCAAATGGTGGCAATAGCAACCCCAGCTGCTGGGTTGGTTGTTTACGATACCACAAACAATAAACTAAACGTCTACGATGGCACAAATTGGGTAGCAACTCACTAACTCTTAAAATAAAACAAATGAAAACAATTCAACCTGTAAACGTATGGCAGAACGGACAAGTAAAATCTGCTACTAAATTTAATATGAACTCTATCTTCGACAACTTAGAAGATTCAGCTACCTTCTATTATGAACTCCTTTCAGCGAGTCAAGATGGAGAAGGTAATGAAGTTCTGACTCAAGTCTCTCAGGGTAATTTAAGTATGAATGGTCAGGAGTATCAAAATTGGGATGACTCAAATGATGGTGCTTATACTTGGGGAGCAACTCAGTTGAGCCTGACAATTATCTAAGTTTACCTATAGAATATAATTTTGGAAATTTCTTAGAAATTATATATATTATATTGTAAGGTAGTGCAAGTCTACTAATTTCTAATCAATTAAAAACCAATAAGTTATGCAAATTGTACTTGATCAAAAAGCTTTGTCTGAATTAAACAACTTTATCCAAGAACTTCCTTTAAAGTATGGATTACCTCTTGTAAACTTTATTAATCAAAAAATTAAAGAACAAAATCAACAAGAGGAGATTATTGCAGAGGAAAATAAATAAATAAATAATATTATGAATCCGGTTAGATCTAGTAGTAACAGTGAAAACTGTGTTCCTATTTCGTCAAATTGTGTAGTCTGGCAAGGACCGGATCTACCTTGTTTACACCTCTGTAAAGGAGATAGTGTATCTGATGTAGTATACAAGGTTGCCGTTGAAATTTGTAATTTTAAAACAGACCTAGGATTATCTGATGTAGACATTCAATGTTTGCTTACAGTATGTGAAACTACTCCAGAACCACAGATTACTTTAGCTAATATTTTACAACTTCTTGTAGATAAGGTGTGCTGTTTATCTGACCTTATAAATAATAATCCAACTCCAGACGGATGTTGTTATACAGAACCTATTCTTACTTTACCAGAGTGTTTATATGTACCAGATGGCGTAGGTGGGTTTATTACAGAACTTTCTCTTAGTGAATATGCACAAAGAGCTGCTTTTGTTCTTTGTCAAATTAATTCTATTGTTACAGATCACACTGCTGAATTAGCTAATCATGAAGCTAGAATTACAGCATTAGAAAATGCAACAACTCCTGCACTTTCTGTATACAGTTGTTTATCAGGTTCTGTGCAGGATATTCAAACTGTTGTAGAAGATGTGGCTAATGCATTGTGTAGTTATATCAGTGCATTAGGTACTGTATCAGATTTAACAATTGCTCAGGCTAGACAATGTATTACAGGAGCAGATGCTTCTTTAAGTACAGCAGGTACAATGTCCTCTCTTCCTGGATGGAATAATACTGTAAATAATCTTGGACAGTCTATTCAAAATCTTTGGATTACAGTTTGTGATATTAGAGATGCTGTAGAGCAATTAAAGAATTGTTGTGCTGTAGATTGTACTCAGTTTATCTTAGGATTTAATGCAGCACAAGATCCTACAAGACAGTTAATTACATTAACATTTAATGCTCTTACAACTATTCCTTCTGGATTTAGCAACTGCCCTTTACTTTCTACTGTAACAATTACAGATGGTGCTGGACATATTTATTCTAACACGTTTGATCTTGTAACCGAAGCAACTGATCCTTCTGGAATTACATTTGATATTAGTACAGCTGGATTTGATACATCAACAGCTTATAGTATTACAGTAGATGGTTGTATTACAAAAGATGGTTACACTTGTCAAAATACTGCTACAGGTGGGTTAGCTGCTCCAACTACCACAACTACTACGACAACTACTAGCACCACTACCAGTACAACTACTACACCTCCTTAATCAATAGTTAATGTCTTGTAACTGTAATACAGCTTCTAGGACTTGTGATCCTTGCATGTTTTGTACCCCTCCGGGAGTTACAGGGCTTACTACATGTCAACCTGTAGATCCTTGTGAGGAAAAGATTGACGCTTGCTGTGTTTTATATTCTGGAGAAACAAATCCTTGTTTACCAGTAACTAAAGGAGATAAGCTTTGTGAGGTGTTACATCATTTAGTAGTAGCTTATTTTGGTGAAAATTGCACTACAACTACTACAACCAGTACCACAAGTACAACAACTACTGCACCTCCTACTACCACTACAACTACGACACTAGCTCCTTGTGTTTGCTATACATATGTTGTACAAAATATTACAGGTTATATTCAGTATATAGGTTATAATAACTGCAATAGAGTTTTTCAATCGGGTGTTCCTGTACCAGCAAATTCTCAAATTACAATTTGTGTTTGCAACAATGAGATTTATTATAACAGCAAATCTATAATTGTATTTCAAGGAGGAACTGGTTGTAATACTACAACAACTACTTCTACAACTACTAGCACTAGTACTACTAGTACTACCAGTACTACAACCACTAGTACAACTACCACTACCACTACAGTTAATCCTTGTTCTAATTGTAGAGACTATGAGATCTTTAATCTTAGTGGAGGATCTGTAAGTGGAACATATCGTCAATGTGTAACGGGAACGGTTATTCCCATTACGTTATTAAATGGTCAAAGTACAGCAGTTTGTGCATGTCAGAATTCAGTTTCTATTATTCCTGTTCCAGGCTTAACAATTATCGATGAAGGTTTCTGTGGAACAACTACAACTAGTACTACCACTACAGAACCTCCTTGTGTCTGTTATCAAATTGGTTGGGTGGGATCAGCTACAAACTATCTTTCTTATACAAACTGCTATGGTGAGGGAGTAGTTACTGTAAATACGCCTGAAGTTTCTTTACCACTTTATATTTGTGCAATACAGGGAACTGTACTTGCTACAGGTCTTTCTGTAGCAAATGTTTCTTCTGAACTATGTGCAAGTGATTGTATAACAACAACTTCTACAACAACTACTAGTACCACTTCTGCTCCTGCTGAATGTGCAACATATGATGTAACAGGAGGAACAGGTGGTGGTTCTTGGTCAGCACAATTATGTGGTGGAACTGCTGAACCTATTGCTGGTATCGTAGCTCAAGGAGTTACCATAGATACAGGATGTATTGTTGTTGGCTCACTAGTTTTAACAAATGCATCATCTGCTAATGAAGCAATGTGTACTACACCTTGTGTAGAATATACGTTGCAAACAGACGGTAGCCTTGCATCTATTGAATACTTTCAATGTGGAGGATCTTATACCACTGTAAGTTTCTTAACAACTATTACAATTTGTACTGACGGTACAGGATATACAGTTACTTCTGGTAATGTAACTTTAAATAATACAACTACTTGCGGACTTTAAAAAAATTATAAAAATGTCTTGTTGCTGCAATAATTATATGTATGGTTTACCTTGCTGTTGTCCTGAGACAATAACAACCAGTACTACAACAACTACTACCACCTGTGAAGGAGCAGAACCTTGTGATGCTGCTTATCAATCTGATTGTGTAATTTATACAGGATCAGATTTAGCATGCTACGGTATTATAGCAGGTATGTCAGTGACAGAGATTATTGAAATTTTAATTGCTCAACTTCCTCAATGTACAACAACAACTACTACTACGACTAGTAGTACAACAACAACTACTACTCTCCCTTAAAAATAGCTTTTAATTAAAAACCAACATAATGAAGTTTATTTGTGCACAACCTGCTACAATAGATTATTATACCTGGCAGGTAGAGGTAATGATTAATAACTTTATCAAAAACGGAGTCAATCCTAATGATATTATTATATTAGGAGCAATTAATAATGACTTTATTCCTGAAAAGTGGAAAAGGTTAGCCGCTCATTATAATAATGTACAGTTTCATTTTTATAATGATAAACGTGTAAAACCTTCATATATATCTAGTGTAAGATTAGACCTTCTTTATCAGCATTGGTTAAAGTATCCTGAGATGGAAAAAGAAACCATCTTTTATCATGACTGTGATATTGTATTTACAAAATCTGTAGATTTTGATGTTTTTTTAAATGACGAGATCTGCTACGTAAGTGACACAGTTTCTTACATTGGAGCTGAATATATTGCTTCAAAAGGAGAACACTATCTTGA
>Ga0181344_1000332_pt1 | contig 18938 bp, 15 predicted proteins | sample Su13VDMLBDD_FD_130098 | JGI IMG/M metagenome (GOLD analysis project Ga0181344, IMG submission 130098) | Freshwater viral communities from Lake Michigan, USA - Su13.VD.MLB.D.D | ecosystem: Environmental > Aquatic > Freshwater > Lake | place: USA: Michigan | collected 2013-07-15
GACTTTTTTAGATGGCAATAATCTTTAACACCAATGATAAATGAAATACAAAAAGAAACCAGTAGTGATTGATGCTGTTCAATGGACGGGTGAGAATCACAGAGAAATGTTTGACTTCCTTACAGAAAATGCTTTTGACAAGGAATCAATGAAAGTAAGTGGAGAGCACTTTTACATTGACCACAATAAGGTTGAGGGTGGATTAATCATCAAAACACTAGAAGGAGAGCATCTTGCTTCTATCGGAGACTTTATTATCCGTGGAGTCAAAGGTGAATACTACCCTTGCAAGCCGGACATCTTTCATCAGACCTATGAGAAAGTTGAAGACACTCATATTTGGACTGGTAATGAATGGTGGAAAGGCAACGGAACTATTACTGTTCCTAACGGAACTGGTGATTTAGTCCCGTATCATACTATCTGTGGATGTAATCCTGCTAATGGCGGAAGTGGTATTTGTGGATGTATTATGGGAAACAAAATGGTTAGAAAAGGTGATAGCGTTATTACAGGCACTACAACCGACACCGCTTATATTCCCGATAATGCAAACATCTCTTACACCAACGAGAAATGAAAATCAGCAAAGGAAAATACGTTGACCAATTCGCCATCGGTGTAACGTGGTTGCGATACCCCAACTTTATGTGGTCTATCATCTTTGACCTTGGTCTATGGTACGTTGAGATATCTAATGAAGACATAGACTACGAGCCAGACCTATCAAAAATATTCCCCAATGCGCTTAAGTGTGACAGGTGTGGTTCACCAAACGATGTCTATAGCCACGTTAATTGGCACGACTCCGGCCTACATGCGTTTGAAAATGTTTGCATTGATTGTATGACATACGAGAATACATCGCTTGATGTGAAAAACAAAACCAATAATGAGCCTTCTGATATGAAAAACAAAGGCAAATGATAAGTTGATTTAACAAAAACAAAAGCAATAATGACCAAAGAAGAACAAAGTATCTACCTTGAGCGAGTGCTCGTAAAGCTGATTATCACCATGCAGGTACAGCTTGAGCTGTTCGATGAACTTCAGCTGACAAAGGCGTACCGACACAACATTAAAAAGTCTACCAACATGCTGTCTAAAGACCTTGAGGAATATCTCCGAGAGATGTATGGATACATGAACATGGACAAAGAGAAGGAGGAGTCTTTTCTGGCCATCAAGCGTGGTGTAGAAATGATGCTAAAACGCACCGTAGATGAACTTTACGATGATGGGTTTGAACCTATTAATGAGTAAATTTGTACGCTAATTTTTACTGCCATGAAGAACCACACCAAAGTTTATCTAACCGAAATGGGTTACGATGTAACCGATTTCATTTCATGCGAAGTGTGTAGTAAAAAGGCGGTAGACATTCATCATATTCAGCCAAGAGGAATGGGAGGAAGCAAGCTTCTGGATACCATAGACAATCTAATGGCGTTATGTAGGGAGTGTCACCACGAAGCGGACTTCGGAACTAAACTGCCTAAAGAATCATTAATGGCTATCCATACAATGCGAATGGCCGGACTTTAAATTTTATGAGCAAAGTTGTTTATCAGAACGCCTATGGACGTGAGGTGTTCTTCGAAAAGGTTGATGACGAGACCATCCTCATGACCAATGTCCCAAAAGCCAACCTGAAAACACATGATAGGTGTGGCAGAATTATACTACCAAGCGTAGTTAAAATCAATTTTCCTGGTGGCCCATACCTTACCCAGCACATGAAAATGTCGCTGATAAGTCCTGAGTTCGCCAATATGTACGCAGATATCATAATCTCCAGAAGTAAAAAAATCGGCAGCGGTTGGTATATCGTCTGCTACAAACGCTATCAAAAATGATTACAAACAAATCCTTACCCAAACACATCAAGGCGGTAGACACCTCCAAAATGTCCCGCAAAGAGTGGGAACAGTTCCGTGGAACGCTCACTACACTTGGAGGCTCAGATGTTGGTACATGCATCGGCCTCAACAGGTGGAAGTCTAATATCGAACTATTCTATGAGAAGCTTAAGCTATACAAGCGTGAGTTTCATGATAGCATACCTATGATGATGGGTCGTGAGCTCGAGGCTTCAATCCGAAAACTTATTGCCTACTATGACATCGAGAACCCAGATGCATTCTTAGACAATTACCACGCTGGCAACAAGGTCAACTTAATCCGTCAGCGTCATGCCACGTTCTTTAACGATAACGTACCTGAGCTTCATGCAAACATTGATGGTCTAATAAAAATCAAAGGGCGTGATGATTGGGGTGTTGCAGAGATTAAGTACCAAAGCGGTCAGTCTACCCGTGTTTGGGAGAACGGAATCAACCCGTCATACATCGCTCAGAGCATGGCATACATGGAGGTTCTTGAACTGGATTATGCTGTGCTTGTCCTTATCGAGGATGCCAACCAGTGGAACGTGCACGTTATTGAGCGCAACGATGAATTGTGGGCTCAGTTCTATCCGACCATTAAGGATTTCGTTGAGCGCTTATCTATGGCGAAGTCAATGATTGAAGATTATGTCGATGAGTCGGAAAAATTCCAACAAGCATCCACGTTCGAGCCTACGGCTTACACGGAGCAAGCCAAGCCCTATGAATCTTTTCTCTCCGACTACGCTAAGACAAGAGACAATGAGCTTGTAGTAGAAGGCGATGAAGAGACACTGCTTATCGCCAAGGACATCGTTGAGCGAAGCGAGGAGTTAAAGGGGCTGGAAGAGCAGCTTAGACACCGTAAGAACCTTGTTAGGAAGTACATGCTCGACAATCAAGCTCAAGTTATTACCTTTGGTGACGCCGGTAACATAACCTATCGGAGCCAATTAAGATTCAACATCAAATTATGAAAGACGTAAAATTTGCAGCAGAGGGCGTGTTTGTCGGCAAAGTAAACACCACCTCAATCGGTTCTGGAGCCGGTAAAGGAATTGTTCTTGTAGACTTTGTAATCAATAACAGCATCCAAGATAACCGTGGAGTTGTCAAGGAGCAGCCGCTCAAGATTACGGCCTACAATAAAAACGCAGCGCTGTTGGATGCAATCAAGATTGGTGACACGGTAGTTGTTAATGGGTACGTTCGTGGAAAGTACAACGATGGTAAGGACGAGTATTGGACTAACCTCGTGATGCAAACTATCCGCATCCTGTAAAAAAGAAGAGGGGCCGTAGCCCCTCATCTCCCCTTAATCAATCATTAAACACCAACCAAAGTGTCCAACTATGACCACAAATATATGGAATAATTCCATCTAAACAAAGTTGTATGAGCAGTATTTTAGAAAAAGTTGTTTTAGATGAGCGTTTGTCGCTCAAAGCCAAGGGGTTATTTGTGCTTTTGTACACCTCAGGCACCAACACTAGGAGGGCAATTTCAATGTCAAAGGATGGGCGTGACGCACATTACGCTGCCTTTGCGGAGTTGAGAGAGCTTGACTACATTCAGCACCTACCATGTACGGAAAATCCGGACATACCATCGAGTGAGTGTACGGATAATCCGGACACAAGTGCCGTTTCATGTACGGAAAATCCGGAAATCGCACCCGAGTTTCCGGAAAATCCGGACACATCAGAAAAAGTGGTCTCCCCCCTTGACAATCCCCCCTCCCCAAAAGAGAAAGAAAAGACTACTACAAGTAGTAGTCCAAAAGAAAGAGAAAAGGGGTTCAGAGCGCCAAAGGTCGAAGAGGTCATGGCGTACATGACCGAACGTGGATGGAAGGGTGCCAAAACCCAAGCCGAGGCATTCATCGATTTCTATTCATCCAAAGGCTGGATGATTGGGAAGAACAAGATGAAAGACTGGAAGGCCGCTGTCCGCACTTGGGAGCGCCACGGAGATGTTGAACGTATCGAGACACAACAAGACCCACGGGTTGCAAGATTGTTCGAGATAGACTGGGATTCACAGCCAGATGAACGAGTCGTGAAAGCCTCAGTCTACTGCGTTGCCAACAGGGTTAACCCACCAAAGGCGCTTGTCAAGCGGTACTTCAACAACCTCAAGCTTGACCACGAATTCAAAGCAGCCTGCAAAGAGCAAGGGCTTGAACCCAAAATGCTTGCTGCCAAATGAAAGACGAGCGTTTTGTAAACATGGACGAGCACCTTCGCACAATCGACCTGAAGCGTAAGGGCAGACTCAAGATGGGAATGGGTATTGGTGTAGATGTTTTCGACCGCCATATCCAATTCAAGAAGGGTGAGATGACTGTGATAGCCGGACACGCCAACGCAGGTAAGACCACCGTGATTCTTTGGTACATGCTGGTCAACGCTGTGAAGAACAACGTCAAGTGGCTCGTATACTCATCTGAGAACGATGCCTGGATTTTGATAGACAAGCTCATTGCCATGAAGCTCCAGCAGCACACCGAGGATGTTAGCGACATGGACTTCTACAAAGCAAGGGATTTTGTAGTCGGTCACTTCCGGTTCATCGACGACACCCGTAGCTACACAGCATACGAGCTGTTAGACATCGCACGGTCAGTGAAAGATGAATGGGATTATCAGGCACTGCTCTTAGACCCATACAACTCCATTTCCAAAGACAGAAAGCTGTACGCAGAACTTGGAGGACACGAGTACGATTACCGAGTGCTTGGCGACATCCGAATCTTCTGCAAGCAGACATCGATATCGGTATACATCAACGCTCATGGCGTAACAGAGGCACTGAGAAAGGTACACACCAAAGGAGATGAGTACCTTGGGTATGAACTCGATGGTCATCCTAGGCCATTGGCACAGGCAGACATTGAAGGCGGCTCGAAGTTCTCGTCTAGGGCGGACAACTTCTGGTGCGTGCATCGCTACACAAGACACGAAAGTCTATACAACTACACACTGATTCACGTCAACAAGGTCAAGGTAACGGAGACCGGAGGGTCACCTACGTTCTTCAATGACCCGGTTAGACTTCAGATGCGTATGGGCGGTACGTTCTTAATATCAGATAGATACGACCCTCTTGGCCAAACTGGCCGTACAGAGGAGGTCATTAATACTAACGATGACGACGTATTCTGATGGACAGAGCAAACGAACTGTTGCTTTTAGCACAACAGATGGAGCTTGCACAAGCTCAGCAATGGGTAGCCGAATGGGCGTCAAAGGCCAAGGGCGAAAGCCAAGACAGACTTATCACACTACTACAAATTTTATCACGAACCGAATCATCATTAGAAACACTTAGATATGAAATATCCACACTCCAACAACAGGTCAACTCCGACAGAGCAAGAATTACGGCAGCAACTGAGGCTGAAAGAAGCGCTCGAGAAGAAGCAACTTCTCTTCGAAGAAGCATCGAAGAAGCACTCTGATTACACTCAGGAGAAGATTTATCACAAGGGTGGATTCTTTCTTGTTGGCGAGCACCTTCTCACCGCCAAAGGAAAGTTTCAGATTCTAGACATTGATGGCGCATTTAATGAATCAACGAACAAAAGAGATTGGCTCCTAACGCTCGAGAACTTCGAGAGCTTTGTAAGGATGACCATTTGGTACAGCGACCTGCTACAACGCTACGAGGCAGGAGAAGCTGTGTTAATCACGTTTAAATCGTAGTTTTGTTTAATTACTAATTTTTCTTTAAAATGGAACAATACAAAAAATTGGTTGTCGCTTCAGGAAAGTACACCGTTAATGGCGAGGAGAAGACTCGCTGGATTGAGATTGGCCGAGTGCTTAAGGCACCGACCGGTTTCAAGATTAAGCTTGACAGCATCCCTGTCGAGTGGAACGGATGGGCCGAAATGGTAGACATCGAGCGTAAAGACGGAGCTGCTAAGCCAGCACCTAAGAAGACGCAAGTAGTAGCTGGCGACGACGACCTTCCTTTCTAAGTGAAACACGAAGAGTCTAGACTCCAGCGTTCCTGCGTGGCTTGGTTCAGGCTGCAATATGCAGATAAAGCATATTGCTTGTTTGCCATACCAAACGGGGGACGCAGAGACAAGATTACTGCTGCCATAATGAAAGGGGAAGGCGTACTCGCAGGAGTCGCCGACCTCTTCCTTATGGTGCCAAATAAGTCATACCACGGTCTATGGATTGAGATGAAGACCCCAAAGGGAAGGTCTTCTGATTCGCAAAAGTTGTTCGAGTCCCTATCTAAAACCCAAGGATATGAATACAGAATCGCAAGAACTTTGGATGAATTCCAGTTCATCGTCAATGATTACCTTTGTACAAACTCGAAAGGAAATGTCGTACTACACGAACATGAATATTCGGGAGCAGATTGACAACGTACTGAAGGACAATGCGATTATGTTCGCAAACCTTGGGTTAGGGTCTAGCAAGGCTGAGGTCGAGCGTGCCAAGATTATGGAACGCAAGAACCTTAGACAAGTTCGAAACCTAGACACTACGTTCGTAGATGCGCTCCTCACGGCCTGCGACTGATAATCAGTCAGATACAAGCCAAGAGCCGCCCAAAGAGGGGGAAGGGAATCATTCCCCCAATTCAAACTGGATTTTTATTTACTGGGACACCTAATTATGGATTTTAACAGCGACTTCCGATACGACCTTGCTTTGGGTCAACTCGGCGAATCATTTGTTGCACAACTATTTCAAAGCAAGACAGTTGAGGTCAAATTCGACTTCGGCACTCACCGCACAGGAAACTTCTACATTGAGTATGAGTCTCGTGGAGTGCCATCGGGACTAGCCACCACGCAGGCCGATTATTGGATGCTGATAGCAGCATCAGAGAAAGGATGTAGACACAAGGAAGAACTCGGCACACTCGAGCATGATGACGTCATGTATTGCATCTTCATGCCCGTAGAAGAGCTGAAGATTAAGTGCCGTAAAAACTACTACAGAAAAGACGTACCCGGAGGAGATGATAACACCTCCCTCGGGGTACTCATAAAAGTTGAGAGTCTATTTCTTGGAACAACCCAGCGGTTTAGATAGTCACTATCATCACTCGCCTCGGTACTCCATAAACTTCTCGACCGTCTTTTCGGATACAACCGTTTCTCCGGACAGCTGTTGGTATCTGAGAATTTGCTGTAGCGTCTTCCTCAGTGTTTCTTGGCCATCCTTCTCAAGAATTTGAGTCAGTATCTCTGCTCTCTTCTCTGGGGTGTTGGCACGGACAACTTCTTGCGCTTGAGGACTTAGTACATTAGTGCGTATCACCTCAGATTCAAAGTACTTTGCCATGCTCTGGGTCTCATCATCCGTCAGCTCATAAGACTTTAGGATTCTGTCAATAGCCTCCTTTGTTACTTCTTTAGCGTTTTCCGCAGACCATCTTTCAGCAATTGCTTTGATATCTCTGCGAACACGGGCTCTGGTAGACTCTTCTTCTGAAGACTTATCAAGGCTATCGTATCTGTACGCTGCCTTCCAGCCGATTGCTCCTTCACGAACAATTCGTTTAGTCAGTCCACCACCAGACTTCATGATTTCTCCAAAACCTTCGGCTGGACGGACAGTTCCTTCTACTATGCCAGACTCAACAAGTCCATCATAAGTGAGGTTGTCTGTTGCAGAGAACGCAAGACGCAAGAAGTATTGGTTGTCTATCTTAGTGAAGAGCTTTTCAAATGCCACTTGTGCTTGTTTTGGCTTAAGTCCAGTCTTCTGGCCAAGATATACAAATGTAGCGTGTGTCTTATCGTCATACTTATCGCTATCTCTAAGTTCTAAGTATCCATTTCTAAATACTTCCGCATCCTCAGAACCAAGAAATGTGTCCTTATTATAGTTGTATGCAATATAAGCTGCGACCGTTGGCACCTGACCAATTGTTCCAGTAATTGCACTAATAAACGACTTATTCTCAAGTCCTTGAGCTACTGATTGCCCCACAACAGGCATATAGTATTCAGCTCCAAGGATTAAAGCACTTTTTAAGTTGTGTGGGTGCTTGTCTCCAAAAATTGGATTAATACTTTCTGCAATTTGTTGGGTAAGTCTAATGAACGGAGCAACTTCATATGGTATGCCCAAAACATACGCCTCTGGGGTTGCTGATTTAGTCCATCCAGTGACATATTCACCAGTGTTTTTGTCTTTCCAGCGACCCGTAAGGATGACCATGTTTCTGTCCTTAGTTTGAGGAGAGAAGTATTCAAGTGCGTGTGAGCGCTTTTCTCCGTTCTCATCAAACTCTTCATCAGGTTCTCCGATGAAGTTGTTGAATGCCATAATCGAAGCGTATCCAACTGCAAACTCAGTAATCTTAAGGAAGGACCATCCGTTCACAAGTCGCTCGTCACTAGACACTCGGCTTCCAAACATCTTATTTCCAGCGGCTGGAGACAGGTAGTAAATGCTCGTCTCAATCGCTCTTGTCGCTGCATTGGTGTACGGCATGAACTTCTCGACTAGGTAAGACGCCTGGCCGCTGATGGCGTAGTCCATGTGTTGTCTAGCCTTAGCAGCAGCCAACGTAATGAGCTCGTCTTCAGACAGGGTTGGATTAGCAGCCTTAAGGTCTCTGTAGGTCTTCTCGAAAATCGCAAGTCTAGTGAGCTTCTCCGACTTCTCCTGAAGGAATAGCATTCCTTCTTTGAAGTACGTGAGAGCAAGCGATACTTTGTTTGCTGCGTCTCCAGAGCGTCGCTCGGTGATTGTTCTAGACACATTTCTGAATCCAAGCGGAGACTCTGAGATGAAGTCCATGGCATATCCACCCTTTTCAGCAAGCCTAGATACACTTCTGTCACCAGCGAGTCTATTGACTACGATTGGGGCCGCATACTTAAGATAGTTGGCCATGCTGGTAGTCAGGGTATTTCCGAATGCATTAGTGAATGTGTTCACGAACAGGAAGTCACGGAATACGTTGACCACAGCAAACGCAGGGTTGACAATCGTGGCTGCAAGCTTCAACTGTGAAGAGCCTGTAGCGAAACCGATAAGTTCAAAGAACGTCTTGGATGCATCAGTTCCAGCTCCCCACGTCTCAAGACCTCTCCAGCTCTTGTAGAACTCCAAGTCTACACGCATTCTAACAATGTCATTGTTCTTGTTGTAGAACTCGATTACAGTAGTTCCGGGAGCCATCTTCGGCGGGTACTGAATCACACCAAAACGGTCACGTTTAACCGAACCATCTTTGTTCGTCAGCGGCTGCTCGATAGATATAACCTTGTTTTCCGGGCTATTAGACACGTAGTCGTACAGCCTAGCTGTAAGCTCATTTCGGCGCATCGTTCTTTCGTGCGACACGATTGTAGCAGCAAACAGCACAACTGGGTTGGTAACCATTGCATCTTCCGTTCCGGAGCCAAGCTTTTTAAGGCCATTAGACGGATTCTGAGACAGCACTCCAAGCTCTGCCATAATCTCACGGTCAACGAGGCGCTGGAGCACAATTCTTGGGCTGTATCCGTAGTCCTTTAGGGCGTTGTAAACGGCTTCAGAGATGAGGCCAGCGTCGAACTTCTCCTTAAGGATGCGTTTTGTTTCGGCAAACATCTTGTCCACCACACCATTTGCGTAGGCAAACAGCTCAGGATTGTCCTTCTTGCGTTGGTCAATGTGCTGAACAGCCTGCTCGTAGGTCATTCCTCCCGGATTCTTGATTGGGTCTTCAAGCTCCTTGATTCTGGTGTCTGAGCCAGTAATAACCTTAACACGAGTGGCGAGTGAAGATGCTGCGTCTTCTGCCTGAATAAGAGACGCTCCGTAGACAGCAATGTCTGAAGACAGCTGTGCTTGACGGGGAAGGTCTCCCGTGCGGATAGCTGCATCGAGTTGACGTTCAGCACGCTTAATGGCTGCACGCAAGTCCATACGCTCTTTTCTTGCCGCCTCAAGGTCAGTCTTGATTTCAGAAAGAGATGCGCCAGCAAGGGCATCTTCTTTTCTCTTGTACTGCTTGGCAAGCATTGCATCACGTCTGTCTTGAATCTCGATGATGGTGCGAGCGCTCAAAAGCTCCTCAACCTCATCCATTTCGACCTTGGACACATTCAAGACATTCTTTCCGAATGCCTCACGAGCCTTCTCTTCAGCAAGCTTAGATGCGTAGATAGACTTACCACCTTCTGTACGGATGTATGCCTGCAGGAGTTCGGCCGGGGCTACGTTATTTGCGTTGAGGTTTTTGTTGATGAAGTTGAATACGCCAACCTTCTTGTCAAGAATGCCTTCTCTGAATCTTTTTGCTGCTGGTGATTTGCCAGCATCAAGGACTCTTGCCTGCTCCTTTCGGACGGTGTTGAACTTGTTGCTGAATTCAGTATTTGAAGGCTTGTATGCAGAAAAGCGAAGTGACTTAGACACCTTTACTTCTGCATTCTTAAGGTCTTCAGTAGCGTAATATATAGCATCATCAAGTTCTACTTGGTAAGTAAGCCTATTTGCGCTCTCTGCACGAGCCGTCGCTTGAAGTCCTTGATATACACGACCAACCAAGTAGTCAATGATTAAGTTGGCATCAACAGGTTGGCCGGAAGGCATAACAATGTCCATGTCTGTGAACACCTCAAAAGCGGGCTTGTCAAGCCCAGTATTTTCATATACCTTTTCGGCGAACATATTAATGAACTCGCTGAGATTCATGTCGTTGCCATCCAACGTAATAGTAGTATTTTCGTCAGTCAAGTACATAGACTCAAGCTGTATCTCGGACAAAATGCCATCTGGAGTCACAGCTCCACCGCCAAGCTCTTCGATGAGCTTCTTGGGAATTTCAATTTCAAACCCAGAAACAGGCGCAGTCTTATTAACGAACTTGTCTGACGGAGCAAATACAACGTCATTCGTGTTTTCGTTACCAAATACCATGTGCGATGCAACAGTTTTTACCGCATCGACAACCTCTTGGTTTGCGCCTTGAGACATGATAGCCACGGTATATAGACCTATTCCAGATTGATTCTGCCGACGGATTGCCGCAGTCATTCTGGTCAGCTCTTCAGCAGATGGCTTTCCGTCCTTGCCTTTTGGAACATAGAAGAAGTTAACATCCTTAAGCACAAACTCTTGCGAGAACATGTTCTTGTTAACCGTCAAAAGTGCGACATTCGTAAATCCAGGATTAGACGAAAGTACGGGGCTACTATTCAAGATGTGTACTTGCTCAACTAATACCTTCGGAAGAACGAGGTCAGCTGAAGAAGGTCCAGTCTTAGCAGATATTACATTGCCAGACATCAATTGGCTAAGTCTAACACCAGTAGAGCCAGCGCTCATAGGCTTGTACGGAGCGTATAACACCGGCACAGAACTAATGTCTGGATTGTTGTAGTCTTTAATGATGTTGCCAAGAGTCTCTTCGCCAATCGGTGGCATAAATGAGAACTTGTCACCATTCAACACAATACTTCCACCGTAAACACCCTCTCCAAGGATTTCTCCATACATCAGGTGAACTTGGATATCGCCCTGAGATGGAGATGGGATATCCATTGGGTGGTTATGCAGGATGAATATCTTATTGTTTGAAGGCTTAATGCCACGCATCAACTCGAATCTAGCGCCAGCATCACTTACGGTGTTGTACATGCCGCTAGTGGTAGCACGATAGTCGACCAGTCGACCATTTGGGTCTACCTCGATAATCAATGAGTTCTCTTGAATCGTGCTTCTGAAGAAACTAAATGTCTCTGCGATGTCTTGAATTGTCTTGAACTTAGAGCCAATACGTGGTGCCTTCTTGAGTTTAACGACACGTCCACGGCTGAGTCCAGCCTCTCCGGCGAACACTTCGTCAGGAGTTAGCCCCTTAAGCTCCATCGCAACATCTGGAGTTCCAGTAAGCAATGTGGCGGCAAGCATTTTCTCTGCATCTGTGGTTGGAGCGTTTATTAGCTCGGCGGCCATTGACTTAGATATTTGCTTAGACGACTCAAATGTTGCGAACTCAACATCCTCTGGGTTTACGGCAACAATCCTTGCAAGCTGCGCAATCGGAGACATACCGTTTTTAGCGGCAATCTTGGATATTGCATTTACGGTAGACACAGGAGCTACCCCTTTTACCGGCTCAAGCTTAATGCTTGATGACATGGCCTGCTGCAATGTGTTGACGAACAGAGCGTGAGCTGATTGAGCAATATCTATTCCGAGGGCAGCCTGCAACCCAACAAACATTCCGGTACTTATCTCTTGCGCTGAATTGTATGCATACTGCAAGAACTCAAACGAAAACGCACGGCCATCAAACGGAGATAGTCCAGTGTCCTGCTTGTAGGAAGATATCAGCGTATTGAATTCATTCAAGAATGCAGTTTTCGTATCCTTTATGGCTCCAGCTAGAACTGATGCTATTTCAGATGCTCCACCTAATTGAGCTTCGTATTTGAGGTTTTCAATGTCATCATATAGAATTTTTATCTCCTCCTCACTTAACCCCTCTGTGATTTTGTCATTGATGAAGTCACGAACAGGAGACAAGTCAGATAGACGTGCCTCAAATGTTCCGTTCTCATCAGTGATGATAACAAGCTCTTCCCCGATGATATGCTTCGATGCAAGTATTGCAGCAGTAACGATGTTTCGCTCTAGGCTTGCACCGTTCATGTCTGTCATTACAATGGCAGAAAGGTTATCAGATATATCAGTTTTTGGTACAAGCTTGAACACCTCGTCTACCAGTCCACCAGCCACAAATGGACTGTAGCGGACGGCAAGACGAGCCTTAAGCTCTTCCTTCTGCTTGAAGTCTAAGAAGTTGTACGTGGCCATCTGGTCCGGAGTCATCTGCACATTGGCCTTGTACATCACGTCGAACATAACGAGGTAGTCGTATGCATCCTTTCCGTACTGAGAAACAGCATAGAAGTATTGGTCATAAAGCTTTATGGCTTTCTCGTCATCTTCGATTGCTCTTTGAATCTCTAGCTCAATACCGCCAGGATTGAGATTGTTCTTCTTTTCCAAGAAGGCTACAATTTGGCGGGCGGCCAAGGCAGCCCTTGTGTCAGACTCCACGACATCTTGAGCAAGAGAAAGGCCATCAAGCGAAGCTTTTGCTGCACTGTCGAGTTTATACTTAAGCGTCTTCCCTTTAAGTCCATCTTCAATTGAAGTTGGGACCTTGCCTTCTGCCGCAACAGTCTGGTTGGCTTGACGAATTTTCTTCTTTGTCGTTTCTAGCTTTTTGGCACGCTTAGCAGCTGCCTCAGCCTCACGCTGTAGAAGGTCCGTCTCCTCGTCAAGAATAGGCTGAATGGTCTCTGTCAAGTCTAATGACAGTGCAGCCATACGAGCCTTGACCTCCTCTTGGAAGTCAAGTTCACCGCTGTTGATGCGCTCTTGAAGCGCCTTAACTGCAGCATTAAATTTCTTGCGGTCAGTGTACTTAGTCTCGATGAATACCTTTCTGCGGGGCTCACGCTCAGAAATGGTCATCGTGTTTGGATTAACCACTACGGCCACTTCCTTACCACGCTTACCTAAGTCCCGCAGCAGCTCTGCAATAACGAGGTCGCCGGGACCTTGCATTTCGCCTTGCTCCGCAGTAATCTCAGGCTTGGCTTTTTGCTCTGTTACCTCAACGACATTATCAAACTTCTCACGAAGCTGGTCTGCTACAGACTTTCTGCTTCCGGTCGGGAAGTTGCGGATGTAGTCTACTGTGAAGTCGCTTTCATTCCTAAATGCATACCAACGAATAGTGCCGTCCTCCATGTATGTACCACGACGAAGGCGCTGAGGCTCGTATACTCTCCACCGCTTTCCGTCTTTCTTGACCTCAATACGCTCGGTTACCTTTCTGCGTTTTGGAGCCTTGGTGGCGATTACATCCTTTAGACTTAGTTTGGTAGCACGCTCAATAAGCGCAGCAGTTTCTTCTTTAGCAGCACGGGCAGCAGCAGCAGCCAAATCCTTTTTAGTAGAAGCGCTTGGCTTTTTCTCTTGAGCCGATTTTTCTGTTTTTTGAGCCGATTCCTTTTCGGTAGCCACTGTAGCAGTAGCCCTTTCCAAGAACTCAATAGTGCCGACATTTGGGAACAGGCCGATTGCCGCCTTTGAGCCTTTTGCGTTGCCAATGGTGTTACCATCTGCGTCTACTGCGGTCCACTGCTTCTTTTTGCCACGGCCAGTCTGTGATATGGTACCAAGGACATCACCATTAGACTTGTCTACGATGTTCCATTTGCCACGAATACCAGCATTTGCAGCGACTACTGAACGACCAGTAACCTCAGCCGGTGGGGCGGCCTTTCTTTCCCTCTTGGCCTTAGGCGTTTCTGCCGTGGGTTCAGGAGTAACTTCAGCAGGAGCTGCGGGAGCTGGAGCGGGCGCAGCCGGCGCTGGGGCAGGCGTTACTTCCGCTTTAGGTGCTTGAAGAACTCCACCTGCCGGAGCCTCTTCTGGGCGTCCTTCTTCGACAGGGGCTTCGACAGGGGCTTGCCCTGCTTCGACATCACTTGGTACTTCTGTCCGACTTTCTTTAACATCTCGGTTTATTGCATTAGATATGGTTTGTATTGATTCTTCTGAGAAGAAGTCTTGGTTTTCTACCTCCGTAATCGCATCGTTGGTGCTTACAGACTGGATGTTGTACATCTTGTCGGCAAGTCCGTTTAGTCCCATGTACTCAAATACACGTCCTACAGCACGACGAGCCGAAGGTGCATTGTTTGCGTTAATGCGAGCCTCAAATAGGTCGCCCATCATTTCAACGATAGACTCGACTTTTGCGTCTTGGTCTGGCATTATGGACTGAATAAAATCAGCCCATTGTCCATACGTCTTAATATCTCCAAGCTGAGCTTGCTGGTCCTCTGTAAGGCCAAAGCGAGTTGCCAAATCAGCAACAGCGCCCTTGGGCATCTCAACATCTTTTACCTCATTGTATACAGCAGTAAATCCTTCTGGGTCAGACTCCATCATGAATTCAACAAACGGGTGGCTGAATTCGTGGGCGTACACGTTGTTCACATATGCCGCAGTATTTACAAATATCGTATTTGATTTTGCGTCAAAGAACATCGCCCCACGAGACGGACCAAACTGAGCCGTTTGAGACGGAGACATTACAACCTTAGTATCTGGTCCAGCAATCTGCGCCATACCCTTGGCTTGTTCAACCATTCTACGAACAGCAGAGCGTTGCTCGGGACTTGGGGCCTTGTAAAGTTTAGACAGGATATCGGTGTATGAAGCTGTCTCTAGTTCACTAGCGGTGAACATTGGAGCCTGCTCGCCACGAGTGGTCTCTGGAATGGCTGCTCCAAATTGCTCAACCTGAGCCTCCATTTGCTCAACGATGTTGCGAACGTCGTCGTTAATCTTTTGAATTTCAGCATTCAAAGACGGCTTCAAGGTCTCGTCAACCTTTTCCATTTCAGTACGCAGGTCGAGCTTTCTAGACAAAAGGTCAAACACCTTTCTGCGAGATTCAAGCTGATTGTATCGGTTCATGGTCCGAGACGGCATCATGTCGGCAACCATTTTAGCCTTTGACAGGGCTTCAAGCTGTGCATTACCTTCTGCATCTGAAATCTTACCAGCAGCAATAGAGTTGTTGATTGCAGTCATCTGCTCTTGGAAGAGCTGAGGATTACGCACGGCCATCTCAAAATTGTAGAACTCGCCGTTTTCCATCATGTCGCCAAGTCGGTTGTCCTGAATTGCTCCAGTAACCATGCTGCGGCCACCAATGATAATAGCGCCCAAGCCCTCTTGAACACCAGCTTTGTTTACCTCATAGGCAATTTCTCCGATTCCAGTTGGATTGTCAAAAAGGTTTTTCTCTACTGATGCATCGTAGATTGACTTGATGCCAATGTCAGCAAGCTGTTGTGCTGCACCAGTCTCGTATTCTGCTGCAAAACCAGTTGCAGCACGAATGCCAAGATTAGCAGTGATGCTACGAGCCTCTGATGCAATAACACGCTCTAGCGCCGCTTTCGTTGGAGTTCCGGCCGGAAGGCGCTTGATAGCATTCAGCGCAATGTTTTTTACAACTGACTTGTTAGACAAAAGGTTTCTAAAACCAATACGCTCCAGTTGACCCATTACTAGGCCAGTGGTAGACTTCAGCAAAAGTTTGTGCTCCTCGGGCATTTCAGCCAACTCGGGGTCAGCTTCAAGCTCCTCAGCCATAAATCCATACATCTGGCCAGTCATTGCAACCATTCCCGGAGTAAGCATTGCTGGGATGGACTGCATTGCGCCAACGTATGCGCCGCCAAGCCAGCTACTTCTAGAGAGCTCTTCAGCGTATTCCGGAGTAGACATAGCCGCTGCACCAGGAGTGATTCCAGTCAGCGACATAGCACGAAGGTGGTCTTTGTATCCTTGGCGTGAATCTTTAAATGCTTCTGATACAGACTTACGGGCCCCTTGTTCAAGCGCCGTGAGGTCCTTATCATTAAATCCAACAGCCTTTCTAGACAGCGCAACACCCTGCCCACCTTGAATCATAGCCTCGAGGGCAAAATCAGCAAAAATCTGGGCAGTGCCTAAAACAGCGTCTCCTGCCCCTTTAACAAGTGAGTACAGGCCAGCTCCAATAATATTGCCATCATCAGACACCGCATCCTTAGGTGCTTTGATTTGTGCTTGTTTGTAAATCTGGCTAGCGAGAGCCGCTTCATACTGCGCAGACTTTTGCGACACATCTCCAGATACTTCGTTATATCTGAGCTTCTCAGAGTCCACAAACTTCATTTGAGCCTCAAGGTTTTTGAACTTCTTGAGGTCTTCCTTATTGGAGAATGCGTAAGTATTTCCGCTTGCTGTTACCGCCCCACGTGATTGTGCATCTGCAATAAAATCATCAAGCGCTGTTTTTACTTCAGACTCTGTGGCGCTAATCTGCTGACCAAGAGTCTTTTGCATGTTGATTCCAGTCTCAAGATTAGTCTTGAGAGCTGAAATCTCTTCAGCAGACGCTACTGGCGTGACAAAACCACGGACCGAAGCCGATACAGTAGACGGGTCAGTGAACGAAGTAGATGGGCCATCTGAAGCGAATGCGCCAGAGAGCGGTAATTTTTTTTTTACTTCAACGGGTGTGAATCCAGTAGACATCGGAGCCGGAGGAGTGGGGATTCCAGCCACGATTCTGCTGAATCTGTCAAAGTCTCCAATCATGCTCTCGCCACCAAGACCCTTGTACACGGTTCGTACAAAATCAGGGTCACTTGCAAGAGTGCTCTTGAAATTATCAAGGCTAATTCCTTGAGAATTAAATCCACCTAGGGCTTCATAGATACCGTTTAGGTACTGTTCCCTGCTAAGTTTTTTAGGCTCGGGCATGTCTCTTTATGTCTATTTTCAGAGCATAAAGATACAAAATGTTTATTCGAAGTCTACGTTGTCTACGTTGAATGAAGACGAAGGTTTAGGCCCTGATGACTTGGATTGCTTTACTCCGGGAATAGATGCGATTGCATTATTATAGTGTCCACGAAGCACGCCAACAGTAGAACCAGTTCTCATCAGTCGAGAATCAACTCCGATACCCTGAGCAATTTGAACTGCAGCAAATTCATTAGCATCTACAACCTCATCAGGATTAATATCTACAACCTTTGATTGCGCCTCAGAACCAGCTGGAGCACCAGTAACAAGTTGGCTGAGTTGAGATTGTATTTGCTGAGCATTCATTGGACCATCGGCCATAGCCATGAGTGATTGGATGGCGTTCTGAGAAGTACCATCGGCCTTAATCAACACACCGCCACGAAGCTTAACGGTTTCTCCAGATACTGCCCATTCGTTTGGAAGCATGTAGTACTGCTCACCTTTGTATTGAACAGGAACCGGAACTTTCCTTGTCTTGGCCGGAACAGACATAAACTGAATACCGTTTACGATGTTTGTTCTGAAGCTAAGTGTTTCGGGCTGATTGGTCGTGCCAAACTGAATTCCTCCGTTTACGTACTTGAATGATTGTGAACGGAAGCCTTCAGGTACGGTGCTAAGGTTGTATTTACCTGCAGCTACATTGTCAAGGAGCTCGCCAACACGAAGGTTCTTTGCTCGGTTAATTTCGTCTGGAGTCATCTTCTCACGCTCGGCCAATACCTCACGGTAGAACATAGACGAAGCGGGATTGTCATCCGCATATCCGTAGAGACCTACACGCTGTACATCTTCCCAGTCAGCAGGAAGCGCACGACCTTGGCGCTCAAAGCTTTCAGCAACACGAGAGTATGCCTCATAGGTTACTGCATCGTCTGCAATTCTTGAAAGTAGTGGGTTTTTAAGAGCCTCATTGAAGACCTCTTCCACTACAAGCCCGCCAGCTGCTCTCTTGGCACGAAATCCACCAGCTGGAGACTTCTCAAATAGCTCTTTGGCCACCTCTGTCTGAGCGATGTAATCTCCCTTGCGCAGGTCTTCTACGCTAACACCATAGGCTTTTGCGAACTCTTCTGCAGCCTTTGATTCGTTGATTAGGTATGAGCCAAACGGCAACTGGGTGTATGCGCCAGACTCGTTAATCTTGGCATAAGCCAATGCCTTCGTTTCTGGGTCGAGACCTCTTCTGCTAACGACCAAAGAGTTGAATTCTTGAACACGTTCTGGGATGTATCCCCTAGCATCAGAACTTTTAACAAGGTCATCGCCGAGTTTGTATCCTCCGTTGATGGTCTCAGCCAATGAATTTAGTCTATTCGCAGACTTGGATACTTCCACTACAGTAAGCTCTCCAGACTTAGCCAAGCCCTGTAAGCGGTCAAGCTCTTGGTTCTGGATGATATCAAAATCAGCACGTCCACGTGCGTCAATGTTTCTGTCTTTGGTGAGGACATCCATAGACATTTTTTGCATCTGGAGCTCTCTGTCTGCACGGAGCTTGGCAGCCTGCATCCCCATATTCATAAGGGCATAGGCTTGACGTGATGCGCCAGCCACCGCACCTTGGGTGTTCAGAACTACTGCAAATCCCTTTTTACTTGGTGTCATTATCTCCCGAGTCTTCTGTTAATGTCTAGTTGCGTGCGATATCCAGGAACATTCATAAATGGATTTCCACCGC
>Ga0181344_1000333_pt1 | contig 18909 bp, 37 predicted proteins | sample Su13VDMLBDD_FD_130098 | JGI IMG/M metagenome (GOLD analysis project Ga0181344, IMG submission 130098) | Freshwater viral communities from Lake Michigan, USA - Su13.VD.MLB.D.D | ecosystem: Environmental > Aquatic > Freshwater > Lake | place: USA: Michigan | collected 2013-07-15
TCAGAAACTATATTTTCCATATTTCTTTTTGATTCCATATGGTAAATATAAGTAACTTTACCTAATTATTCAATTTAAATTCATCAACCTTATGATATTTGCCACTATCTTTATAAACAGTAACCTTATCATTATATAATACAGGAAAACGAGATATTAATTCTTCAATAACCTCCTTTCTATTATTAACGTAAAACTCATTTAAAAAATCATCATTTATACATACTTTAATATAATTATCATAAACAATTAAACCAACAACCCCCCAAGATGATTGATCCAATAAAGGTAACCCCACACAAGTTAATCTAACCCCACCACCTGTACGTGTTAATTTTAATTCACCTAATTTACCTATAATAATATCAATAATATGTGATCTACCAATTATATCAATTAAGTTGTTAGTTCCCCCAACTAATTGTGCTGTTGATTCAACTCCATCATCTTTAATCATTTGAAGTAGTTGAACCTTTAATGATTCTTCTTTTAATATATGTCTAATTCTTTCTTTCATTATTTAATTTAATAGTTCCCAAAATCCATAATCTTCACTTCCAGGTTGGAATGAATCAACTTGCATGTAAGTAGCCTCAATATCAAATGTGTTTTTCATCCACCTTTTTAATATTTGTGCCTTATCTTTATAAAATACTGACTCTTTAAAGATTGCTAAAGGCCCATATATTAAATCGTAATTTACATAAACATATACGTTACGCATGTCATCATCTCTTTCATCAACAACAATAACATTTTTTCCCTTTTTATATCTATATAAAAATATGTCAGGATTTTCTTCACTTTCAACACGTTCAAGATCAGAAAATAAATTTAAAAATTCCTCTGAGGTGTGTACATCTATTAAATCTTTTAGGTTTTGAAAACCTCCAACATAATTTTCAACACTTTTAATACCTTCATTTTTAACCATGTCAATTAAGATATTCTTTAGTGTTTCTTCTTTTAATATATGTCTAATTCTTTCTTTCATAATTAAAAGTTAACCCATGCCTGTGCCTTGAATTCTAATTGTACTGGTGATCCGTAACCTAAAACATCAAAACCAAAGTAATTGGTGAAGATGTTAATAATGTCCGTTTTTATTGGTGATAATGTTCTCATCTCATCTTTAGCCAAGTCCTTAAATTTTAATGTTACCACAATTACATCCACAGTAGGTGTCCCCATTGTTGATCCTAACTGTACCTTTTTTGTTTTATATTCAACATCAACAAGTCTTGGGTACTGAGATTTGATGTAATCAATAATATCATCTTTAGTTCTTTCAAACCTCTCAGATTCTTTATAGTGATTATCAATAAACTCCTGTCCCTGAAGTTCTTCTTTTAATATGTTTCTAATTAACTTTTTCATTATTCTGTATCATTATATTCGTCTTGTATTAGTTGGTATGTCATATATAAATCACTATCACCCATTTGTTCCCACTTACAACCCACAAATAAAACCATCAAATATGATCCTTCACCTTTTTTGGTTCTTTTTAATTTTCCATTAGAATTAAAGTCATATTGTGTTATGACGTTAATTAATTCTGTATCGGCCCTGTCAACAATATGATTAAATGAACCAACATCTGGATCCTCACAGAAAGTTTTAATTATAATTGTTGCTTCTAAAATATTATATCTTTCATCATAGTTAACCCTATCTAATTCAATTTCTTGAATTAACTTTTTATTAACATTTGATTCAACTATATAAACCAAAGTTTCAAAGGCATTTTTAATTTTATCTAATTTATTTTCCATATTAATATCCGTTGTTACCATAATCAGGGTTATTTTCTATATCCTCTTGATTAACTCTTTCTTTTTCTTTTCCGCGAAGTATTCCTAAATATGTTTTTTCAATCCAACCTGGCTCATCTTCTTCGTGTTCTTCCATATCTTTATAAGAAAACAAGGTAGTTTTTTTAATGTAATCCATCATTTCTTGCATTGTTATTTCTTCATCCGTTGTTAGTGGTGGAACACATATTTCACCTTTATTTCTACTTTCAAATACGGAAACATAATCTAAAGATAAATCATTTCTTTTGAAGTCTTTTTGGATTTCATCTAATTTTGTGTCTTCAAACCATTCTTCAATAAGATATAATAAATAGTTTTTTCTAATTGGTATATCTGTAATTAACTCATTTACCATAGTAGGGTAAATGTATAACATTACTTCTTGAACACTTCTTTCGCTTGTCGGTCTTTTATCACTTGGTCCCCAATCAGGACTTTTATCATCAAACACAACACGTAAGTCGGCAATTTCTCTACCGTCTTTACAAAATTCAAACGAAAAACCATGGTATTTCCAATATTCATCAGTGTAAATTTGTGAACCTTCAAAATAGTTATCCAACCATCTATAAACCAATTTATCTACACTTTCGGTAGGTTTTGAGTATTTCTTTTTTACTTCTTCTTTTAATATATGTCTAATTAGTTGTTTCATATTATAATAATTCTATTAGCATTACACCCAAACATTTGGTTTATTATGTTTAATAAGTCTGAACCCCAATTATTTTTAGAACCCATGTAGTTTTCAATTTCCTCGACAAATACATCATAAAAAACAATTGTATCAAAATTCGGATCCTTTATATTTGGTTGTTCATAACAAACTTCAGGTAATTCATCACTTATCTCATCAGGATAATTATCTCCGTTTGGTTCCCATTTACCATCCACAACCAATTTAAATAAATAATCATCATAATCACTTTTAGGTAGAGTAAAACCAATTGCGTATGGATCACAACAAACACCCATACCACAATTATACTCAGCCCAATCGTAGTATATATCATCAAACCCCTCAAATAAAAGATTAAGTAGGTTATGTAATGGTTTGGAATGGTTAGTTTCTTCCCTTAATATTCTTCTTATGTTTTCTTGTAGATTCATTCTTCTTTCATTAAATAATCATTCATTATTTTTATCACTTCAGGAGTAACATTCGGAATATCAGTAATATTATACCCATATTCTGGTAAATAATTATCCTCCATATCATATATACTACCTGTGGGTGAATAATAAATAATGTTGGTAGCGAAATTATTTATATCATTAGTTATATTAACCATATAATCATCCCTATCTTCATTACTATTAAATTTATACCCTAAAACATTATATATTTCATTTATATCAGCGTATCTATCTATAACAAATATCTCTTCGGGGATTGGATAACCTGTAACACCTTTTCTCGATTGTTTTGGGTTTCTTTGTATGATTACCGCGTGTTTTCCTTGGTGATAATCTTCCCATTCACCTATATCATCATTAATACACCACTGACAACTGTTGGCATATTTTCTTAACGCTCTATGTGTTAATGGAACGACAACAATTATATTATCATCTTTATATAGTTCCACCCTTTCATCTCTTGGGACTCTTACTTCAGATATAATCCCCATCATTGATTTCATTCTTGATATTTGTTCTTGTAGGTTCATAATATATAAATATTAGCTTAAACAAAAAACCCACATAATTATGTGGGAATATTTATTTCGTTGAACTTTATTACATAATCAGACCATTCTTTAAATTTAAAATCATTTAACCTTTCAATGATTTTTTGAATTCTATAACTTTTGATTAAGTCTTTTGATTCAAATAACACCCCGTCATTCTCATAATCTAATTCATTTGTTATGTAAACCTTATTGTCATAATATGTATAACTATTATTTGGGTTACTTAACAAGTAATCAAAATATAATATTATAACATCTGATTTCACAAAACTTTAGTTATCTGATTCCAACCTTTTGATGACATCTCTAATATTAATTAATGATGGTATTAGTGATGGTATATATGAAACTGAAATACAAAAGTCAAATAAATAACGATATGTTGAGAATACACCACCAATGGTTACATTATTTGTTAAGACATAATAGGTTATTAATGATGTTACTGTTCCATATGCAATAAACTGAACCAAAAAGAAGAACTTCGCATCCAAGTTTGATGCTTTAATGGATAGTTTTTGTCTTGATCTTAATAAATTATTAACCAAAGAAATCTTCCTTGTGTTTACAATATCTGATTGATGTTCAGCCAAATCATTTGATTCTCTGGTGATGACTTTTATTTTTGGTGTAAAGTAATATGTTACCCCAATTGTTGCTACCCCACTAATTCCTAAATATATTAACATTGACGTATCCACCAATGAAATAAAATATAATGAACCAATTAACCCATATAATAAATTTAATATGGTTATCATATCCCGTTCAAAAAAGCTAACAATGCTTGACATTAATGTTAACCTTCCATTTATTTTGGTTGATTCAATGTTGTTATCAAATTGTTTGCTTGTTTCAATTGAAGCAAATCTTCTATAAATCCTTGAAAACACTTTTGTATCATACACCCGACTTATATAATTAAACACCATTAAACCTAAAAATGTCAATAACAAATATTTAACATATGAATAATCTTTAACAACTAAATGATCAATAAATTCACCCAACACTTTTGGGTATATCACAATTGATATTGATTGTAATGTAAACAATAAATAAGATATTAATATCTTACCCCAATTCTCCTTAAATATTAATTTTAACCTATCCATTTAATTTATCTTTATCTTCTTTTAATCGTTCCAAAAATGTTTCTTCGCCATCATCACCAGACAACAACCAATCAATTCGTTGCATATATATCTGTGCTAATGATATTAATTCAACACCCTTATTAAATTCATCCATTACCTCATCGGAATATTTGTGGTGGTTCAAATCTTCAGGGTATTTTGCATACCACTCATCGTCCTTCCAAAATTCATCCTTTAATTCATCTTTTGTTTTGGGTTTACCACTTTTTTGTATCTCATCTTTGATTTGTTCAATAACTTCCGTCAACCTGTGTTGAATGTAGTCAAAATGTCCTCCGCTCATAATTTAAAATTTTTATAATGTCAATACCTAAATGTCTATGATTGTTTTGAATTTAAATATTTAACCAAATCATCCAAAGTCGTATCACCTTTCAAAGTAAGATATTCTCTTAAGATTTTACGTTTAGATTTTAAATAGTCAATTGTGCTATCTATAGAATCAGTTTTATATATTACTATATTATTTAAACTATCACACAATTTTTGTTCATGTGTTTTAATGTTTTGTGTATTATCTGAAGTTAAATAAGTAAAAACAGGTTCAATTGGTTCTCTTTCTTCTAAAACTTTGATTTTAAATCCGTTATCTATTAATTCATCACAAATTTGTTTCATGATATCTAAATGTCCTTTACTCATAATTTTATGTTTTTACAAATATACAAAAAAAAAGTTATCCCGTTGCACCAAGTTGCAAATTTATCCGATCATCCACCCCTTTTTATGATCTGTCGTGGTTTAAGGTTTTTAATAAATCTTTATCATAATAATAACACTCTTGGTTGTGTGTAATAAATGGTTGATTTGCTCGTCCCAATCAACTTTAAAAGCACTAACTCTAACGGACATTCATTTACTTATTACTCCAAAGCAGGATAACCTATCTAATTATTAATTATTTCTTTTGCAAGTTCTGAAACCACTTTATTATCAGCCATTCCTTTAAATGTTTTGTTGAATTCCCCCATCATTTGACCAACGTTGTTTAAACCATTATCTTTATAGTTGGTTAATATTTCACGAATTCTATCTTCACCCATCATAACAGGCAAATATGGTTTGATATATTCTAACTCAGCTAATGATTCATCTGTGTTAGTTTGTTTTAGTGACTTCTCCATCTTTTTTAAGATGTTCATTACCGTTTCATCATCGTCTTTACCTGTACGTCCAATTTCGTTTTGTATTTCACCTTTAATTAAACCCAAAAAGTTCTTCTTATCCATTTCCTTATTTTTAAAGGCTACTAAAAAATCTTGGTTGATTCTATCTTTTAAACTCATATATTATATTTTTATTCTAATTCATCATCTATTAAACCAGTACCATCACATACATCACATTCTATTGTTTTGTAACAACCCCCACAACATTCAGATGCTGGTTTCCAACAATCTGGACCTACATCAACATAACCTTCACCATAACATTCATCACATTCCATAAGATAATATTAAATATTTTTTTAAAACAAGTCAACGTTTGTGACTCCCCTTAAATTGTATACCTTATCCAACTCAAGAGACAATACTGAAATGAAACATGAGTGTTGTGACTCCCCTTAAATTGTATACCTTATCCAACAAACGAGAATTTAAAGCTGGACCACCAAGTAGTTGTGACTCCCCTTAAATTGTATACCTTATCCAACAGAACGATTTTGGTGTTGATATTACCCATGCGTTGTGACTCCCCTTAAATTGTATACCTTATCCAACCATTCCTTCGTTAACCCTTGTGTTTCCTGAATATTCAGTTCAAAATTAGAACGTAAAAATGACCATATTTCATCATAATCTATGTAAACACTTTCATTTTTTGTATCGTAAATCATAAAGTTATTATTTGGTTTATACCTAAATAACGTCCAATCTTTACGTTCTTTTGATTGAACTTGTTCCAAGTCATCAAATAAATGAAGAAAGTCCATCGGAGTTTCAATATTTAATAATTGACAAAATATATCAAAGTCACCAACCATATTAACAGTATCTTTAACTCCACTTTCTTTAATGTTGTCAATTAATGTTATTTCAAGTTGATTATTCATTTTTTATTTTTTTAATGATTCACATATTCCTTTAATGAGTACTTATAAAATAACTGATTAACCTGACACCCACCTAATTTACCATCTTTATTATATTCAAAATCTTTAACTAAAAACATATGTACAACAGTACCTCTTTTTTTAATGTAATTTGATTTTTTACATTCAGGTATACTCGCATGTCCGTTTGTTGTACTAACATCACTAAACACCCAAGAACCATTTCCACCATGTCCTCTACTATATAACCCAACATAAGCCCTTCCATCAGTACTTTCAGTTATGGTTACAGACCAATTAACAGTATATGTTGTACTATCTTTTGTAATGTCAACAGACACATCAGTTATATCAGGATTAATTCCTTGATTGTAAATTTTGATTAGTTCAGCATTTACTTTATCGTTCATACCACCAATCGTTTTACCACCTGTGTCATTGAATGCATGTAACATATCACAATTACCTTTTGGTGCTTTATAACTACCACTAACTATAACAGGTAATGTTATGTTATCTTCTTTGATGATGTTCATCACTTTTTTAATTCTGTCTATTTCTTCGTTCAAATTCATAAACATAAATATAACCAAAAGGAAATTAAGACCATTCATCATCTTCATCGTAGTAATAACTCAAATTATTATCACCATCATTAATAAAACAATATGCTTCAAACTCGTGACATATTTCTTCACACGCAAAGGTATCCACATCATCTACAGTTTTAAATTCATCTGATGTAAATGAAACCATACAAGTTTCTTCTTCTTCGTTTGTTGTCGTTGTATGTGTTGCATTTGGATAATATTCCAAAAAACGTTCAACAATCATAACTAGTATACCTTCTTCTTCAATAGGTAACTCAAATTCTACTTTTGTGCTCATATTACTCTGTTTTAAATGTGTCCTTAAAATAATCTTCAGCAGGATAACTACCATCATAATCTAACGTCCCGTGATAATAACTGTTTGTTATCTGCTCTTTAAATATTTCCCTTGCTCTTTCTATTTCTTTTGAATATGAATTTTTAATTCTAATTGGTAGTTGTTCATATAACCAATCAATTGCCGTTTGTTCCATCTTATTCCGATTTAGATTCTACTAATTCAATTAACTTGGTAAGACAATCAAGTTCTGCTTCTTCATAAGTTCTATATAAGTCAGAATATTGACCGATATTGTTTTCCCATCCCCACTCTTGTTCTGTTAAATCTTTTGGGTTTCCATAAAAGGTTTTATAAGTATAAACAAATTTAGGCTCTGTAGTACAATCAGTTAATACTTCAGGAAATATTTGATACTTCTCTCTAAACCATCTAAACGCTTGTGAGAATGTTGGTGCTCCATATCTAAACCTTTGCATTTCATTATTGGTGTGACTATCATAAACTAGTTCCACATTAGCATAATGACCAAAACAAGGTTCATTAAATCCAAGTTCTTTGAGTTTAACCGCTAACACATAAGGTACAAATTCTCTTTCCATATCACAAATATAATAAATTTTTTACTAATCCCACCAATATAAAATTTGTTCTGATATAATTTTAAATATTAGGTTTTTACATCGTTCTTGATTATGGTTAGCAATACATATTGCTATTTTAACTTTATCTGTCACATTAATATCTTCACCATAAAGTTTTATTTCACCTGCCATAACTTTCTTATATAGTCTAGGATATTTAGCAAAATAGTCATCAAATCTTTCAGATATTAATGTGTCCTCCATTGTATACCATTTTTTGGTTTCATCAGTTGGTACAAAATCATATTTTGTTTCATGATAATCCATATATTCCATATGATAGAAATCATCCTGTTGAAGTTTAATTAGTTTTGCAACCAACCTCATTCTATTTGAATCCCTTTTTGCTGTTGTATGTCTATCACGATTACCAATAGATTTTGCTTGGTGCTCTAATTTAACTTTGATTATTTCAAAGATGAAACTATGATCCCAGTCTCTATCTTTCCAAATCGTAGGAAACCATCGCCATAGGTTTTTTACACCACGATAAAAATCTTTATGGTAATATTTACCATGAAATCTCCACCAAAGTGAAATACGTTCAAATATGTTTAATCTTTCGCTTTCCATTTTAAATTTTGCCCTTATCAAATTTTTTAATTATCTTTTTTAAAATATCCCATTCAGTAAAATGTATTGACACGCGTTCACGTTCAGAAATTACAATATCATAACCCTCTCCATTAGTCCATTCCGTAACTTCAATGAATTCATTATCCTTGTGAAACCCATCATCCATCACCACATTAACCGACCTTCTATTATTTACTTCATATTTCATAGAACAAAAATAAGAAATTTAATTGATATATCAAATATTTATTTATAAAATTCACAATGAAACAAAAAAAACTTCACATAAATAATTCGGAAAAGAACCGAATTTTAGAAATGTACAATTTAATGAACAACAAAAATATTTTATTAGAAGTGACTGGTTTATCTATTTTACCTGACTTTCAAAATAGTTTTGATGTAATAAGATTAGTTTCCCCTAATAATGATATTATTGCATTTCCACAGGCAGATACAATCCCTTCTGTTGATGATGACGGTTTCCCAACCAACGGTGATTTCGCAACACGTTCAGGACAATCTGTAATTTGTAATTTAGGAAATTCACAATATTTAATTTTAGGTCAAATTGGTCGTTTGGTTGATCGTGGTAGTTTAAGATCTATGACTATTAATAACATATTACCAATGGCTATGATAATCGTATCAAAAAAAGGTATTTCAGATCGGGGTAGTCGTCCTTCAGCCGGTAGAGCTATAAGATATTTAAATACATATAATAATACAAATAATTTCATACAAATTATAGTTGATGCTATTGATCATATGGGTGGTACTAATTGGCATAATTGGGGTAAGACAAATATTTTAAAAGCTTATAAACTAGCAAGTCAACTTAATGTTGTACCACAATTAAATGATTACATCACATTTAGAAATTTAATGTATGAACCATTAAACAAAGTACGTCCAGGTTCATTCAAAAGTGTTGAAGGTGGTGTAGAACCTGACGACACAGTTAAAGGTGAATTTAAAATATATGACTTATTATAACGAACCAATCTGATCCACAACAGAGTAGAACTCATTATTAACATAAGTGAATGTTATATATCTTGCTTGGTTAATTTTAAAATTACTTATAATAATTGTTTCGTGAATAATATCATCTACCGAATTATTAAATGTATCAAGATAGTAATTAACCTTAATTTCTGTTTTTAATGTATCAATAATAGGTAACGTTTTTATCCATATTGGAAATGTTTTTTTATTTCCATCCGAAATATTACAATGCCCATTTTTTATTTCAGTAAATTCTAAGTTAAACATATCATGTGAAGCTAATATTAACTCATTTCTAGTGTTAGAATCGGTAACTAAAGTTGATAACATCCCTATCGTTTTATTTTGACAAAACAATAGATTACTTATAACCAAAAAAATAACTAACACACACTTCTTCATAACCATATTATTTACTTCATATTTCATAGAACAAAAATAAGAAATTTAATTGATATATCAAATATTTATTTATAAAATGTTGTTATGGAACTTTTAATCCCGACTTGGTATTTTGAATTTCCTTTTGACTATGAAATTAAACTTTATAACCTTTTATCATATTTAAGGAAGGTTGAAGATTCATTTATTAAAAAATGTCTTTCACCTCACCTGTTACATTTGGAACGAATGGAATCAGAACTTGTTAATTTTAAAAATTCATATGACGTTATGATTAATGATTTTAATAAAAAGAAATATAAATATTTTAAAAATGATCCGATTGATGGATTGGACGATAATAACCTTCCTGAAATATATGAAATTGTTGATATTTCCATCCCACAAATACAATCAAAAATTCATATGGGTTATAAGATTTTTAAAACAACACCACAGTTACTATTTTAAAACCACAACATTAAAGTTATCCAAATATGTTCTTAAATGAATGGTGTATTTTGCAACATAGGTTGGTGTTAAATTAAGGTAAGCATAAGCTGGTAAACTTTTATTGTTATATTCCAAAAATATTTGATATTTCCCGTGTTTAAAGTCAACCTTTTTGAATTTAACATCATCGTCATCCAAACTATCAACCAAATCTTTAATATATTCATTTATAACTTCCATATATCAAAATATAAATTCATTATGTATTTCAATATCACCGACATTCACCGGTAAATAATTTTTAAGTGCAGTTTTTAATTCATTTTTAGTAACAGCAAATAATATCGGAGCAAAGATATCACCTTTATCTATTGTGACTTTAATGTTAATAATATATTTCATTCTATGTGTTGTTTGTGTCTGTTTTACATCAACAAAAACATTATCACCATTCAAATAACAGATAACAAAATCATTTATTATTTTTGATAAATCTTCCACCACAAGTCCCTATCGTAATATTACAAATATATTAATTTTTTTTGTGATTTCAAGACTCTTATTTTTTAATTTTTGACAAAAATAAAACTATTTATTATAAAATAAAGTGTTATGAAAGATTTTATAATTAGTTGTGTAGTTGGGTTGTTATTATTGGCATCTTGTGGGACGTATAATAAAATAACGTTTATTAAAACAAACCCAATCAGTTCGGTTGATAGTGTAAATGTCTCTAAAAATTTAACCCCTGATACTAACAAAAGATTCACACAAATTAATGACACCTTACGTCACACTAAAATTACAAAAAAAGACACCATCATTAACCCAATTTATATTAATGATGTGGCTTCAACTGATAGTACGTTCTACGTATCACACACCAAATCTAAAATAGACACAACAACCATTAAACCCGTTAATGAAGAACCAAAAGAAGAAGTTAAAGATCCATTTCAAAAAAATAAAAAGGCTAGAAATAAAAAAATAACAAAAGGTATACTTTATATATTGGGTATTGGTTTGTTAATTTATAATTACGGGTGGTTTTTAATCTTGGTACCTTTGGTTATGTGTTTAATAGCAGTTATTTCATACCCAAAATGGATTAAAGAAGGTTACTTAAATACACCACTTTTAAAAATCCTTGTTTTTATTGCGGCTTTCGGTGGGTTTATTGCCAATCTAACTTGGTTGATACTTTTTATTCTCGCTTAATTTTTATTTCAATGTCGTGTGGTGCAACTTCATCACCACCAAAATAAGGGTATAATAAATATTTCCGTTTGCTGGTGTTTTTATATCTTGGTAAGTAAACAATGTTATTATTAACATTAAACTGATACATATCATCTAAAAAACTTATCTGACAACTATTTACATTGTTCGGTTCAACTTCACAAATCTTCTCAAATTGAAAGTTACCATTGTAATGAGTATATGCCATTATTTCAAGTTTATTATTTAAATACCTCCAACCTATGCGCGCTGAATTATCACTATGATCACCCCCATCACTCATACCATATAACTTATTTACATCATACTGATTAATAGGATCAATTGATTCATATTTACACGACTCCGTTAATATAAAAGTAAAAGTTAATGTACTTGTTTTTGTATATTCAATTCTAGTGATTGAACGATGATGTCCCTTTTTAATTTTAAATACATTAAATCCATCACCATCCTTCTTTAAACAAGATGTTAATAAAAATATGAACAAGAAGATATTAATTAATCGTATCATTTATTATAACAACTTCAACAGGTTTGATTAATTTAATTGGTTTTGGTTTTTTATAATCTTTTTGTTTTTTAACTTCAACAGGTTGTGGTTTAACTTCAACTGGTTTAAAATCTTTAATGTGTTTATTTAAACTATCAATTTGTCTTTGTAATATGATATTTTGTATTTCAATAACCTGATTATCCATCATTAAAGATTCATTATCATTTCTTAATCCCCTTATATAAGTGATTAAATACAAACAAATAATAACTATTATAAACTTCTTCATTAATTTAATCTAAATATGTTGGTGTAAATCTACGTATGGGTAAATCATATTTACTTTCAAACCACCTTTTTAATTCATTTTTTAAATCTGTGGTTTTTATTGAATCACCTCTTTTTTTGTTTTGAAACACAAATATATATGGTTCATAAAATTTAGCGAAATCAATAATTAATTCATCCATATCAGTCAAATATACCATTAAAAGTTCATCATTTTTATTTAAAAAATCAAATCTTATATTTGTTTCTGTTTCAACCATTTTTAAATCATATAGATTTAAGTAATCTTCGGGTGTTTTGATATCTAAAATTTTAACCATATCATCAGAACCACCAACCAAATTGGATGTATCTTCCCACCCATAAACATTAATTTGATCAATTAATGTTTGTTTTAAAGTTTCTTCTTTAATTAGTTTATATTGTTCTTCTGTTATTATTATCTTCATTATTTTACAAATTTAAATTTGTCCAATTCAACATCCATAGGATCGTTAAATCTAAGATTCATTATTTTATATTCATTAGGTATAAATTCATAAATATCATTAAATGAGTCCTTTAATTCATAAAATAAACTAAATTTATCATCACTATTAAGTTCTTCTGATATTTCTAAAACACTGAATGGATAAGCAAATTCTTTATTATATAACATATCATTAAATCTTAAAAAATAACTTCTTATATCACTTTTATAAAATTCAGAAACTTTATTAACATCACAAATTAAAGTTAAATATAAAAAATAATCAGACGTAGATGATACAAATTCATAACCAACAATAAAAGGATATTCCTTTTTTAAAATAGATATGGTTATATCAATAGCCTTATTTGTTTTTAACAATTCCATAATTAATAAATATACCACATAACAAAAAAAAGGAGGTTTTACCCCCCTTTTTTAATTAAATCATTTCTTCTGCCAGATTCCACAATTCAAGATTAATCTTATTTGTTGCCATTATGTTTTGAAGCCCTCTAAGTTTTGTTCTTTTACCTGACATTGATGTCATTTCAACACCACCTCTAATATATTTCTCTTGTAATGTATTAAATACTTGCCACATAGAATCACCATCATCCTCCGTTCTGTTTGGTGTTAATAACCCCAAGATTTCCATTTCATTTAATACTTTTTTATCACCGAATCTTATTTCACTTGAACGTCTAACAAAGTCTATTTTTTGTTCAGTTGTTAATGTTGTTTCCATCATTTTGGTAACAGATGATTCAATCATTGGTAATTGTCCTGCAAATGAATCAGTTAAACGTTTAACATCATCAATATCAAAACTCATATGTCTAACTTTCATTGATTGTGCAATTGATGTTGGAACTGTCAAACCATTTGAACATACTAAACGGTGTAACCCAGCACTTACTTGGAATGTTGCCGTACCATTATGTGAATTTTTAATTATTGCTTCAAACAATGTATCACCAACTTTTGGTAGTTCACCATTACGGAATCTGATTTCGTGTGTTGAATGTAATCCTTTACCTGTTTGTCTTGCCGATGCGATATTCCACCCAGCTTTATCAAATGATTCAATGATATCTATTGTTGGTACAAATACATATCTATCTGAAACTGATGGTGAAGGTGAAGTTGCAAATACTGAAGGTACACTGTTTTTAAGTTGGTCAATTGTCATCATTTTGTTTATGTTTTTGATTAGATTACAAATATAAAAACTTTTTAGATAACAACCAAATTTAATCTTTACTTTTTAATAATATTTCCAAATGTATGTGATCCGATATCTATTTTTTTAACCCATATGGTATCATTTTTTGGGTCATTTTTAGCCCAATATGGTTTTGGACCTGTATAATAATATTTTGAACCACCAGTTACATCACTAATTGATGAAATGTTTTTTGCAATCTTTATTGCATTATCCAACTGATTATGTTTTTTAACTTTATATATATCAATCACATGATTAATCGGTTTACCATTCACCGTATGTGAATTCCACATTGAGAATTGTTTTTTTGCTAATGCTTGTTCTTCAGGTGTTGATCCATAACCCAAAAAATTAGATTTTGATCTATTTTTTAATACACAGGCAACCGCATACATTGCATCATATGCATTACTTTCACCACCAGCTTCACCAATTAAAGTTGTTACTATAATTTTATTTGCCCTTGATAAACTATCAAAGCTATTGTTTGATTTTTTTGGTGTTGTATTTTGTTTTGATGTTGTTAATAATTCTAATGTTTTTTTACCTATTTCGGTTCCTTCAACTTGGGATGGGTTCCATAACTTCTGTACTGCTTTTTGTGTTTTGTCACCATAATATCCATTTGATGTGGTTTTATCCAATAACCCCTTGTTTTGTAACAACGTTTGAATTTTAACAATAGCCGAATTTGGGTTTGAATTACAATAACCCTTTTTAATTTTTTTGCCGTTTTTTAAATCATCCAATGTAACCAATGGGTTAGTTTTAACACCACTTGGGCATGGATTATTTGATTCAATTAATATATTATATTGTTCTTCTGTTATTATTATCTTCATACTTGTTCACACGCAATTATAATACCATATTTATTAGGTATATTCAGTTTATTGTTTAAATAATCATAAACAGAATCACTTAAAAATGTGTCAAAATCATGAGTATAATATTCTAAATTACTATACACATCAGAAATATCCATACCAGGTATTAATTCCACTTCCCCCATTTCATTCACATCTTCATAATCCACAACACCATTAATGATTGAATATCGTATTTCAACATAATTTCTATCATAATCAATAATATCATTAATAAAAATATTCATATTTAAATTAAACATTCCTGTTATGTTTAATTCATCATGTAATATTTCATCTTTTAAACGTTGAATAATATTTTTATATCCACCATTATATTCATTCCATATACTTCTTATTTCTTCAGTAGCATATTCATCATTTTTATTTTTACCGAACATACTAAAAATAAAATCGTCAATGGACGGTTCTTCACCTTCTTTTTTTTGTTTGTCCCATAAACTAAACAAAAAATCTTTAATGTTACTTTTTTTTAATTTTTTATATTGTTCTTCTGTTATTATTATCTTCATATTTTACACAAAACTTTTTGTTTATCTTTATATGGTACATTCATTTCATGTTTTATTAATTCATCTTCATTTTTAAATGTGTATGTTGTTATTTGATTAAAATCAGGATTAATTCTAAATCTTATAGACAACCTTCTTTCATCACAACCCCTTTGTCCTTTATTTGACCAATATAATTCAATAAACTCACTTGGAATTATTACATTATTATCATAGATAATTCCTGACATTTTATCTTTAACCTTTTTTAGGTAGTTATCAGCGTCTTTATTACTATTTAACCATAAAAATAATTCATCTATTAATTGATTGTATAAATCAATATATCCTTCTTTATATTCTAATATCGCACTTTCTTTAAAAATACTAAAAAACTCAGACAAATAACTATCAATAAATGGATCCATTTTTTTAACCTCAAAACATTCACCACGTTTAAATATAACATCACCATCATAAGTTAAGTCCCTATTTAATTCAATATCCGCCTTAATATAATATGTACCATTTGTTAATGATTGTGTAATACATTTTTTTATACCATCAAGAACTATTTCCAACGTCTTATCCTCAGATTTAATCTGTGTTAATATTGTAAATAATCGTTCCTTGGCATCATCACCACATCTATAATTTAACATCAATTTTGTTGGTTGTGGTTTAAAATGTTTCCCGACAAACGATTTCTCATAACTTGTATACTCCAATTCCTTTGCCATATCCACCAACCCTTGGACATCAGTTACAATATTTTTTGCGTTCTTTTGTTTTTGAAGTATCCTCTTTGTTTCCGTTTCATCATACTCGCTATTACTAATAAAATCAGAAATAAGATTTAAAAAGTTAACAGTTCTATTATAATCCTTTAACGATAAATCAACAATGATTGGAAATAAACCCACATTATTAAACCTGAAATATTTATCCATAATTTCAATAGCATCGTTTAATTTCTTATTATCATCTTCAGTTAATTCATTAGATAAATCATATAAACGACAAAAAGGACCACCTTCTTTTTGATTTAAACATAACTTATGAATTTTTGATTCATATTTTTTTAATCGTTCTTCAATAACCTTTAATTGTTCTTCTGTAATGATTATTTCTAAACGTTTTGATTCATTCTGTCTATCTTTTTTAGGTTTACCTTTATCTGGTATATCTTGTGTTTTTGGTATAAAATCAACACCTATCTTTTTACCAAATATCACCAAAAAAGGTGTTAATGGAATCGGTAATGGAATCAAGGCAACTATAATTAATACAATATTTTTAACTAAATCAGATGATTGACTTCTTATAAAATCTTTATCTTCTTCATTTAAATCAAACTCCCGTTTCTTACTGTATGACTTTATTGCATGTGTTAATATCCTAACAAGTGCCCTTGTTTCTTTTACTTCAGATTTTGCCTTAATTTTAAATGTATTAATCTTAGATAATACCTTTTTTATTATTGAATCATCTGAACTTTCTTCCATTATAATATCCTTTTTTTTAAATTCCATTTAATATAAATACAAAAAAAACAAAAAAAGTCAGGCATAAACCCGACTTAAAAAATATTATTTTAAAAAACTTTTAAAGACCATATATTGTTGCCTTATCACCCAATAATATAATCGCTTCTTTTACTGCTTCATCCTTGGTGTTAAAATTCCCCTTAACCATCTTTTTAGCATGCAAAATATTATATGTCGTTGATGATACATCAGGTTTATTGAAGTTGAATTTTGACTCCTTTTTTGGTTTAAATGTGTCCTTAGCGTAGATATCGTAAAAACCAACTTTACAAATGAATCTACCTTTGCTACCCGTTTTTGTTCCCATAATTTTTAATAGTTGTTTTTATTGTTTATTTAATTTTACCTTTACATTCCTTTACATATTCCCAATACATGTCAATAGCAACATTACTATAATCAAAAACAGTGTCCCATATTTCATCCATTATATCTTCATACATCCTTTCTTGTTGTAGGTTATTTCTTGTTCCCTCATCCCTAATAAATACCACTTTCACACTCGGTGCTTCAAATCGTCGTTTATTCTCCACATCTGTCCGTTCAAAACTATCTTCAACCAAAATATCACAAATAATATCTTCATATTGTGGAAGTATTAAATTGTTAATGATTTGTTTAATTAACTCCTTATATGATACTTCTTTTGATTCATTTATATGTTTCTTCCTTCCTTGACAATGTGCTCGCTGGGAGAATCCCTTTGGATTATTACAATCAATACTTCTTTTGTATTTATTACTCCACTTCTCTTTTACTTCTTCTTTGGTGTTATAGTTCTTCCAAAATAATTCCAGTTCATCTAAATTATAATCGTTTAACTTCTGATCATATCCACACATATGACATAAATAAGGGTGTGAATCTTCTTTATCAACGTCCCAATTATGTTCACATCTTTTACAAATCACATTTGTTTCATTTAATGTTTTATATTGTTCTTCTGTTATTAATATCTTCATATCTTTATTTTAAATTCTATACCTTACCCAACCAATTTCTTTATCAAAGCCACTTCCGGGTGTTGTGATCCCCCTTAAATTGTATACATCACCCAACTCCTTCAAACTCTAAATAAACGCATCTGTAGTTGTGATTCCCCTTAAATTGTATACATCACCCAACCTTCTTTGTCATATCCATTATAAGAAATGTGTTGTGATTCCCCTTAAATTGTATACATCACCCAACCATACCTTCGTTAACCCTTGTGTTTCCTCATAATTCAGTCCAAAATTAAAACGTAAAAATGACCATATTTCATCATAATTTATGTAAACATATTTATTTTTTGTATCGTAAACCATAAAGTTATGGTTTGGTTTGTATCTGAATAAAATCCAATATTCAATTTCTTCGGATTGAACTTGTTCCAAGTTATCAAATAAATGAAGGAAGTCCATCGGAGTTTCAATATTTAATAATTGACAAAATATGTCAAAGTCGCCGACCATAGATATGGTATCTTCAACTCCACTTTCTTTAATATTATCCAATAAACTTTGTTTTAAAGTATCTTCTTTAATTAGTTTATATTGTTCTTCTGTTATTAATATCTTCATATCTTTATTTTAAATTCTATACCTTACCCAA
>Ga0181344_1000334_pt1 | contig 18873 bp, 16 predicted proteins | sample Su13VDMLBDD_FD_130098 | JGI IMG/M metagenome (GOLD analysis project Ga0181344, IMG submission 130098) | Freshwater viral communities from Lake Michigan, USA - Su13.VD.MLB.D.D | ecosystem: Environmental > Aquatic > Freshwater > Lake | place: USA: Michigan | collected 2013-07-15
ACCACCGAGCGGGAAGCCTGGGTCCGGGCCCAGATTGAACTCGCCCGTCAGACCATGACCGGGCCGATGCCGCCACCGCTGGTCGCCTCGCCCAAGTGCAAACGCTGTTCCCTCGCACCCGTCTGCCTGCCGGATGAAACGGTGATGCTCGCGCGCCGCGAAATCGACCCGTTGCCCGGTCGGGAGGGCGGCCTTTTGAGTCCTCCGGATGAGCCGGTCGCATCTGCTCCTCCGTCCAAACCGCCTCGCCGACTCATGGCCGCCCGCGAAGACAAACGGGCGCTTTACCTCAACAGCCCCGGCCTCCGCGTTGGTCGCAAGGACGAGACGCTGACGGTGAAGGACGAAGATACGCTGATCGAAGAAGTGCGGCTGAACGACGTGTCGCATGTCGCCCTGTTCGGCAACATCCAACTCACCACCCAGGCCATTCAGGGCCTGTGCGACGCGGAGATTCCCGTGACTTACTTCTCGGGCGGCGGCTGGTTCTACGGCCTCACGCACGGGCACGGCCTTAAGAACGTCTTCCTCCGCATCGAGCAATTTCGCCTCGCTCGGGACGAAGCCTTTGCACTGCGGTTGGCTCGGTCTTTCGTGAACGGCAAGATCCGGAACCATCGGACGTTGCTGATGCGAAATCATGTCGAGGTCCCCGCAGCGACCTTAAACCGACTGCGCCAGGCCGCCCGGGATGCCTTGATGGCTGAATCGCTGGATCAACTCCTCGGCATCGAGGGTGCGGCAGCGGCGGCCTACTTCGAGCACTTCAGCGGGATGTTGAAGATTGAGGATCCGCTGGATGACGAAATCCCTGGTGCGGAAATGCCACAAGATTTGGCGGGGAAACGGCAACTGACATTTAATTTCTCGACCCGAAACCGCCGACCGCCAACTGACCCGGTCAATGCGTTGCTCTCCCTGTCCTACAGCGTCCTTTCCAAGGATTGCACCATTGCCGCCGCCGCCGTGGGATTCGATCCCTATGTTGGTTTCTACCACCAACCTCGCTTTGGCCGGCCGGCTCTCGCGTTGGACTTGATGGAGGAATTTCGCCCGTTGATCGCCGAAAGCGCGGTGCTGACCGCCATCAACAACCGAATGATCACCCCGGACGACTTTGTTGCGGCCGGGAATGCGGTCAACCTGACCCCGGCTGGCCGAAAGAAGTTCTTCCTCGCCTACGAACAGCGAATGACCGGTCTGCTGACTCATCCGATTTTTGACTACAAGGTTAGCTATAGGCGCGCACTTGAACTTCAGGCACGAATTCTCGCCAAGACCCTGACCGGCGAGATTCCGGAATATCTGCCTCTCACCACCCGTTGAGCGATGCGCACAAGCTACCTTGTCTGCTACGACATCGCAGACCCCAAAAGGCTACGGCAGGTTTTCAAGACCTGTAAGAACTATGGTGACCACCTGCAGTTTTCCATCTTTGAGTGTGACCTGAGCGCCACCGAAAAAGTGCGACTGGAGACCGCCCTCAAAGACATCATCGACACCACCAAAGACCAGGTGATGTTCGTCCGGTTGGGGCCAACGGAAGGGAGGGGAGGGCGCGTCATCACTGCTCTGGGCATCCCGTACGTGACGATGGATTCGCCCTGCTTTGTGTTTTGAGCCGCCAACCAAGGCTGCCGGCTCAAGTTCTTTGACATCCATTGGTGATACGCGAGCGGTGGGATGCCGCGAAGAGTCCCGGGACCGCTCGCACTCCATTATTCCCCGCAAAACCGCGATTCCTAGCGAGATTCTGGTCGCTCGCTGCATCTTACAAACCAGCAGAGGACAACCGCTCGCAAACTTGGTATTATACCGCAGTCCCTCGCGGGTTTGCACCCCATGCTCTCTCCGCGCTCGATTGAGCGCGGCCCCGTTGAAGCGCACGAATTCTCTTGCACGTTTTGCGGCACGTCTCTACCTCTCCGCGCTCGATTGAGCGCGGCCCCGTTGAAGCACGATCTTGCCGTCATTTCGACGGACAATGTGTCGGTTCCTCTCCGCGCTCGATTGAGCGCGGCCCCGTTGAAGCCCTTTCGTTGTGTGGTCAAGTTGGGCGCGAGCTACATCTCTCCGCGCTCGATTGAGCGCGGCCCCGTTGAAGCGTTTACAAGCACAAGATGACCAGCGAGGTGCTTGTGGCTCTCCGCGCTCGATTGAGCGCGGCCCCGTTGAAGCCGATAGCCGATGGCCGGGAGGATTGCAGCCTCCGGTCTCTCCGCGCTCGATTGAGCGCGGCCCCGTTGAAGCAGGTCTGACCAGCCAATCGCGCCGGATATCTGCACCTCTCTCCGCGCTCGATTGAGCGCGGCCCCGTTGATTTGACTGGCATCCAAAACTCCCATCTAGCCTCCGTTGGCAAACGATACATTTCCAAAGCGTGTATAGTTGTAGATCACAAACCACCAGTCCTCGTAAAGCGCATCCTACCCAGGTTTTGCGGCTAGGATTTATGGAGCGGGGCCCTCGCGACCCAATCGCGGGAATTCGTCCCCTCCCACCCCTACCCCGTGGGGACGGTCTGGCCGCGGAAAAGGGATCCCTTGGGGGCATCCCTGGATTGGGTCGGGGAGGGATCCGCATTTACGGCCTAGTTGGGCTATCGAACGCCCGACGCCAACAACCCTGTGCTGAATCGGGTCAACCAATCTGCCCAATCACAACTCCTCGAAAGGGACAGCAGGTGAGGGATGCACCGGAACCGGATAAAACTCTCAACTAGCCGGCGATAATCCAAGGCCCGTGACACCAATAAACACCCCTGACTTCGGCGGCGTTGTTGTAACTAGGTGTTGTAACTTTTGGCCCTCCGTTGCGAAAAGCCCGTGAAATCAAGATGGTCGGGGCGGTGAGATTTGAACTCACGATTCAAATCTGCACTCTAAAAACTCATTTTTACTCAGCTTTTTGACACTGTTGAGCTTGCCTGACACCAGTGAATGTTGTAACTCTTGTTGCAACTTTTATGGCCTCGCTTCGACAACTGCCGAACAGCCCCTTCTGGATCGCCTGCTTTACTCTCCCCGATGGGAGCAGGACACAGCGCAGCACCAAGAGCACTGACCGCCGTGAAGCTCTGCGGATCGCCAACCAGTTTGAGGATGCCAGCAAGGCAGGACGCCGTGGCCTCCTGGTCGAAGCGCAGGCCCGGAAGGTCATCGCCAACATCTATGCCCTGGTAAATCCCGACGAATTGCCGAATTCCACCACGAAAGACTTCTTCACGAACTGGCTGAAACGGAAGGAGCTGGAGGCTGGTGAAAAGACTCATGCCCGATACGCGGTGGCCATAGAGCGCTTCCTTGAGGTGCTCGGCCCCAAAGGCTCCAGCCAACTCACCCAGGTGACCCACCGCGAAATTGGCGCATTCCGCGACCACTATGCCAAGACGGTGTCCGCGAACACCGTCAACACCTGCCTCAAAATCATTCGCACTGCTTTCAATCAAGCCAAGCGAGACGGCCTGATCGATGCGAACCCCGCAGAGCGAGTGACCCTGCTGAAACGGCGAAGCGAGGCGAAGCGGCGCCCGTTCACGGTTCCTGAATTGGGACGCGTCTTGGAAGTGGCCGACGATGAATGGCGGGGACTGATCGCCTTCGGTGTGTACACCGGGCAAAGACTTGGAGATCTCGCGCAGCTGACCTGGAACAACGTGGATCTTCAGCGCCGCGAACTTCGTCTGGTGACTGCCAAGACCGGACGCCGACAGATCCTTCCACTCGCGGACCCTTTGGTTCACTTCATCGAGGGACTTCCGTCATCCGACAATCCCTCCGCTCCGCTGTTCCCAAGTGCAGCTGAGACCTACTCGAAATCCGGGCACAATGGACGGATGTCCAAGCAGTTCCACAGCATCTTGGTGGCTGCGGGGTTGGCCAAGCCCCGCAAATACGCCGGGACGGGCGAAGGATCCAGCGTCCGCCATGAGCAAGCTGAGTTGAGCTTTCACAGTCTTCGACACACCGCGACAAGCTTGCTCAAGAATGCCGGTGTGAGCGATGCGGTGGCCGCAGAGTTCATCGGGCACGACTCAGAGGCGATCAACCGACACTACACCCACATAGAAGGCACTGCCTTGCGCCGGGCGGTGGACACAATGCCCGACATTCTGGGAAAGGCGGTTGCCAAGTCGACCACCTGAACCAGGTGCACCGAAGGTCTGGACCCTGAGCAACCACTCCCAGGCACAGTCCCGGAAACTGGAATGTTTGACACCACTGACCTCCCCTGACATTCGTGCCTTCATGGGTGATGCCGAAGGGTCAACTGGGAGGGCCGATGAGTAAGGCGAATAACTCGACCGACACCGGCACGCCCCGCAGGCCGTTTCTGGGTGAATGGCGCATTGAGGACTTGCGGCAAACCGAATGGTGGATAGGCAACTGCCTGCGGCAGATTTTCCCCCGGAGCATCTGCCAAGATCTAGACAACCTGCTTCCGCCGCCCTTCAAACCGATACGTTGGGAGATTCTCGGCCGGTTCCGACCCCTGGGAGAAGCAGGTCGCAATCTGGTCGCTGCCGCGAAATCCGCCGAAGAGGCCGAGCTGAGAATGCTCCAAGGTAAGGGGCCGCTGAGGGGCAAAAAACTGGATCTGAAGGCGATGATCCAGCGACGCAAATCGAAGTCAAATAGCACAGAGCTAAAACTCAACGAAAGAGAGATGCTTGCCGCTATTCGATGGCAAATGGTCGCATTCTGGATCATCGGTCCAGATAATCTACCCAACCGAATTCCTCTTTCGATTTGCTCGGATCAAGCGCTTAACAGTTTGTTCAACCGTCTCGGGTTAGTTTCAAGGGATGGACAAGAGGAGGACACGCTCCGAAAGATTCGTGCCCGACTCAGGCTGAAGCCAGCAGCACCCCGAGCCCGGTGGATCAGCGATATCGAAGAATCGAAGAAACAGGACCGAAAGCTTCTTGAACCCGTGTACGGCGGACAGGTTGCCGCAGTCAAACCTTCAACACCGAGGTTGCTCTTGCACCCACGCACTTGGAACGCGCAATGGGGTTGGGGTACTGCCCTCCCGAAAGAACGTCTCGCTCGCGTCTCTAAGCGCCTCCTCGCGGCTGGCTGGGCAAAAACGGAAACCGGAATGTACGCGAAACCCGGACGACAGATCATTCTCCGAACGGTTACGAATCTGACCGATCCCTCCCGATTCTGGCTCTTCAGGGATCCGATCTGAAAAAGAGAAAAAACGCCAAAGTGTCCCCTCTTTTGGACCGGACAGGGGTGACGATGGCGACATGTCAAAACACGTCATACCGGACGCTACTCCCGGAACTCCCAAGAGTGGCAAACCCCTCACCGCAAGCCTTACTGACCTGCTTAGCGACCGGGACGAGATACACCGGCCTATTTGGATCCGGTGCCCAGCACGAGGTACCGAGCATTTCACCGGCCTTCGGCGGGGGTATCTATACGCTCTAGCCGGCCAAGGGAAAATCCGGTCCGTTTCAATTCGCGCACCGGGAAAGGTCCGTGGAACCCGCCTTTTCCACCTGACATCAATTCTAGCGTTCATCGCCAAGCGCGAAGCCGAATCCCACAACTTGGTGGAAACGCTAAATGCGTTCAGTAACTCCGAATCCCTCACGGTCCCTGCTTCATCCGAAGCCGCAGCCGGAGAGTTCAAGAAGGCGCCACATGGGGCGGCTATTACACCTAAATCGGGCAGCACACCAACCTCCACCACCGAGAGCGAGGTGCTGCCGTGAGACAGCTTCAAGTGATTGCCGAGAACCTCCTCGGTGAAATTCGCTGGAACTCTAACGTGCTCGGATATTCCCAGTGCCCAGGCAAAGACCTGCACTCGAATTCTTCCGGCCCGAGAGACTGCCGAATTATCATAGATGGTGTCCCTACAATTCACTGCGTACACAACTCGTGTACCTCGGTAATCGGCGAGTGCAATCGCCGCCTTCGATCCAACATAACCAAGGCAACAGCTCAACCGAAACCCTGGAATAACTACAAACCACAATCTTCACCTGAGGCAATCCAGAACGCCAAGGTCATGTCGATTCTAGGGAAGCATGCGATTGACCCAAAAGACATCTACCAAAAATCACCTGATCAACTGATAGGTGTTAGCCAGCCAGATCTATGGCGATCCTTCCTCGGCATCTTTCAACTCGACGACATCGTATGGATAGGAGACATCAAAGACAGCGGTAATGAAAGACACAGTCGTCATTTCAAGCCGGTATCTGAGTGGCTCAAACATAATTCCTGCCCCGGACCTCGAATAACACCTTCGACCTACAAATCTGCAGTATACAGCCGAAGCACCCCAAATGTGGTAAACCACAGATTTATTGTAATTGAAAGTGATACACGATCAAAACGTGAGCAGTGGGCAATTATAAACATCATCAGGCAAATTACCCGTTTGAGGGCGATTATTGATTCAGGCAACAAATCGTTACATGCTTGGTTCGATAGACCGAATGTTGAAGTCCTCGAGAAATTCAAGCGCATAGTCTTAAACATCGGCGCTGACCCAGCAGGCCTCCGACCGACTCAACCATTCCGAATGCCCGGAATTCCGCGCGAAAACTCGAACACCTTCACAAACCTGCTCTACCTAGATCCGGAGGTGCTCCAATGAATACATCGGATTCACTGTTGGGTGAGTTGATGCAGCTCGACCTCCAATCCTTGCCTCAAGAGCAAATCAGTCTCCCAGAAATAATTGGCGCCCAGCAGTTGCTAGAAAGCGATGTATGTGAACCGCCCGAAATTGTAGAAGGGTTGTTCCGTAAGGGGGAGAAAGTACTTATCGGCGGAAGATCAAAGGCTATGAAAACTTGGGCTGCTATGAACCTTGCAATTTCTGTGTCGCACGGGAAGAACTTTTGGGGTTTTAAAACACAAGAAGGAGAATGCCTCTACATCAATTTTGAACTCCACCCCGGAACCGTGAAGAATAGACTAAAAACGATAGCACATGCTATGGATGTATTTAAATTCTCACCAAACCTTGAAATACTCAACCTCAGAGGTTTCCACGTTACAACCCAAACGCTGCTTAATCACATTGTGAAACAATCAAACAAAAAACATTATGCAGTTATTATAATCGATCCACTTTACAAACTAACAGCAGGAAAAGACGAAAACAGCGCCGGCGAAATGACGGTAGTAATGAACGCAATTGAGGAAATCAGCAAAACAACAGGTGCCGCCATTGTTATACCTGCACATTTTTCCAAAGGTGACGCTTCAAAGAAAGACAGCATTGATCGTATTTCCGGGTCAGGAGTCTTCGCAAGAGATGCAGACACAATAATCACTATGGTGGCTTTGGAACACGAAAATACATACCTCATAGAGTCAAACTTGAGATCATTGCCACCAATTAACCCAATCGCAGTGCGCTGGGAATTCCCCATCCACAAAGTCGACCCTTCAATCGACAAAACCAAAATCAAGCCCGCAAAATCCGGGAGACCACCAAAGTACACCGTTGAGCAGATCGTGGATGTGTTAGGGAATGAAAAATTGAAATCCGCAGATTGGCAAGGCAAGTGTAGTGTGCAGATTGGTATTGGATCAAGCTGCTTCCATAGTCTGAAAAATATTGCCAAGGCCAAGAATTTGGTCGTCCAGATTGGCAGCTACTTTCAACAATCGACTTCCAATAACTCCGATAATCCAGAATTGGATATTCGGACTTCACCCGGTTCAGGGAACTCCGATAATCCGATAACCCTTTAGGGTATCGGATGTGGAGTGACCTCGGCAAATCAGAGATTACTACCCACCGGCGCCACCACTGGTAGCTCATAGGTCGCCCCACCCGACCTGCCCTTGGGCAACGGATCCCCAGCTAGGATCCGCAGGGCCTCAGCAGCTTCTGCCAGCGCCTTGGTGGCCTGAACCAGCTCCATGGTGGGGATCTCCGCCTGGGAGACCCGGTCAGTGAGCAAGGACACCGCCTGCCAAAGGCCCCGGGCCGAGTGTGCTCGGTAGGACTGGCGGACCTTCAGCATCACCCCCATAGCCCTCTTGGGGTTGGCGTGGAGGCGTTTACGAATAGGGAAATCCCGGCTTTGACTGAATGATGGTTCCATAGCTGCACTGATTATATATTATCAGTGGCGATTGGAAACACCTGATTTACCGGAATACGGTTTATGACGCACCACTTACGGTGATGGGACTACGATGATGGGTGTTGGGGAATACGGATTGCCAGCGCCGTATGGGTTATTGATACTATCGACAGAATATTTGCTCCCGTACCTGCCATAGGGATTCGAAGTAGAATCAGGATCGTAGGGATTGGCACTCAGTTTCCCTCGATAGTTACCCTGGCTATCGTAGAGCTTTGGGGCATCTGTCGCATACGGATTAGTCCAAGACTTATTGCTGTATTTACTCCCATACTGGCTGTATGGATTCATAAGCCCATCCGGTTTGTAGGGACTGCCAGCGCCGTAGGGGTTGGCCAGCGAGTTTGGATTGTAACGGTTGACCCCATAATTGGGAACCGGCGCCACCGTGTAGGATGGAACCGGAGCTACCCCAAAGGATGGAACTGGCGCGGGCATCACCGCGTACGGAGAAGAATACCCACCATACCGGTATCCACCGTTCATGGTTTCATAACAACCGGTCAGCATCGTGCAGATTGGGATGCAGACCAAGAATCGAAGGCGGGTGAGGTTCATTTTGCGGGGGTGATGAGACGGACACCCAAAGTCGCGTAAGTCAACGCTTTCCGGGGTTGGTGTCGCCTGGTGCCCCTTTGGATCCCGGGATCACGGTCCACGACTCTATCGGGCGGCCCATATTGCCGGGTGTTGCTGAGTCAGAAATCGACACGGTCCAAACATCCTTGCACGTAACGGGGTGGCCACCGGAAGCTGATGGGAGATGAAGCCTCGTTTTCTGTCGTTCGGCTGGATGCTGGCTGCCTTTATTTCCATGCCGACGTGGGGCCAGACCATCGTTCCCAACCCACGGCCAGGTGCGGTGTTTTGGACCAAAACCGAGACGACTATGACGGACGGGGTGTCGCTTTGGATGGGTCTCCACACCGATCCCTCCTCCTTTCCTTTTGGCCTTTTCACTCTCCGCCTCTACGGGAGACACAGCCAGAGCGAAGTGTCGGATTGCCTAAATCGCCGGGCATTCCCAGAACTCGCGTCAGACAAGTCCCGATCACCCTGAGTCCTTCGGCGTCCCTCACCTCCGCCGTTGAAGATTCGCCATGGACGACCAACTTTCACGGAGTGAACTGGCTCGCCGACATGCAGTCGTTGCAGGCGCTCCCGTCGGAGCAGCGCCAGGCACAGGCACAGGCACAGGCACAGGCACAGGCACAGGCACAGGCGAGCGTGGCCTTCGAGGGCGAACCGGTGAGCCTGGAACGCCTAGAGGAACTCCACCGGACCGCAACACCCGCTTCGGCGAGACCCGCCGCGGAATCCTCAGCTACGCAGAACTAGCCCCCCTGCTGGGCGAGCGTGTGCTGGCCTGCGAGGAAGCCATCGTCACCGGCGCCTTCGCCGGGCAACCGCTGGACGAACACCTGCTGCTGGAGTTCCACCGCAGCATCTCCGATGACCTAGTTCCCGACTGGGCCGCCCGCTGGGGAGAAGTGGTTCCGGTCGCCGAGCTGCTGGCATTGGAAACCCTTGCTTTTGCGGAGGGGCGACTGCTAACAGACCATCCGTTCGTGGACTTCGACGGCCGCGTGACCCGGCTCTGGCTGCTGGAAATCCTGCATCGCGCCCGATTGCCGCAGATTAAGCTGACCGCCACCGGGGACGCGGAGCGGAACAAATACTTCGCCGCGCTGGAAGCGGCCGACCGGCTGGACTGGCAGCCCCTGAGCGCCATCTGGCAAGGTCGTTTCGGGCAACTACCACCACAGGCAACCTCCTCATGACCTACGACCAGTTCTTCCACCAAGCCACGGAGAAGCCATTTCCTCACGGCTATCAATGCCGCCTCGCATGCGGTCCTGATGCCCGGCTTGAACAACCGGAGTCGCTGGCGAGTGGAACCAGGTGCCAGTCACAGTTGATCTCCATCCCAACCGGCCTGGGCAAAACGGCCGCTGTGGTCCTCTCCTGGCTCTGGAACCGCGTCCACTTGAAGTCGGATCAATGGCCTCGTCGCCTTGTTTACTGCCTGCCGATGCGGACGCTCGTGGAGCAGACCGAAGCTGAAGTCCGCAAGTGGTTGGGCGATGCCCTATGGGACGGAGATGCCAAGACCCGGAGAGGCAAAGTCGGCGTCCATGTTTTCATGGGCGGCGAAGATGCCGGCGAGTGGGACATCTACCCGGAGGAAAACGCTGTCCTGATCGGCACCCAGGACATGCTGCTCTCCCGCGCACTCAATCGCGGTTACGGCATGAGCCGCTACCGCTGGCCGAGGCACTTCGGGTTGCTGAACAACGATGCGCTTTGGGTGCTCGATGAAACACAGCTCATGGGACCGGGTCTTTGGACTTCGGGGCAGTTGGATTGGATGCGGAATCGCCGCTTCGGTGTGATGAGGGCGTGCGTGACTTGGTGGATGAGCGGGACCAATAGCCCGGTGTTTCTCGACACGCCCGACCGCAGAAAACAGAAGCTTACCTCGTTGCCCATCATTGAAGTCGGCGACGATGCTAAGGCGCTAGCGCGGCTCAATCCAACTCGCCCGTTGAGCCTTTGGAAAGGGCCTGCGGCTGCGGCCAAGACGAAAAAGAAAGGGCCACCTGCACCGACATTTGAGGAAGCACTGGCGAGTGCGATTCGCGCAGAGCACACGCCCGGCACGCTCTCCCTCATGGTCTGCAATTCGGTCAATGCCGCGCAGCGCCTTTACCGGCTGCTCGGCGACGAGAACGCCATCCTCCTCACCTCGCGCTTCCGCCGCAGCGACCGCGACGAGCACACGAAGCGACTGCTCGCCTTCGAGGAACAGCGCAAAGCCTGCAACCAAGGCTCCGGCGATGACACACTGCCAAAGCACCCCGGCCTGATTTGTGTCTCCACGCAGGTTGTCGAAGCGGGTGTGGACATTTCAGCGCGTCGCTTGTGGCTGGAGACGGCTCCGTGGCCTTCGGTGCTTCAGCGGCTTGGTCGCCTGAACCGTGATGGCCGCGCCGATGGCAAAGCCAAGGCGCTCTTTTTCCAGTGGCAGGACGAAAGCAAGAAAGCCAAAGGCCAGCCAGTCGGCCCCTACGCACTGAAGGACACCGAAGCCTCGCAGAAACTGCTCACCAAGCTCGCTGCCATTTACGAAAGCGAGCCGACGCTTGGAGCGAAGGCCGCGCTGGAAAAACTCCGCGAATCCTCCGCCGCAGCGATGGATGCAGCGCTCATGCCGAAGGACGAGCCATTTCCCCGTGCGATGGATGTCCACGGCCTGTTCTCCACCGAGCCAGACTTGTTTGGCGGCTTCACCGACATCAGCCCGTGGGTTCGCGGCGACGACAAAAATGCCGACGTGACCGTCTTCTGGCGCGAGTTCGACGCCAAGAAAGGGCTAGGCAAAACCGACGGCCTCACCGGCCCGGCATTCGATGCCACGGAAGGCTGCGCCGTCCCCATCCATCGCTTTCGCGAGTTCCTCGACAAAAGCCGCGCTCTCGTTTGGGACGAAAACTCCGAGTCATGGCAACCCATATGGGCCAGCGAAATCTGCCCCGGCATGGTCGTCCTGCTCCCGCGCACAGCAGGCGGCTACTCCGCCAGCCTCGGCTGGACGGGCACCATGAGTGACAAACTCGACAAGGCCGACCCGCCCGGACGCTTTAGCGACACATTCGAGGACGATGCCGCCTCCGAGCAGGCCGAGTGGGTCACGCTCGAAACTCATCTCGCCGACACCAAAGCCACTGCCACCAGCATCACCTATGCGTTGCAACTTGATGCCACTATCCGGGCCGCCGTCATCACCGCTGCCGAGTGGCACGACATCGGGAAATCTCATCCCTTCTGGCAAAACGCCCTGCCGCGTGCTGGAGAACAGCTCAAGCAACTCTGGGCCAAGGCTCCCTTCGTCTTCGTTCTGGAAGGCAAAACCTCCGCCGCCTTCCGAGAGTCCACGCAGCGGCTCATCGAGTCATCCGCCATCAAGGCCAAGTTCCTCCGCGAAGAAACGAGCAAAGACAAACTCCCGCGCCAGCTCTGGACCGTCAGTAGGAAGATTCGGCCCGGCGAGTTGCTCGCCAACATCACTGGGCAAGCGACCGGGCTCGAAGGTTGGATGCGCCGCTTTCAACCGCGCTTAGGGAAAATCTACATCCGCCACGAAGCCGCCTCAGCCCTCGCCGCATGGTCACACTACTTCGCAGACAGGCCCGCATGGCCCGGCCTCACCCTTTTCCTCATCGCCTGCCACCACGGCAAAGTCCGCACCGCTCTTTACGCTCGGGGCGATGATTGCGAAGACGTCTGCGGCGTGCCGAAGCAGCCAGCCCTCCTGCCGTGGCAGAACGGAATGCCGATGGACTTTTCCTGCGCTGCTGTCGGCACCGGCGGCGAGTTTTCCGAAGACGGCCTCAGCTTCACGCCCGCTACCCCCGGCTGGACCACTCTGGTGACCGACCTCCTCGGCGGCTGGGAACCGCGCCCGCAAGAAGTCCCGCCACCAAATGCCCTGCACGCGGCAACCGAGCCGCGCCTGCTTGGCCCATTTATTTTGGCCTACCTCGAATCCCTCATCTGTGCCGCAGACATTCAGGCCAGCAAAAACCCAAGCCAAGTCCGTCATGTCTAACGCAACACCCGCCTCACCATCCAAGCTGGTCGTTATTCCGCTGGCCGGCTTGCATCTGGATAGCCTTGGCCTGGGACTGGCCGCGCTAGGCTTACTCTCGCTCTGCTCGCGCCGCTGGTCATCGGTTCGTGGCGGCTGGCGAGGCAGCGTGTTCTACCTTGCGGGAGGACCGACGACGGAAGACGAACTGCTCGCTTTCATCGCGGGCATCGGCGAGCGCGGCGAGTGGACTGCTTACGAGAAAGGCTGGGATAAACACCAGAAAGCGGACAGCAAAGCTAAGAGCGGTAAGAACACCGCGCTTTGGCGTGCCCGAGAGGCTGATGAAGAATCGCTTTCCCTGCTTCAGTCACACATCGCGCCTGCATCACGACTCAGTTTCAATCCACTCTTCGGCACCGGAGGAAACGCCGGGAAGCGCGACTTCTCTACCGGCTGGAAGAAGGCGACAGACGCTATCGAAAAGCCGCCGCGTGCCTGGAAGCGCGAAATGCTGAACGCCGATTTGGCGGCCCTTCTACGAGGCGATCCGGGTCTTTGTCTTGCCGACTTCAACTCCGGCTGCTGGTTCGGTGCGGCGAACAAGGCGTTCAACAGCGGCACGTCAAAGCCCTTCCGCGAAGGCCAGCTTTCCCCGTGGGCGATGGTACTCGCGTGCGAGGCGTTCGGATTGTTCCAAGGTAGCCCCTCGCGGCGCTTGGGCAGTGCGCGACGGGCCACGGGTGCCTTTCCCTTTGTCACGACAGGATCTGCTCCCATTGCAGCGGGTGAGGCTGGGAAGAATCTCGGCGAACTCTGGCTGCCTGTCTGGGAGCAGCCGATGAGCCTGCCGGAGGTCATCGCGCTTTTTCAGCGCGGCAGGGCAGAGGTAAATGGCAAAGGCGCAACCACCCCGCCCGCCTTCGCCGCCGCGATTCTCCAGCGCGGCGTGGATGTTGGGATTCGTGAGTTCCGCCGCTTCCTGCTACTCCGCACCACGAGCGAAAACACCTTTGAGTCGCGTCTTGCCTCTGTAATTCCAGTGGCAGGCAAAGCGGAAGCTTCCACCGCCGTCGCGTTGACAAGGATGCTGGGTTTCCGCGACTCGCTCCCAGCCGACCGCAAGAAGGGCAAACGCTGGATTTACGCCGGTCTGCGTGGCCCTCTCGATGAGGCTTTGGTCGCGCTTGCCGAGCAAAACACACCGGAGAATGCCCGTTCAGCCGTGGACGAGATGATTGGCGCACTGCGGAAGGCCGACCGCAATCGCGGCCAACGGGCGCACAAGCCTTCGATTCAGTTCCAACTCCTGCCGGGAGGATGGGCCACCAAGCTGCTCGCCGACGATAGCAACGATGCCAGCGCCGAGGCACGCATCGGCTTGGCATTGGCGACGTTTTGGACAGGAAAGAAGACCGGCAAAGCCACGAAAGTCAGTGCCGCACCGCTGTTGTCCTACTGGCTCGGGGTACAGCAGCGCGGGAGTTACTGCTTAATTCCCGAGGCCGTCCCCTTCCGCCGTGTGTGGGGTGCAGGCACGCTGACAGCCAATCTCGCCGCTGTTCTGCAACGCCGCTTGATGGAAGAAGAACCCTCCGCCGAGCCGCCGTTCCGCTCTTGGTATCGCGTCGGCCTTGGCGACATCGAGGCATGGTTGTCAGGCACTTTGGACGGCGCCGGGGTCGAGCGATGGATGATGCGGTTCAGCCTCTTCGAGTGGAACAAGGAGAGCGTGTCCGCCGTAGGCAAGCTGCTCGGTCACGCAGGCCTGCCCGAGATCATTTCGGGAAGCCTCACGCTCTTTGCGCTGTTCAAGCCGTTGTTTCAGTCGTGGCTCTTGAGCGCCCTACTGCCTGCGGGCAGCAAACGCGGAGCTGCGAAAGTTGGGCCACTGTCCGGCATCGCCGCTCAACTCGCGCGCGGTGATGTCACTGTCGCAGCACAACTGGCGCGGAACGCCTACCGTGCCGCCGGCATCGAACAGGCCAGACTTCACTCCCACGAGTTCGACTGTGACGAGCCGCAGCGCCTCCTCGCCGCCCTGCTGATTCCCACCCAGCGACGCGGAATCACCGGAGACGCTTTCGATGGCTGGAACCGTCCGGTTCCAGCCCTCTGTAACCGCTGGCTTTCACCACGCAAACAAACCAACAACGCATGAGCACACTAAACACCACCGCCCTGTTGGCTGACGCCAACATTCACCGCCTAGTCCTGCAGGCCACACTGGTTCCCGTCACCGGCAGCTTGTTCCAGCCCGCTGGATTTCCCGACATCGGTCACGTGATCTACGACGCGCCGCGACCCGACGGCTCCAAGGAGAAAGTCTGCGTCGTGGATAGTGCCGCTAGCATGGCGAACCACCTTGAAGCCGTCTCGCTCTCGAGCGCTCAGACGCTGGAACTTCATCCAGACCTAGCCGGGATGCCTTATCTTGAGTGCGTGACCGATGCGCCCAACACAACGGGAGGCACGACGCCTACTCGGCTCGTCGTCACGTCCCTCTCGGAAGGCCATCGTCTTGCATCGAGCTACTTCCTCGACGACAAGGGCAAGGTCGTGAGCGGTGGCGCAGTCTCGACAAACACGTTTGCCTCGGCTCTGCGCGAGAGCTTTGGCATCCAAGACCTCGGCAAGAAAACCCACCCACTGCCCGGCGACTGGTGGAACGTCTTTCGCACCATCTTCCGCTACGACCCGAACTCTCTAGTCCACGGCATCCTTTTCCCCGCGATGGGCATCAAGCTGTCCCGCGTGCTGACCGCTCACCACGAGGCATACGGCGCAGACCGCGTCGGACTCTCCGGCGTGAAGTTCGACAAGCTCGGCAAAACCACCTCCGGCCAGGCCATCTTCTCCGTGGACAAGGAAACTGCTCGTGAGATTCGCGCCACGTTCGTCATCGACCTTTCGCTCATCCGCTCCTTCGGGCGCGGCGCGAACGGCCTCAACGCCAACCAGAAGGTGTTCTTGCTGGAACTGGCACTTTGGAAAATCGGTCGGCTGCTTTCTGGGCCCTACCGCTTCCGCAGCGGATGCGACCTCAAACTCGCCGCGCTCGCCCGCGTCGAAAACGGCGTGGCGACCGAGCTTGCCGCGACCGCCCTTCAACGGAACATCGCCGCAGCCATCACCACCGCTGGATTCGCTGACCCGTGCATCACCCAAGTCTATTGGCCTTCCAGTGAACTCTTCAAAGCTGGCAAGGATGATGAAGGAGAGGGAACCGAAGAAGGCGAGGGTGGAGAGGAATCACCCGAGTAAGCCATGCAACTCATCCTCGAACAGACCTTTCCGCTGGGCCGCTTCCACGCTACTCCGTGGAAAGTCTTCCCCTACGACGACCCGCACGGCGAATGGCCACCCAGCCCGTGGCGGCTTGTCCGCGCCGTGCTAGCCCGTTCTTATCAACTGGACCGGGAAGTCGCCGACTCTACCGAAACCCACGCCACCTTGCGTGAGTCATTGGTGCGCGCCTTCGCCACCAGCCGAGTGACGTGGCAACTTCCAGCCTCTTCGTGGCGCGGCCCTGGCTTGCGCCAGTATCATCCGGCGGAATTCAAGCGTGTGCCCGCCAGCGCCAAAGAGCCGGGCATGATGGCCTACAATACCACCAAGGTGCTCGATAACTTCTGGGTCACGTCCAATGGCTCGTCAGCACCCATCCTCTGGCATTTCGACGGTCCGGATTGGACGCCGCCGCTGCTCGTCCACCTTGACGCCTGCCTCGCCCGCATGACTTACTTTGGACGCGCCGAATCCATCACTGAAATCCGGCGCACCGAAGGCGCACCCTTAACCAGCGAGCCGGTGAAACTATCACCACGCCGAAGCGGCAACGCCGTCCCCGTCTTAGTTCTCCAGCCCGATGCCACCCTCGCTCAACTCGAAGCCATCACCGACGCGTCGAGCGTGAAGGAGACCAACATCCCGCCCGGTTCCAGGTGGATGTATGCCGAGCGCCCGCCGCGCCACCAACTCCGTTCGGTGAAACGACCAACGCCGGAACTTCCGCCCACCAACCTCATCCAGTTCGCCATTGGTTCCACCGTCGCGCCGCGCTACAGAGACACTGTCCGCATCACGGAAAGGTTTCGGGCAAAAGTCCTCGGATGCTTTACCAAGCTGCTCACAGGCAACGCAAAAGCGAAATGGGCTGACGCTCCGCCAGAAATGCGCCAGAGGGCTTTCCTGCTCTCTGGCAGACAGCCTGACGGCGCAGCAGCCAAAGGCCACCAACACGCCTCCATTTTTCTCTGCGGCGAGGCATCCTCCCCATCACGGCTCTGCGTGTGGCGAAGCGAACCGTTTACTCCCGAAGAACAGCGCGCCATTCTAGACGCCGCCTCCTCACCGCTACCGCTAAACCACGGTAGCGACTCGTGGACAATCACGCTGGTGCCGCTGGACAAGCTCGTTCCCCCACCGCGCGGCCTGGATGGAATCCCAAGCTGCGTATGGAGGACACTCACGCCCTACGTCCCATCCCGTCACGTCTATGACCGCAAAGGACAGGTGAAAAATGCGTGCTCCGTGGAAAGCCAGGTCGCAGAAGAACTGGCCAAGCGAGCGAATGCCACACCTGCCACTATCACGGTCGAGGATGCAGGTTGGGTGAAAGTTCATCGCAAGGTGAGCAAAGACACAGGGCAAACAAACTCCGACAAACGCGGCTACCTAGTCGCGCTAACGTTCAACGAGCCGGTCCCCGGCCCAATATCGCTCGGCTCTTCCTCCCACTTCGGCCTCGGCCTGTTCGTCCCCGCCTGAATCAGTGTTCATGTGTGATTCCCCCTCCTACCCATGACAACGACTGGCTCATCGCCTGGCAAACGGCGGAGCGGACGACCGCGTTTGTCTCCGACGAACCGTAGGTCTGGCGGATGCTGGCGGCGGCGTGGCAACGCGGCACGGTCGAGTTCCGTTATTGGGCGGGTCGATGCCTAGCCAAACGCGCCGGGTGACTCCGGCCGCCGTGTTCACCGTGGCTGGTAGCACCGGAATCTATGTCGAGGGGGACTGTCATCTGCGGGCGGAGCGGCGGGTCTTCCTCCTGGATCGCATGCAATGGCTGCAAGACTGATGGGGCCACGCGTCACTCCGTCGTCTGCCGCTGTCAGGGGGCGGACTTTCCAGTCCGCCAACGTGTCCTGGCGTCACGCGTCCCAAAGTCCATAGCCGCCATATTAAGGCGAGCGTTCCTGCGGGCAACCATGCCCGCGCTCCCGGCTGTGACCCGGCTGCTATCGTCCTCCGCATTTGGAGGAGGAGGCACGGCTTGTTTCGCGGACCGCATCCGGGCTATACCAACCGTATGGCCGAGGAAACTCAGACAACGTCCGGCGGCGAAACCCTGTTCGACCGCTCTACCTCTCCGCCCGCCCCGACCGTCTCGTCCTCGGTGGAACGCCTCGTCCCGTCAGATCGGAGAGAGGCTCAAAGAGAGGGGCAGAAAACCACCAAGAACAGTGGCCCCGGCCATCCAATTTTCGAGCAGGCTCTTGCCATTCTACGCGGCGATCCGGTCGCTATGGTTAAGCCAGAGTCACCGCCCAAGCCGCCTGACCCGATTCCGGCGCGCATGCTCAACGAGTTCGTCTATTGCCCCCGCCTGTTCTACTACGAACACGTAGAGGGAGTGTTCGTGGAAAGTGCGGACACGGTGCGGGGCACCTCCATCCATCAGCGGGTGGATTCCGGCAAGGGCGACATGCCCCCAGCGGCCAGCAAGACCGCAGCAGGACCGGAACTCGAAGCTCAAGCCTCCGGACTCGATACTGACGTGATCCATTCCCGCAGCGTGACGCTGGGCTCTGAACGCCTTGGCGTGATCGCGAAGCTCGATCTGGTAGAGGTGCGCGGCGTGTTGTCCGGTGGCGGCCAGGGTGATCTGTTTACCGCGCGTAAGGTCGTGCCGGTGGATTACAAAGCCGGCGTCCCGCGCGAAGGACGCGACGTGAACGAACTGTGGCCGACCGACCAGATGCAGCTCGGGCTACAAATGCTCCTCCTGCGGGAAAACGGCTACGAGTGCCAGGAAGGCGTCATCTATTACCGCGCCACAAAGCAACGGGTGCGATTCATCCAGACCACCGAGCGGGAAGACTGGGCCAGGACCCAGCTTGAACTCTCCCGTCCGACCATGACCGGGCCGATGCCG
>Ga0181344_1000335_pt1 | contig 18865 bp, 3 predicted proteins | sample Su13VDMLBDD_FD_130098 | JGI IMG/M metagenome (GOLD analysis project Ga0181344, IMG submission 130098) | Freshwater viral communities from Lake Michigan, USA - Su13.VD.MLB.D.D | ecosystem: Environmental > Aquatic > Freshwater > Lake | place: USA: Michigan | collected 2013-07-15
TCATAGAATACGCAGGTGGCATTTAGTATGACTGGACATGGTTCTGCTGAGCAAGATACATCCATAATATATTAATAATAAAAATGTGTAAGTAATTGATACGCAAATAGGTGTACCTCTTTCCATAGAGTACACCTATATACGCAAAAATAGTTTAAATTAGTTTATTTTCAATGAGTTAGATAAAACTATGCTACATAATATAGCATTATTTATCTACTTTCTTTGGGAATTGTAACGTCATACTCTTTAGCAAAATCTTCATCAAAAATAGCCAAGTAAGTTACAAGAGACTTTGTGAAAGGAAGCATCTTCATACCATACTTTATAGGTTGTGCTTTCTCTCTTACATCTTCTTGACTAGTGCTTGGATCTAAGTCTAATCCTGTTGCTTCCATGTACGAGTGGTTTACAAACTTTCCCATGTCAGTAATAATACCTGCAGCTGGGAATATGCTACCACTAAGTAAAGATTCATAGTTCACTGGGTTGTAGAAGAACGAAAGCTCACTTACAAACTTATCCATAGTTCTTATAGTAAATCTGTGGAAGTTCTTAGCTGCCTTATCTTCATCATCATCTGGTGCCATAAACCCTAGAGCAAACATCATAGACATCAATGCTCCAAGCATAGCTAATTCCTTCATCTGATTGTGCAAGTTACTTCTCACCATATCAATAAAGTCTTCTCTTGACATGTTCAAAGTTTCTCCTGTACTCTTCTCATACTCAGCTCTATACTCTTCATACATCTTATCAAGCTTCTTAATACCCTCATCATTCATTTTAAGGATATTCAAAACATTGTTAGCCTTATCTTGGAAAGATGAAACAATCACTGATGATAACAAACGAATACGTCCAATATCATACTTCTCTCCAATAGGTATTCCATCTTCTCCAATCTCTACAGAGAAGTCATCACTCACCTTTCTAAACTCAGAGAAACGTGTATCTGTTAGCTTTGGTATCCAGTTTTTGAATAGCATCATAGACTTGGTCCAAATAGACATAGACATCTTGTTGATGTCACCATCTGACAGACCTCCTGTTGCATTTCTAGAAATACGTCTGGTTAGAGCAGTGAGCCTTTGAAGCTCATCTCTATTGTTTAGATCTAAGCCAGGGATGACTAACTTGCCATCTTCCATCTTTCTTGTAACAGCAATAGCTCTAGTCTTTTTAAGTTCTGCAACCTCAGCTTCTATCTTATCTTTAGACTCTCTGAACTTAGCAGCACTGTCATATCTATCTTTGTACTTATTCTTTACAAACTCTCTGATACTTATAATCTTACCATTCTCTACCATCATGTTCTCAAGCAAGGTTAAGAATGTAGCCTTCTCTAATAGTTGTTCTGGCTTTCTCATAAATACCATCAAGAAGTCACCTAGATTACCTCTTGTTAAAGTACTCATACCAGCTCTGTTGAACTCATCATATGAAGGGTCATCCTTTAATGGCATGAATGTATTTATAAGTTCTTTAAATACTTCTCTTTCTTCATCATTATTAAACCTTTGACCAATGAGTTTTGTTTCATTCTTTAAGAACTCTCTAGCTTTGAAGTAGTTACCTGCTTGGGTAGCCATCTGGATGTTACCACCAAACATGTTGGCAGCACCAGAAATGAATTCAAATCCAAGAGCCTTTAACTGGAATGCTCTGTTAGCAGCATCCATTGTTTTAATTAAAGATGTAGCTGAAGGCTGTTCATTTTCTTTCCATACTTCCTTACCTGCCACTCTATTAACTCCTCTCTTAACAAAGTTTAATACACTGTCTATGTTTAAAGGAAGGTCAGCATCTGACAATACATACTTCTGGTCATACAATAACACTTTTAAGAAGTCATTGTATATTTTTGTATTCTCTTCATTTCCAGGAAGTTCTTGAGGTTTACCATTATTATCAACCACGTTACTAACTCTGTTAGTACTAAGATGGTTCTTGAATGTTTCAATTGTCTTTACTAAGTTCAATTGACCCTCCACCTCAGATAGATATTTGTATTTCTCTACCTGCTGGATATAAAGTATCATGTTCTTGAACAAGTCTTCACTCACTTCAGAGTAGTCATTTACTCCTGTGCCCTCATCTCTTTTACTAAAGTCAAATGTATAATACTTAGGAATGCTGTTCTGTAATTCTCCAGTCACTTCATTCACCTTACCATATCCTACATCATCTGTTTGAATCTGTAAACTATTGTAGAAGTTGCTCATTACAGACAACTTGTTGTCCCAAACCAATTGCTCAGCCATACTCTTTCTCACAAAAGGCAAGAAGTTCTTAGCCACCATGTTATTAATATAACCAATGTCTTTAGCCTTGTCATTAAACTTAGTGATAAAGTTGTATAGCTCAAGTAGTTCTGGATCTTTTTGAATATCTAAGTATTCATCAGAGTACCACTTATCTAGTGGATGTCTCTTAACTACATAGTTATCAAAGCCATTAAAGTCTTCTCTCTCTATGTCCCAAAGTCTTTGAGCTTCTTTAATATACTTTTGCTTTTGATCCTCAACCTCTTCTGGTGTACCAGGGTAGTTGTTTCTCTCAATGTTTTTAATTTGTCTTTCTAATATAACAGATGCTTCTTTCTTATAGGCCTCTACGTCAATGTTTGCCATTAACCATTCCTTGGTTCCAGTTTTACCATTCTCATCAACTTGGTCAAAGAAGTCTTTCCTATACTTATAGATTAGTTTATTTACCAACCCACCTTTTGTATCCTTTTGATATATCTTTTGAACCAGAGCCCTGGTGTCTCCACCTCTAGCAACAAGCTTATCTCTAATTGCCATTAAGTCTTTCACTTCTTCAAAAGCATCAGCAGAAGCTTTATTCTTAGCAGTGCTGGTAAGTTTGTATAATATCTGTAATGAACGTAATGGTAATTCTGATACACCTCTAAACAATGATGCAAGTCCTTTCACTACAGCTTCAGCTTTAGTTAATCCTGCAACAAGGTTTCTTTCTCCTACATGCTTAGTAGCAAACTCTTGAGCTGCTTTGGTAATCTGCTTGATAGACTTTCTGATCATCTCAGACTCTGCCTTCAAACTATCTAGTGTTTCTTTTCTATATTCAACATTATCTTTCTCAGACTCTGTTTGAGCTTCTTTCTCCATATCAGCTGTATAGATGAGCTCACCTATGTCATCACTAATAGTTGAAAAGACTTCAGAGAATCTAATGTAGTTATTCATATCATCAGCAAAGTCAGAAAGCTCAGAGTTACTAGAGTCTTCTGAAGTGGCAGTTCTATTCTTATAGATAGTGTTATAATCATTTAAGATTCTATCACCATCCTTTCTCATCACCTCAATTACATCAATCAATGGTTGTAAGTTACCAGTTCCCTGTACAATACGTATTGCTTTTCTAAGCGTATTCATACGCTCAATCTTAAACTGACGCTCATCTTCTGTTGTAACATTCTCTTTAGCATACTCACGAACCAAAGCATTTAACTTTGCTAAGATCTGATCAAGTGCCTCATTACCAGTGGTTTCTGTTTCTTCAGATAGTGGAATAAGTTTAAGGTCTGTAATAGGATCTATTTGAGACTTATCTACAGAACCAACTGCCATACCTGTAAGTGCATATCCTTTCTTTGGATCTTTTTTATCTTTCAAATTAAACTCCATAGAGATGGGAATAGCACGTAACATACCAAACTCTTTGATGCCATAGTTGTCACGTAACATCTGTTTGTATGTACCAATCTGGATATTGAATGCTCCTTGTTTAAACCAGGCAACATCATTACCAGCAATGTACATAAATTTCCAGTCTAGGATGTGAGCTTTACCATTTGGATCTATAGCAAGAAAGTCAATAGTACCAGCTTCTTTGTTCTTATTATCATACACAACCACCTCAGAGAATACTAATGTATCCTTATCAAAAGAACCAACCAACTGAGCGTAATATTTCTCAAGCATGTCATACATTGCTTGGGTCTCTACATTAAACTTAGCAGGTCTGTCTAGAGGGGAAGCTCTTCTTGTACCATCCTCATTGAAGTATCTTTCATGTATTTCTTCTAGATCTTTGTGACCAGCAATACCATATTGCTTCTTAAGCTCATTGAAAGCTTTCTCAGCTTCACTAAACTGTTTATTACCAAATCTTTCCTTATACCAAGCTTTGACCCTATCAGTAACACGCTTAGTTATCTTGGCCCAAGTGCCATCTTCTTGTTTAATTTCATATCCATTATTAGACTCTTCAGAATCTAATAACAATGGATCTGTTTCACTAACAGGAATGTTATACTTTCTAACAAGTGTTTTTGTATTTCTAATTCTTTCTTGCATTGCCTGTTGAGGACCAGTAACAATTTGCTCAACGTTATCAAGAATATCTTGTGGAACCTCACCATTGTATTCATCCCATAGGTAATGAGCCATTGCCTCACCTCTGAGTTCTACAAGCTGCTTCCAACTGTCTGAGTTTTTATTTGGGCACGTTGCCATATTAACAGATTTCTTTTAGTATGTTACCAATTTCTTCAGGAGTATATCCTAGCTTCTTTAAAAGCTTACCATCTATTTCTAGTTTTGTATAAGCTCTACCATCCTGTAAAGTTAATGTTTCTTGTGGATCCCCAACAAATATTTTAGTAGCTTCTTGTACCTTCTTTAATACCTCAGTGCTTTTAATATTATTAACCTTCTGTTGAAAGTCAGCAATTGCTTCATCTATAGATCTGAATTCATTAGATACTAAAAAACCTCCTGCTTCAACAGTCCACTTTGTTTTAAATGTATTACCTTCTTGATCAACCATTTCATTTGATACATACACTTCAGCATTAGGATATTCAGGAATAATAACTCTATATCCTTCTTTCTCAATTTTTCTACCATCTATCAAAGTTGCTGTAAACTTTGTCTTCTTTGTTTCTCTTCTTGGAAGTGATATCTTACCTTCAACCAACTCTGTAGCTTCATTAGTAGTAATTGCTGTAGTTGCAGTTTCTTTAGCTGAATCTGTAGTCTCATCATATGTAAAGTATTCTAATATATCATCATCCTGTACTTCAGTTGCTTCTTCAAATCCATTAGGAATTACAGACTTTCTACTTACATTGTAAAACTCATTAGCCTTCATGCCATCTCCCCACGCATTGATTTGCTTGTATACATATGTAGGTGTACCATAGAAATTTGTGATAGTTAATGGAGTGGTTCCATCATACACCTTCTTGAACAATGCTTTCTTGATGTAAGAGTAGTCTCCTCTCTTTCTCATTTCAGCCTTCTCTTGCTTGTTACCAACTTCCCAAGAGTATACAAGATAATCTTTGTTTGAATCACGTGCTAGAGAAGAAAGCTTCATTAGTTGTGGTATTCTTCCTATGTTTGTAGCATCCTCAATGGTTTGGTCTTTCATATTCAATGCATTAGAATAGAACCACTTATCATTTTTGTCCTGCTTAAACTTAGCCTTTCTGTATGGAACAATGTCATCATTATTCCAGTTGTTTCTCTGGAACACCCCTAGGTTATAGAAGTCTTCTAGATTAGACATCTTATCTAGTGTAGACAATGTCTTATTGTATATATTTTCAAAGTCTTCATGAGGAAGCAAACTAGTAAAGCTAATTGGACTCTTAGATAATCCAGACTGTAATACAGTAAGTTTTACAATCTTATCATATAAAGGATCTTCACCAAGATAAGTCTTTAACTCTCTAAAGCCATTGATAACCTCATTCTGATCATACACCTTATTGGTCTTATTCTTAATCTTCATGTTGTTAACACCACCTCTCACTGAAGAAGGTAACTGCTCTAATAACTTAACTACTTGATTATCACGTAGTTTATGATTGTCATTCTTTCTAACTGTGTTGATGAACTTATTAATTTCACTAGCAGCATTTCCATCTGATAATAATATATCTGTAACTTCTCTATTTAACTTTTTGTCTATTTGAACAGCCCAGTCAAATAAGTCAGCTACAGCTTTCTGTGCTATCTTAATAAAGTCTGCATCAGACATGTCTGTGTAAGGACTTAACACCTTCTCAATTACATTTCTAATAGCCTTATTATCAGACGTAAGAATCTTTGAGTATGCATTTCTTACATCCTGTAATCTCTTAGCCATCACTCCTAAGAAAGAGTTTTCTAGTATGGCATTTACACCAGGGATAATCTTACCATTCTTATCTACAGAAGCAATGATTGTATTCTGAGCTTTGATAAGCTGTTGTTCTTTCTTGAATATTAAGTATGGATCATTGAATGTAGCTGTGTCAAAGTTAGACCCTTGAGTTACAGTGAACATCTGACTAGCCATCTTAGCATATTTCAAGAACTCATCTAACATGAATTGTTGTTGAGCCCTAGCATCTTGATTACCAAACTTAGTAACTCCCACTGTTTCTTTTAATGATGTAGTAGAAGGAATAGAAGTAATTTTACTAAAATTATAGTTATCAGCTACAGCATACTTTGGACTAGTTTTGATTTCTTTTACAAAGTCATCAATAAATAACCAAGAGTATCCTGCATTTTCAATCTTACGTAAGTAATCACGTATGATTGGTTGGTTCATGAAGTATGCGATTGTATCAATAGGTACACCAATCTTTGTCAAGAACATCCATGTAGAAGCTGTATTAGGTGTTGCACCTAATTCAATAATCCATGGACCCTTGGCAATATCTACATAACCATCAATGAACTGGGACAAGATATCTGATATTCTTTGTCCATTAGGAAACTCATCGCTCTTCTCAGCATTATATACTTTAGATAAGCTTGGGTATGTTTTACCATTAACCTCTATAGTGTTGTATTCTTTAAACTTAACTTTACCATCACCCAACCAATCTCTGTCCACTTGATTTAACTTACCCTTCATACCATCAAAGTCAACAAAGATGTTAGTTCTTTGATTTAATGAATGGTTTGTTTGGTTCACAGCAGCAATACCAATAGCATACTTACCAGATATGAATGCTTGTCTAAGTCTAGACATAAACCTTCTATCTAACATATTGCCTGGATCAGCATAGTCAATCTTGGCTATACCAAGTTTGCTAACAATGTCACCAGATAGTTTCTTTAATTGTTCTGCTGAGTTAGGAGTAGTTAATGGTTCAAAGTTCTCTTCACTAGATATAAGGTTCTCAAGAGATGTAAAGTATCCATTCTCTAAAGACCTCTTATACACATCATATATATTTATATCTAAGTTTAAGTCTCTTAACTTATTGATAGCCTTTTCACCTACACCATAGAAAGGAATAGGTTTAATTTCACCCTTATTATTTTGGTAGATATTCTTTAAGTATACAGATAACTTATCAATGTCAAAGTCAGAACCTGCTTTGTTAACCAATGCAGATGGAACTACAACACTGTCTCCAAACTCTTTAGGTAAGAATTTAGCTATCTTGATAACATCAATAGAGTTTTGCTTCTGTGTAGGAATACGAAACCCTATGCCTTTTAATATCTCTTGACCTTCTGGTGTATTGTTGAAGTAGTCTAACAATTGTTGATCTGTCATATCTATGTCAAACCATCTAGCTAACATCACCTCAGCAACACGCTGTCCTTCTTTGTTAGTGTAGAACTTAAGAACATCAGATGTATATCCTTTGCCATCCTTAGACTTGATTCTTTCTTCTTCAAAGAATGTAGAAGGGATTTGTACCTTCATACCTCCACCTACCTTCTGAGAAATAACTTCTCTGTCAGCAATAGAATATAAGATGTTTCTAATCTGTTGGTAGGCAGGAGTGGCTTCTAATGTCACCTTACCTTCTAAGAATCCAGCTAACGCATCAGAAATGTTATCATTCACTTCTCTCTTAAGCACCTCTCTACGTAACGTACTAGCTGCCTTAGAGAAGTTTGTCACTTCAAACTCTTCTCCTATTTGCTTGATTCCCATAGAGTTAAGTAGATTATTGAAACCTAAACTAATCATTCCCTCAAGAATCAATTGGTTGTTGTTAATCTCTTTGTATATTGGAGATGCTTCTTTCTTTGCATCATCGCTCAACTTAATCCAGGCTGCCATATCTCCTTTGTAGTCAATAGGTACACCAGCTTGCATGAAGTCAAGTGTTACTAACTTAGTGATTTGGCTACCTCTTGTTACCAAGCCATCTTCTTTAGAAGGCACCTCAGATTGAGTTGCCATGATAGAGAATGGTATGTTTACAATTTGTTCTTCTGTAAAGGCTGCATTGTTAAACTGATCATTCTCATCATATGGAGCAAATTTTTCTTGTGTGCCCACTTTTCTACCAGACTCAAACACCACATAATCAATCTCTTCTGTCTCCATCTTCTCATACAATTTGATTGCATTTGAATCAGGATTCATTTCATGTAACACTCTAAAACTAGATGGATAAAGGGCAAACTTATCTAGTACAATATCATTGTAGTTTTTACCATTGGCTTTATTACCAGACACAATAGGTTTAAGTGGAGTGTATGCACTCTGAACACCAGGGTTTTGTTTTAGTAATTCAATCAGTTGTTCAGGTTTAGCACCTGCTTTGAAAGCAGCTCTATATCTTATATCAAATCTGTACTGACGCTCTTCAGCATCATTCCAATCACCACTACGTATTCTAAAGTTGCGATACGCAGGTAAAGATATGATACCAGAACCATCTGTTTCTTTGTATCCTTCTTCATCTTCTGCACTGCCATATCCAGGAAGATCTCCAATAGCTACAACATCAGCAAATGTTACTGTCTTGAAATAGTCTTTGGTAAAGTCTGTGTATCCTACATCTCCCTTCTTATACCCTTTGTTATACACCTTATTCATAGCAGTGTTTAACTTTGAAGAGTTAGCTGCTAATGATTGACGTGGAGATAGGAAGTTCTTAATACGCTTTAACTCATCCTTATATTGATAAGGGTCAGAGTATAGTAACTTGTGGAACTCAATATTAGCAATCATGAAGTTGATCTGTAACATCTCAAGATGATTTAACAAATCATTGTTATTCATAGTCTTACCAATAGATAAGTTCTTTAAGTTCCATACATTTGGATTCTCTTCATCTTCTGTGATAATCTCAAATGCAGATAGTGTGTTCTTAAACTGTACAGTTTTATTCTTAATGTATTTATCTACAGCATTGTTTATATCATCTTTGAATGCTTCATATACTCCTTCAGTAGTTCCTTCAGCTTCCATGATGTCATCATGTAAGTCAGACTTGTAGTTGTCTAGAATAGATCTAAAGAAGCGTAACTCTTTACTTTTTCTAACATCACGTCCTTCTCTAGCTAGGTTTAACTCAGATATAAAGTAGTTCTTAAAGATAGTATTGATTCCACCATCTTCATATCCCTTTCTTAAAGCTTCTGTGCTAATAGCATTACCCATATAAGCCATGTGCTCTAGAGAAGCATCTCCAGGAACAAGGTTATAATAAAACCCTGCTACGTTCATGTTAAGCTCTTGGATCAAACGCTCTTGATAATTAAGCTTGTTTGATTGTTTCTTCTTACCTGTGCTAGAGTTAATTGTACCATCAGCCCAAGAAGACTCCATTAAGTTTTGAGAATCTTTAATACGTGAACCATCTCCTGCAATGTCAAACATCTTACCTAATAATACAGAACCTTGAGCAAAGCTATCTGTTAACAAGTAAGAGTAAGGAGTGTTAGCTAACTGATTGATATTAGTTAACTTAGATAGGAAGCTATGTAAGTTGCTTAGAGCATTCACACCAATAAAGGTTTGTGTAGCGTCTCCATTTACATTATAGAATACACTATCAAACTCAGGGTTTTCAATCTTAGCTTGGATAGTTGCTAGATCTAGTAATCTACCATTGATAGATAGGGTTCTGCCAGTTAGTGTAGATACTACCTCAAGATCTGTAAAGCTCTTCTTTATACCTAAAGCTGCTTTGCTAAATCTAGTTTTATCAGTGTTATCTAATTGTTCCACCTCAGCCATGTTGAACTCAATTCCAAGCTTAGCTAAGAATTTAACTTGTTCTTCTAATGTATTTGTTGGCTCAGATGCAATAACAGCTTTACCATTTTTATCTACCTTAGGAGCATATCCTTTTCTTAAGCTACTGTATTCAAAGTACTTAGTGTTGTTTTTTACAGAGGAAACTACACCATTCTTAAACTCATCAGCCAATTGTCTAGCTGCTGTAGTAAAGTTAGAATCTCCCACCTGAACATCACCATTGTCTAAGATGTATAAGTTTTTAACTGTAGGGTTTTGTTTATTAAACAGTCTCCACATTGAGTTAATCAATCTAACATCATAGTCATTGTCTACATCATAGCTGATATCACCATCATCAAACTTCTGCTTTGTTATATACTTATATAGTGTACGATAGTTCTCATCATCTATTGCTAACTGACGTAAGCTTTTAAACATTTCATCAGGGTTAGTAGCAGCATAAGTTCTATTAATAATAGCCATGTAAACTTCACTAGTAGGAAGTAACTTAGCTCCATTAATAGATGTATATACTAGATTACCATTTCTCATGATAGGAATAGTAGAAAGTAATAACTTCACAGCAGCGTTTGCCTTTCTAAAGTTATCTATCTTCTCAGCACCATCATATGTCTCATCCTTTCCTTTCTCTTGTTGAATGTTCATTTCATCATTCTCATCAAAAGTGATGTTATAAGACATTAAGTATTCCTGATGCTTTTCAACTAAGTCTTCCCAGTTATCTGTAATTCTCTTCCATAATGAATTAGACTTCTCAATAGCTGGTGCATATTTTTCTGCAGCAATGTTTCCCTCTTGTTCACTTACCTTCTTAGCTTTATCAATCAATGCTTCAGCAGCCTTTCTAGACTTAAGTGCAGTCTTTTGTAATAAGTCTTTTAGCTTATTGTATAATTCTGTTTTACTAGTTTTAGTAGAACCAATGTCAAATATGTTCTTACCTTCCTTAAGAATGGTTTGTAAAGTTTCATAAGTCATTTGTTGCATGATGTCATTCACCTCTTGACCTACAAAACCCTTAAGACGTGTTTCACTTTCTCTATCTGCAAATGCATCTGTAACATCAATTACACTAGCTCTTGCATAAGATAGTTGTTGACGACCAGGGAATTGCTCACTGTAGAAACCAGTGGTCATTCTTTTGAATAACTCTTCTGTATTTCTAGCTGCTTGTGGTCCAACAAAGAACGTCTTGATGAAACGAACTATGTCATTAAACAACTTAACAATAAATGGTTGACCTTTAGCAGGTTTCATTGGAACCTTACCATCTTTAACAAAGTCTCTAAACTCCTCAGCTAATTGTTCTTTAAGTTGGAAGTCTGTAGCTTCAGAGTATTTAACTGTTTCACCAGTCATTCTATCTACAAAACTACCAGCTCTATTTCTAAATTCATTAGTAATATTAGTTCTTTCTTCAGGGCTAGAGAATAGTTTCCATACAGCTTCAAATACCTCATGGTATGCTGTACCCACCTCTGCGTTCTCGTATACATAGATGCCACCATTCTTTAACATACCCCAAGCCTCAATACCACCCAAGCCTCTGATAATGTTCTTAACTCTATATAGAGGAATCATAGGGAAGTTATTCTTCATGAACTCCTCAATCTTTGGCCAATCTTCTTTCTCAAACTTATCTGTATCTTGCTGAACCTTAACACGAAATGGTGCATCATCTCCCATCTCATTCATCTGTTGTCTAATCAAATCCTCATCAGATGGAGTAACAGATTCTGTAGATGTAGTTATAGTACTAACCACTTTACCTGTAGCAAGATCAGTTTTTGTAACTGTAGCAGCTGTAGTAGCAGGAACTGTTAACTTATTATAGATGGAACTAGCTAATAATTGTGTAGCTTGCTCTACAGAAATGTTTCTAGACTTAGCTAATTTATCAATAGCTGGCTGAGACACTAACTTACCATTCTCATCTGCTACTAATGCAACACCACTTTTACCACCACTGGTTGTTAATTGTTCACCATTTACAGTAAATACAATATCACCAAGATCAGCGTTCTTAATAGTGTTAGGTGTTTGACCATCCAACACAAACCCTGCTGTAGGGCTAGGAGCTATAGGAGTTAATATTTCCTTCTTAGCTACATTGGCTTTCTCAATTATACCAGCATACTTTGCTTTACTATCTGTGTTTACAAAGTAGATACCTTCTCTATTAGATGTGGCACTGCTAGCTTCTTTATAAGGAACAGTTAATGGAGTCTCTTCACCTGTTCTACCTTCTGAAGATAGTAAGTAGCTTTGGTAATTCTTCCATTGTTTTGTCTTTAAGTTGCCATCCTTGTCTACGCTTAATATCTCTTCATAAGGTTGGTTCCAGTTAGATAGTTCATCAGTAACGTAAGCAGATCTTACGTTATTATACATACCTTGTAACTTAGCTATGATAGCATCTTTATTAGCCTCAATGCTTACAGGAGTGAATGTAAAGTTTGTTCCATCATTTGACATGTTTAGTCTAAGATCTAACAAACCTGATTCAGCAAACCAAACACTATTTACACCAGGACTATTCTTAGGAGTACCCCAATACGTTACACTTCTCAACCAGTTGAATAAACGTTTAGCTTCTGGAGAATTGAAATCTCCCTCTTCATATTTTATATTAGCTAATCTATCAATCACTTGATAAATTGTATTAGCTTCTTTTTCACTATGTAATTTATTCTGTAATGGAACATATCCATTACCTGCATCTAAGAATATCTTACCCCTAGCATTTGAATAATATGTAGAACCTTTCTGAGCTACATCTTCTAATGTAGGAACATATATTACAGCTCTTGTAGCTAGGTCTGATGCTTTGATCAATCCAGATGCCACTACACCAGTTCTTGCATTTTTAACTTCATTACCTTCAGAATCTGTTACACGCTGAGGAACACCAAATGATGCCTCAACTTGGAAAGGACTTAAGTCTGTAGAGTCTAATGTTTCATTTACAAACTCAGTGTATTCTTTTATAATTGCATTCTTCTCCTTATCTGTAGTTCCTTCTGGGAACATACTTTTACCACCAAACTTCTCGCTCCACTGGAACTTAGGATCTGGCATCACTTGAAATACAGCTGTATCAAATGTAGGAGTATCTAATGTTTTACCATCTACACCCACCACTTTGATAGTGTTACCAATTTGCTCAACCATTACCACAGCAATAGTTTTCTTAGGATCAACATCACTAGTTCCTTTAAGATGGTTCATTAATCCTTTTAATCCTAACTGCTCCTCGTTCTTAGCTGTTACATACACACCACGAATCTGCTTTCTATTCTCAAACTTGTAAAGGTTAGCACCAAACTCTATAGAGTTTTTATAACCAGGAATTTGAGGAGTAGCCACTGTAGCTCTAGGAAGAACTAACTTAGTCTTTCTATTAACTTGATTGTAATCAGCAGCTTCAACAACAGGTTTCTCAGGTTCAGGATCTCCCTTCTGCTCATTTAATATGCTAGCGTTTCCTTTCTTAATTTTATCATCCTTAGCCTTCTTCTTGAAATAACCTTTTGCTGTCTTAGTGTATTGTTCAAATACAGCATCAGTCAGTTCAGGGTTATCTAAAGAATTAATATATGCTAATTTATCATCACCTGTAGGTTTCTCAATACCACTAAACTTAGCTGTCTTTAATACATTGTCAATAGCATTGTTCATGATATGCTCAATGTCTTCAGATGGGCTTTCTTGATCACTAATCTTAAATTGCTTAAACTCCTCAGGAGTAAAGAAAGATATGTCTCCATTAGGTAATCTAACTTCTAACTCCCCACCTAACGTCTGTGATACCACAGCTAGCTTAGGAGCCACAACTAGTTCATTGCCTTGTTTATATATAGGTTGCTCAAGAGAGTAAAGCTTTCCAACTTCTAACTCTTTAGATACAATCTTCTTCTTCTTTTTCTCAATAACTTCTTGATCTACAGTTACTGGCATTTCTTCAGAATCACCAAACCCAAAACCAGGAGCACCTAAGTATTCTTGTGGGTTTTCTTTAATGTCATCATATTCCTGCATGAATAACTTTCTACGTAAAGAAAGTTCTATAACGTCAGACAATGCTGTCTTAAGTTCATCTTTTATTTCAGATGTTACATCTAACTCATTGATTTGTAACAATGCAGCATCTGTAGCTTCTTTATTAGCTTTGTTCTCCTTAATAATACTTTGTAAAACATCAACTGTTAATATACCAGCATCAGCTAAGGCACCATTCATCTTAGGGATACGTAGATCATAATCAGCAATCTTAGCTGCTGCGTATGCCATCTTATCAATCACCATTGGAGGATAAGTTCTTTCTCCTTCTCTGTTTACTAATCCAGAATATCTTAAGTCAAGAGCTTTGTATATCTCACCTGTGTTTTTAGCTGTGTTCTCAAGAGTATCTAATCTTTGTTGGTAAGATTCTACAGTGTCATTGATGTTAGCCAACCCTTGTTCTTTAAGTTGACTTAAACCACCTTCACTAATTCCTTCTCTCTTTAAATCTTTAATCTCATCCAACACCATATCTAATCTACCATACTTAATACGACTCACTAAGTAGTTATGCATTAAGTCAGCATCTAGATCTTTGGCTTCTAACTTATTTCCCTGTACCACAGCTTGTTGTTGCTGTTGTTGTAAAATTACAGCTCTGTTTACAGAATTAAGTTTGTCTACGTAAGCATCCTTGAATGAAGGAGCTCCATTTAATATATTTAAGAATCTATTAGTATTATCTGTAAGAGTTCTACTTTCTTGGAAGTTACCTCTTGCTTGCATCAAGCCACCAGTAACAGCACCAAGTAGAATGCTCTCAGCACCTTCTTTAGATGTCAAGGCACCAACACCTTCACCATCTTTTACACCTACCAAACCATATAGTAAACCATCAGTCCATACATTAGCTGCGTCTGTTTGGTATGCTTTGTTGTAGTAGTTTTGTGTACCCACCTGTAACGCATATTGTAAACCTTCTTGCAATCCTTCTTTTGGATCAGCAACATATTTACCAACACCTGTCACCTTATCAGACAATCTACCAAACTTTGTCCTAGGTTCCACTCTTACATACTTGCCATCTTTTAATGCAACATCATCTACCTGACCTAATAAACTATTAGCAGCTTGTTTGTCTGCAGCATAAGATGAACCTAGTAGTCTAGGAAGTTGTACATATTCTGTAGCACCTAAAATAGCAAGGTTACCAAAGAATGAAGCTTTACCTACACTCTCTGCCTCTGCTTCTATTGACTTTAGTTCTTCGCCAGATGGTTCATAACCATTTGCTTTGACGTATTCATTGATTAGGTTTTCTTTATATTCTTTGGCTGTTTGTAATGCTTCAAAAGAAGCTTCACCTGCAGAAGAGTATGCAGCAATTGCTGTTCTTCTTCCTAGTGAATTCAATTGACCAAACATGTTTGTTTCTGCTGCAATCTCTGCAAGTCTAGATGACTTAGAACTTAGGTCTGCAATAGAAGATATTTCTCCTTCTAGAATAGATGCAGCTTCTACGTTCTTACCAACGCTAAAAGCCCTTGATGTATTTCTCAACAAGGGTGTAAATAACTTAAATGAATTGGCTGACTCTAATGCTGCAGCAGCTCTACCAATAGCAGCACCTGCAACTTTAACACCTGCATTAGCAACGTTACCACTTAACATTGCACCTACAGCATATCCAGAGTTTTTGATTAATTTATCAAATAGGAAGTTTGCTTTGAACCAGTTATCTGTAGAATACCAGTTGGCTTCCTTTTCTACATTTGTATAATAGTTAGGAAGATATTCTTGATCCACCTTAGTGTTCCATTCGTCTAATGCTCTAAGTCCTGGGTTATCCCAAACATCAGCAAGTCTACCTGAGAATGCTGATGAGCCAAGACCATATAACATACCAAAGCCTCCAGCAAATGTTGTTGCTGTAAGGTTCAATCCTTTAAGGATACCATTAGCAGACTTTTCTGCAAATGTTTGAGCATAAGCTTTTTGATCCTCTATGTCTACAATGTCTGCACTGTATACACCATATCTTCTATTGTCATATAATTCTTTAGAAGTAACTGTTGGGGCTATAGGTGACTCTACAGGTCCTCTACCAAAGAACTTATCTAGTATATTAACCTCACCTGCCAAGCTTTGAACATACGCAGCTCTTCCTGTAGATGCTGGATTATCTAATCTTGGAAGACTATCTTGTTCATTTTTAAGAACAGGTTTTAGGTTCTTATCAAAATCTGGCATAATTACTTTTGATATAGGTTAGAGAAATCATATTTAGGATATTCAGTTTTCATTAACTTTATGAAGTCATCATCTGTTAATGTATTAAACTGTTGCTTAGCTTGTTCAAGACCAAGTCTTTGTGCTTTATTTCTACCAGCAATAACAAAGGTTTGGTATGTACCATCCTTCTTCAATGCGTAAAACTTAGGTACAAACTGACCAGGGTTTTTAGTATCTTGGTCTAGGTCTGCTAATATTTGGTAGTTGTTTATATTAGGGAAGTCTCCAAATTGTGATTGATATTGAGCTTCTTTAGGATCATCGTTTACATTAGTAGTACCTCTTCCCAATCTTAATAATAATGCTTCATCTCCATTTTGTGTCAAGTATTGAGGACCAAAATTTGAAGCCACTTGAGAAGCAGTTAGTTTTAAGTTTTGTAAGTTCTTTGGATCTGCATCACTCTTTAACGTTACAATGTACGTACCATCCTTATTAGATTGTACAAACACTCTAGTGTTTGCTATATTTTCTTTTGTCAATAGAGCAGAAGCAGAAGCTGTACTATAGTTACCATCAGCAGCAATATCTTTTTCTTCAGCAGCTGTGATGAGTGCACTTAGATTATTTGCAATGTTAACTGGTAATTTATCATCCTTACCATAGTTAACAGCTTTGATTGTAGGAACAAGTTCACTAACTCTTGGAGCTAATAGCTCTAAGTACTTATCTGTCTTTTGTTTTTCAAAGCTAGATACTGGTTTGTCAAACTGATTACGATAGTTCTTTAGTTTAGTGGTAAATGAGTTTATTGCTGGAATAGTACCATAACCAAATCTAGAACTCTCAACGTTGTAAGTTTTATCACCATACTTAATGCTTATTGATCCTCCTTTAAGTCCTCTAGGATCAGTAAACCCTACATCACCTTGTTTGTAAAGTTTAAATAGATCTGCTTCACTGATTCTAATATTAACACCTTCTGTAGTTGGTATAGTTATTTTTTGAGTGTTATTAAAATTACTAGATACAAATTTAGACTCTGCATTTAGTAGTTCTATATTTTTTGGATCTCTTGCTACTAGTATGTCAGCTTCTTTTAAAGTGTTTTCTTTTAACTTAGTTAATGCATCTAAGTTCTTTTTCTCTTTTAATATGCTTTGAATAGTAGGAATGTATGCTGGGTTAACGTTAGATTTGTTACCATTCTTTGCATAGTCAGCAACTATCTCTGTAACCTTATCATCTGAAAGACCTCTTGCTTTTAATGCAGCAACATCTCCATCTATATTTGACACCACTTTATTTATCTGAGAATCAAGTCTATCTCCTGATTTTAATTTATTATCAGTTTCATTACCTAATGTAGTGGGCTCATTAGGATTAATCAGACCTAATTCAACTTGCTTAAGATAGTTTTCTTTTATTTTCAAGTCAATCATTTGTTGATCTTGAGCAGTCTTTATTTTAAACTCTTGAGTCAACCTTGCTTCTCTTTGTCTATCTATTGCTATCTCATCTTTTTTAAGTTGAACTTGCATCATTGGGTTATTCTCATATGTCAACTTCTCTTCTTTCCAAGCAAATGCATTTCCATATTCTCTAAAGAAACCATCTTTGTATATAGAATACTTAGCAGACTTAAGATCTCCAGACCTGATGCGTTCAATCTCCTGAAGAGCTTGTGCATCTAATGTTCCAACTTTACCTTCACCCCCAAGTTGATCTTCATACTTCTTACGTCTTCTTTTCAACTCCTCTGACTTATCTGGGTCAGTGGCATATTTAGGTAGTACATTGTTAATATTATCTACTTGTGCTCTAGCAAATTTTTTGCTAGATTCTAAATCTGTACCCACTCTTTTAATAAGATCATCAGCAGTTACATTTGAAAACTGATAGTTAGCATCAATTGCCATTTGATTATAGTCATCAGGATTCATAACTGCTGCAATAGCAGTTTCAATGGCTCCTTCATCTATACCTTTAATTTCTAATCTCTGAATAGCATCTGCCACTTCTCTAGTTATCTTACCATTCTTTATAACAAATGGTATATCTAAGCTTTGTAACTTAGGATGTAAAGCTTTGATAGCCTCAAGTGCTTTGGTGTTTAGATCTCTATATGGAGTATATCTATCTCTAAACACACTACCTGGTTGTGTTCCAGATAACCAAACATTAGCTTTATCAGTAAAGTCTTTAATGTTAGCTTGGCTAGACTTTCCCTCAGCAATAGCCTTTTCCATCTCAGCTAATTGTTTCCTATACCAAGCAGTAGAAGATACAGCATTCTGAACAAGTGGGTCTTTAACTACTTGTGTAGCCATGCCCCCAACAGAGTTAACCAACTGTTGATTTGAGAAATCACCAGCAGCCACTGTTTTTAAATTACTACCTAATTCATTTAACTTTGATTGTAAGTACTGTTTGTCAGCTTCATTAGCAACGTCCATTCCAGCAACGTTGTCTATGTAACCTTGGATTTTTTGCACACCTTGGTTATACTGTTGTTGCTTTTGATTGCCAACAGTGACCATTGCTTCTATCAAAGGAGCTTTTGATACGTAAGGGTTAAATGTTTGTATTTGATCAGTAAACGAGGCCATATTCTTAGAATTAGCAAATATAATTTAAAATATTAGAA
>Ga0181344_1000336_pt1 | contig 18832 bp, 51 predicted proteins | sample Su13VDMLBDD_FD_130098 | JGI IMG/M metagenome (GOLD analysis project Ga0181344, IMG submission 130098) | Freshwater viral communities from Lake Michigan, USA - Su13.VD.MLB.D.D | ecosystem: Environmental > Aquatic > Freshwater > Lake | place: USA: Michigan | collected 2013-07-15
AGAATTTCAACCAGCAATCAAGTCTGGAGTCGAGTCGGCTACAAAGTCTTGTCCAAAGCGAGAACCAAATCATGAAATCAGTCAAGTATCAAGGCTATCAAGTCGAGGATCAAGTCTCATTTCAAATCTATGATCAAGTCGAGAAACAAGTCTGGAATCAAGTCAGGCGTCAAGTCGAGGATCAAGTCTGGGATCAAGTCGTAAATAAAGTCCGGAATAAAGTCGTGAATAAAGCGAGAGCCAAACCATGAAATCAGTCAGAGATCAAGTCTGGCATCAAGTCTTGGATCAAGTGCAGGATCAAGTCGGGGTTGGAATCTTGATCAAAGTCGTGACTGAAGCGGAAATCGAACCATGAAATCAGTCGTAAATCAATTCCAGGATCAAGTCTGGGATCAAGTCGTGGATCAAGTCCGGTATCAAGTCCGGAATCAAGTCAATGGTCAAGTCTGGAATCAAGTCTGGAATCAAGTCCATGCTCAAGTCTTGGATAAAGCGAGAACCAAACAATGAAATCAGTCAAAGATCAAGTCAGAAATCAAGTCAAAAATCAAGTCTATGGTCAAGTCTCGCGTAAAGTCTCGGACCAAGTTGAGGAACAAGTCTGGCTTCAAGTCTTGATTCAAGTCTGGAATCAAGTCTGGAATCAAGTTGGGCGTAAAGTCGGGAATAAAGCGAGAACCAAACCATGAAATCAGTCAGAGAACAAGTCAGAGATCAAGTCTGGCATCAAGTCTGGGATCAAATTCACGGTCAAGTCAGAGATCAAGTCTGGAATCAAGTCAGGCGTCAAGTCGAGGATCAAGTCCGGGAACAAGTCGATATTCAAGTCTGGTTTCAAATCCATGATCAAGTCTTGGATCAAGTCTTGGATAAAGCGAGAACCGAACCATGAAATCAGTCAAAGATCAAGTCAGAAATCAAGCCATAAATCAAGTCTGGCGTCAATTCTATGGTCCAGTCGGACATAAAGTCTTGGTTCCAGTCAGGGATCAAGTCTGGGATAAAGTCGAGGAACAAGTCTGGATTCAAGTCTGGCGTAAAGTCGAGATTCAAGTCAGGGGTGAAGGCTGATCCAAAGCGAGTACCAAACCATGAAATCAGTCAAAGATCAAGTCACGGAGCAAGTCCAGATTCAAGTCCGGAATCAAGTCTGGGATCAAGCGGCATGGTTCCCTTCCGTCGATAGTCAAGTCTGGGTTCAAGTCTGGGATCAAGTCAGAGTTCAAGTCCTGAATCAAGTCTGGAATCAAACCGGGCGTAAAGTCTTCAATAAAGCGAGAACCGAACAATGAAACCAGTCAGAAACAAAGTCTGGTATAAAGTCACGGATCAATTTACGGATCAAGTCTGGAATCAAGTCCGGCGTCAAGTCAATCGTCAAATCTGGAATCAAGTTCGGAATCAAGTCTCTGGTCAAGTCGAGGATCAAGTCTGGGATAAAGTCTGGGATAAAACGAGAACCGAACCATGAAATCCGTCAGAACCCAAGTCCGAGATCAAATCAGGCGTCAAGTCTTGGATCAAGTTAGACATCAAGTCTTGAATCAAGTTACGGAGCAAGTCTGGGATCAAGTCGGCGATCAAGTCTGGCGGCAAGACTCGTATAAAGTCTGGCAGCTGGCAGGAAGTCATGCGTAACGTCTTGAATAAAGCGAGAACCAAACAATGAAATCAGTCATAATCCAAGTCAGAGATCAAGTCCGGAATCAAGTCTGGGATCAAGTCTATGGTCAAGTCAGACATCAAGTCTGGTATCAAGTCTGGGATCAACTCTGGGATCAACTCTGGGATCAACTCTGGATTCAAGTTGGGCGTAAAGTCGGGAATAAAGCGAGAACCAAACAATGAAATCAGTCAGAAATCAAGTCTATCGTCAAGTCTCATATCAATTCCGGGATCAAGTCCGGGATCAAGTCGGGTATCAAGTCTGGAATCAAGTCCGGTATCAAGTCTGGAATCAAGTCTGGGATCAAGTTGGGCGTAAAGTCTTGGACAAAGCGAGAATCGAACCATGAAATCAGTCATAATCCAAGTCCGAGATCAAGTCTATGATCAAGTCTTGCATCAAGACGGGAATAAAGTCCATGACCAAGTCTATGGTCCAGTTAGGGTTCAAGTCTATGATCAAGTCTATGTTCAAACCTTGCTTCAAGTCTATTCGGAAGTCGTGTGTAAAGTCGAGAATAAAGCGAGATCCAAGCCATGAAATCAGTCAGAAAACAAGTTAGGGTTCAAGTCCGGAATCAAGTCCGGAATCAAGTCCGGAATCAAGTTTGGCATCAAGTCTGGGATCAAGTCTGGGATCAAGTCAATGATCAAGTCCGGAATCAAGTCTGGGATCAAGTCTGGGATCAAGTCTATGGTCAAGTCAGAGATCAAGTCTTGCATAAAGTCAGGCATAAAGCGAGAGCCAAACCATGAAATCAGTCAAGAAACAAGTCTGGGATAACGTTGATCGTCAAGTCTTGGTTCAAGTCCGGGATCAAGTCTATTGGCAAATCACGGATCAAGTCTATTTTCAAGTCCGGATTCAAGTCCGGAATCAAGTCGAGAGTCAAGTCTTGTATCAAGTATTGAGAACCAAACAATGAAATCAGTCAAAGACCAAGTCAGAAATCAAGCCATAAATCAAGTCGTGAATAAAGTCGAACATCAATTCTGGGATCAAGTCACGGAGCAAGTCCGGAATCAAGTCTGGCTTCAAGTCTGGCATAAAGTCGAGAATCAAGTCTTGGATAAAGCGAGAACCGAATCATGAAATCCGTCAGAACCCAAGTCCGAGATCAAGTCAGGCGTCAAGTCTTGGGTCAAGTTAGACATCAAGTCTTGCATCAAGTTACGGAGCAAGTCATAGAACAAGTATGGGAACAAGTTTACGATCAAGTCTGCGATCAAGTCAGGCATAAAGTCGATATTCAAGTCCGGAATCAAGTCTATCGTCAAGTCTTGTATCAAGTATTGAGTACCAAACAATGAAATCAGTCAAAGACCAAGTCTATGGTCAAGTCATGGATCGAGTCCATGATCAAGTCTATGGTCAAGTCTATTATAAAGTCTGGGATCAAGTCCGCGTCAAGTCTGGATTCATGGCTATATTCCAGATAGACATAAAGACCTAGGCTCTGTTCAGAGCATATAAAGAATTCCGCATATGTCGATGCACAAAGTAGCGTTTCCAGGAAAGATTGGGAAGACTCAGAGACCATGGAAAGCGCCAGGAACCGGTCATTCACAAGGGTTTCAGAAGCGCCCTTGACAATGGCCAGGACACCGTATAGACTGAGATCATAGTCAGAAACACGGAGAACAGACATGGCGTTCATGAACCAGACGATCAAGGCCGAGCTGGCGCCCGGCATCAAGGCGGTGCTAGCCAAGTACCGGCTGAAGGGTACGCTGCGCACGTCGCCCCATTCGATCACGCTGATGATCACCGAGGGGCCACTGGACTTCATCGGCGACGCTGTGGCGGTGCTGCAGCAGGCGCCTCAGAATCGCTTTCATCCCTTCAAGGATCAGATCGGAACGCAGATGCGCCGTGATGGCTACATGGATGTGAATGAGTACCACGTCCAGTCGCAGCACACCGGCAAGTGCCGTGAGGCCCTGATGGAGCTGCGCGATGCGATGAATGATGGCAATTGGGACAACTCCGATCCTCAGACTGACTACTTCAACGTCGGCTGGTATAGCTACATCAAGATCGGCAGGTTCGGCAAGCCGTACAAGCTGGTGGCGAGTGCAAGGGCGGCGTAAGCCCTTGCATTTGCTGGGCAAAATAGGCCCTTGACAATTGCCAGGAAGTCGGGTAGACTGGTATCAGAAACGATGGAGAAGGCGATGGATCTCACCCACGAACAGCTCATGGCGACGCTTTACCAGGTAGTGCATGATGAGGGTCCTACCGGATGGTCGCCGGCGGAGACCAGGGCGTATGGATTCGGCTACATGGCCTCCTGGCTGGCTAGTCTCGCGCGAAAGCATCCGGCGGTGCTGCAGGAGCTGATGCGTGATCCTCGCTTCATTCGGGCTTGGCAAAGCCTTGAAAACGCTCGGTAAAATAGGCCCTTGACAATGGATGGGATGCCAGATAGACTGGTATCAAGATCGGAAAGAGGAGACAGCGATGCTGACAACGGATGAGAATGGCGTGCCAAAGGCCGAGATGCCCCAGCGGTGGGATCTGGCTGGCGACTATGATGTCCATATGGTGCCTATGGAAGAGGGGGACTGGGTCAAGGCTGAGGATATGCAGGAACTGGTTAATCAGTTCAACCTGCTGGCTCAGATGGTAAGCATCATGGCCCCTAAGGGCCGATGAAAGGCCTGAGATAGGCCCTTGACAATTGGTCGGATACCCAGTAAGATGGTATCATACGCTGAACGATTCGCGGCAAAGCCGCTTGGATGGAAAGGAAAGACTGATGCGTAACTATGAGATGGTACTCCAGGCTCTGAAGTCTGGCAAGGCGATGACGATGGCAGATCTCAAGGAGAAGCTTCTCGGCCTCGAGTGGTGGAATATGCACAAGTATGTGGCTCGCGCCAAGTATCTGGCGGGTGCTGAGATCGAGCTGGTGAAGGCTGGTGCGGTGATCAAGACCGCCCGGGCTAAGGAGGCCGATACGCTGCGACTGGTCAATGTGGACAAGTTCAAGTCGTGGAAGCCTGAGACCAAGACGGGTGGGCCGCTGTTCCGCAAGGTCAACCCGAAGGCGAAGGCGACGCGCAAGGCGGTCGTGAAGGCTGCTGCGAAGGCGAAGGCTCCGGTCAAGGCGAAGGCGCCGGCGAAGGATCTGCACGCTGCGTCCAATGCTCGGATCGCGAAGGTCGTCGCGGAGAACCCGGAGATGGCGCCTGTGGCGACTGTCCCGGCTCCCAAGCCGTCGGTGGTCGATATGATCAAGGCCGAGCTGGCTGCGACTGCTACGGTGCCGACGAAGAAGGCTGCGGCGCTTCCGCGTGGCCCCGTGAAGGTCAAGCGGGTGTCGGATGAGGTGACTCCTCCGAAGGATGCGAATGACCTGCTGGAGATTCCGGACTTCCTGAAGATCCAGACGGACAAGTCGCCGAAGCTGGCTGACGAGTGATGTAGAAGGGCCCTTGACAATAGGTCGAGGGCCCACTATACTAAGAACATGATGAGATTTGGGCGGGCGAAAGCCCTGCCGACCCCGGCGAAAGCCGGTGCCTAGTCGTCCAAGAAGGACGCCCGCCGAGAAAAAGTGGGAAATGCAGGTAGTATCCCTCAATCCTGTCTAGGGGAACGTTGGTTAGGCCTCCAGGTGCACCTGTGAGGCCCCCAGAACTAACATTGGAATGAAGGAGACGGTGATGGACTATCTGAAGCGGGCTACAAAGTATGCCGAAGACCGTGGGGATGAGCATTGGTTCTCTGATGTATACACTCGTCTTCGCGAGCATTTCAACGTCCACGACTCGGTGTGGAAGGCTCTGGCTTTCCTGTACACCGATGAGGTGGCAGATCAGGTGGAGGCTGGGTGATGGTCAAGGTCAAGCGGTATGGAGACAGAGATGTCTGAGTATGCTGAGAGGCTTCGGCAGGCACTGGAGGCGTTTGACACGCGCCCGCGCACTGAAGCCATGTGGGTCGCAGAGAATCTGACCATGGTGCTCCATGCGGCAGAAGCGGCAGGGTATGAATTGACCGAAGAGGAAGATACCCTTTGGTTCAATCTCACCGCTAAGGTCTTGGACGAATAATAGGCCCTTGACAATTCCCGGGAAGCCGCCTATACTGGGATCATGATCGGAAAGAGGGAGACGGTGATGGATCTGGTTCTTTCGAGCAAGCTGTTCACCTGGAACAAGACCGAGACCGGTGGAATGTTCACGGCCGAGGCCTCGGAGCTGGAGAAGGCGCTGCCGCCAGCAACAGGCAAGCGTCTTCAGTATCGCGATGGCCAGTGGGGGTTCTTCATGGAGTCCCATCGCACGGGTCGGAAGCTGTGGTTCAAGCTGGTGAAGGAGCATCGCTCGGAGGAGCGTGTTGTGCTGTGGGTGGACTTTGCATCCAAGGATCCCGAGCTGAAGCTGCGGGTGTTCAACGTTCGCCTTCGGGTTGACCTTGCGGAACAATTGACCAAGATAGGCCCTTGACATTGTCCGGGAAGCCGGGTACACTGGTATCAAGATCGGAAAGAGGAGACAGCGATGGTTGAACAGGAACTGATCGACGAGGTTCTCAAGGTCATTGTCACGGATGTCCAGGACGGTGATCTGACGGCGCTTGAGGTTCTTCTGCAGAGCGTGCCGCGCAAGGATCTCCTGGCCTTTCTCCCCTTCGGAGTTCCCCTTGGGCCCGAGGAGAGCCCTTGACAATTCCTGGTAACCGTGTATACTGGTACCAGAATGAAGGAGACAGAGATGGCCAAGGACTGGAAGCAGGTCGCCAAGGCTCAGAAGCGCGACATGGCGGAGATGAAGGCGACGATTCGGAAGTGGCAGCGAATGTATGCCCGCCTTGAGAAGGCTGGCTGGGGCGCCTTGGAGAGGCTCGGCGCCGCCCGGGCGCCGCAAAACTCGACCCTGCTTGAAGCTTCAGACAAGGCTTCGCTGTTCTACTTTCGCGAGACCGAGCGCCTTGGCAAGCTGGCCAAGCGCCTCGAGGCGAAGAAGGCCTGAGATAGGCCCTTGACATTGTCCAGGAAGCCTGGCATACTGGTACCAAGATCGGAAAGAGGAGACAGCGATGCGCGTTCAAGTGACCATCCCGGTGACTGTCTACGTGGACTATGACACGGATGAGATCGGCACCATCAATGGCGAGTTCCTCGCCGAGGATACGGCAAAGGTGGTCAAGGGGATGATCCTTGACCTGTCGGATGAGCCGCTGGTCGAGGCGCTGACGGATTCCACGGGCTGGCTTGTCAATGGGTTGTCGATCCATGTGGATGATGCCGTCAAGGGCGCCAAGTAAGCCCTTGACAATTGCCAGGAAGCCTGGCATACTGGTACCAGAATCGGAAAGAGGAGACAGCGATGTTCAAGATCACCGAAGGCAAGGGTTTCCACATCCAATTCAAGAATGGATGGGTTGTCTCCGTCCAGTGGGGTTCGGGCAACTATGGGCAGAATTACATCATCCAGCCCGACCCCACAGAGAGTCGCGAGACGCTGAATCGCAATCTCGGCGCCAAGGGTGCAGCGGAGGCTGAGGTTGCAATCTGGAACAAGACGATGGACAACGAAATGCAGGTGTTGGATTATCCGATGACTCCGGAAGAGTTGGTGCAATTGCTGCTCGAGGTTGCCACCCGTGACAGTTGACGCGCGCCGCGACCTGATGTAGTAGGCCCTTGACATTGTCCAGGAAGCCTGGCATACTGGTACCAAGATCGGAAAGAGGAGACAGCGATGAGCGTCTACCAGAAGGGCTATGAGGGCTGGGAGGTGTTCGATAACCTCCCCCGCGAGCAGCGGGATGCGCATCAGGTCGTGTGGAGCGGTTATTCGCACTACACGAACCAGTTCCGCTACGCCACGGGCATGCGGAACATCTCCGACGCCGACGCGAAGGCGATCACGGACCTCGACGGGGGCAAGATGATGCTCGCCGCCTCCGACATCGGCATGTAATCCACACTTGACAATTCCTGGTAACCGTGTATACTGGTACCAGAATCGGAAACAAGGAGAACGGAATGTCGGCTCGACCCAAGACCCTGCTCACCCGTGGCAATCCCAAGATCCTGAAGGGCACCAAGAGGGGTTACATCACCTTCATCCTTCACCTCGCTCCGGCGTCGGTGTCGGGCTACAATGTCTGCGCGATGGCGACCGACGGCTGCAAGCTGGCGTGCCTGAATACGGCTGGTCGTGGTGGCATCCCGAACAGCAAGGCCGTCAAGGTGGCCGCGCGTCATGGCGAGGTGACGGTGCCGAACGTGATCCAGGCGGCGCGCATCGCCAAGACCGTGTGGTTCTTCCAGGATCGCGCGTCCTTCATGGCTCAGCTGGTCAAGGAGATCGCGGCTGGCATCGCGTATGCCGAGCGCCAGGGCCTGATCCCGGTGTTCCGCCTCAATGGCACGTCGGACATCCGCTGGGAGGCCGTCGAGGTCGATGGTCACGCGAACATCATGGAGATGTTCCCGACCGTGCAATTCTATGACTACACCAAGCTGGTCAACCGCAAGGCGCTCCCCGCGAACTATCGTCTGACGTTCTCGCTGGCCGAGAATAACGACATGGCTGCGTGGGCGTCTGGTCTGAACGTCGCTGCGGTGTTCAAGGGCAAGCTGCCCGCCACCTTCATGGGTCGCCCGGTGATCGACGGCGACGAGACGGATCTGCGGTTCCTGGATCCGACGGGCGTTGTCGTCGGCCTGAAGGCGAAGGGGAAGGCGAAGCGTGACACGACGGGGTTCGTGCGCGCCGCCTAAGCCCTTGAAATCCCTGGGCAATTTAGTCCTTGACAATTGTCCAGGGATAGCATATACTGGTACCAGAATCGGAAAGAGGAGACAGCGATGACGGTTCGTCAGAACACCAACGCCCTGCTGGAGCTGATCGAGGATGGCGTCCTCGACAAGGACGCTGTGATCCGCGCGTGTCTGATGTGGATGTCGGATCGCGATGTCGGCGCCATGGCTGAGCAGAATGAGCTGTTCCCCACCTACGACGAGGAGTAGGCGCCGCTAGGGGATCTGAGAAGGTGGCGTCGGCCGCGCCGCCTTTGCATGGTTGCGATTGACTACATCGCGGAGTGCCATTGCAAAGGAGTCGCCGTCCACCCTTCCCTTCGGGGAAGACCGACGCCACCGAATCACCTGGCGCCAAGGACCGCCGGATCTAAGTCCTTGATCTAACACGGAAATCTAGCCGGTTTGTTGGCAACTGCGCCCTTGACTTTGCCCAGCGATCATGTATACTGGCCACATGATCAGCAAGGGAGAGCCCGCAATGCGTTATGCAGCCGAATTCGTCTATGTTGCGTACTATTCGCACGACCGCCACGACCGTGTCGCCATCGCCGATCATGTCGCCCCGTATGGAGGGGTCGTTGTAGACTTTATTGCCGAGGGGGACTCGGGGGGGAACCCCGAAGCCGTCATCGCCTTTGATAGCCTCGAAAAGCTGCAGGCCTATATGGCCGTCTACTATGACAACGACCAAGATGATATTGCAGATGCCATGAAATACGTGATGATCATGGAGCCCCGTCGCGACTAACCCCTTGAAATCCCTGGGCAATTTAGCCCTTGACAATTGCCAGGAAGCCTGGCATACTGGTACCAGAATCGGAATGAAGGAGACAGCGACATGGCGATGCTTGTGATCCAGACCCAGGTCTATGAAAACTACGGCGCGCATGCCTGGGAGGGCGAGGGCGAGTGCCCGCAGTACTGGAAGCCGAAGGGTGGCTCGGAGTACAAGGTGCCGGGCGTCGACCTGAACGCCGATCTGACCGCGCTGGTCGACACCCTGCGGCCGCAGGTGGAGGCCGACGACCACTACTGGCGGGAGTACATCATCTCCTGGTCGGTCGAGGCCGACGACTACCTGAGCCAGTTCGAACGCGACCAGCTGAAGTGGGATGGCGAGATCAGTCATCCCGACAAGGTGCTCCAGGTGGCCTGAGGTAGGCCCTTGACTATTCCTGGGAAGCCACCTATACTGGTACCAAGATCGGAAACAAGGAGCCAGCGATGCCCAAGATCCAGATGACTGCCCCCCGCCCCCGTCGTATCGAAGGTCTTACCGACATGGATGTCGCCGTGATCGCCTACTTCAAGGCGCGCCCGAGCGCCGTGATCGGGTATGCCACCGTCGAGCTGTGGCTCGCCGAAGAGGGGTTCAAGCGCCCGCAGTACGCCAAGGTTTCCTGCTCGGAGCTGGCTCACAAGGGGTACCTGAAGCCCCTCGCCTTCGGGAAGTACCAGTTCCGCTGCGCCGCATAAGGGGTTCGCGCTAGATAGGCCCTTGACTTTGTCCAGGAAGCAGCCTATACTGACCTCATGATCACCAAGGAGACCGAAATGACCAAGCCCGCCACTCCCCGCCGCTGGGTTCTCCTCGACACCAGGCCGCTGTACACCCGCGACAGCCGCGCGACCGTCCTCGGGGTCTATGACCTCATGGAGGAGGCCGAGGCCCAGTGGAAGTGGCTGTCGAGGGGCGTCGGCAGCCACATCACCCCCGACTGCCAGAGGTACGTTATCCTCGAGCTGCCCCTTGGCGAGGCGGGCATGGCCGCCGAGGTCGCGCGCCACGACGTGCGTAGGTGGCCCAAAATAGGCCATTGACTTTGTCCAGGAAGCCGCCTATACTGGTACCAAGATCGGAAACAAGGAGCCAGCGATGACCGAGATCACCGTCACCAAGACCCCGGAGCAGCAGATCGCCGAGTACGCCAAGGGCTGGGCCCGTATGCGGATGCGCTCCTATATGACCCAGTTCCACAGCTCCTTCGAATTCCACGGGCCGACCGTCGGGGGTACGTGTTGGCGAAAGCTGGCCAAGCTGATGGGCTGGCCGAAGGAGGTGGTCGAGGAGGCCTGCCTCCAGGAGCTCCTCAAGGCCTACCGAGCCCAGAGGTGGCCGCGCCATCCTCGCGAGATGCCGGTGGCCGTGGCCAGGAAGCTGCTTAGCCCCACCCTTTATCGCCATCAGGCGACCTCCGAGTGGATGCGGTGACATTGACCTAATAGGCCCTTGACTTTGCCCAGGAAGCCGCCTATACTGACCTCATGATCAAGCGATCCACCAAGGCCTCCACCCTCTCCGCCACCTCTCAGAAGGATCCCTCCATGTCCCAGACCATCCAGTCCTCCGTCACGTTCGACCGCACCTCGGGCAAGTATGTCGCGATGGCCGACGGCAAGGTCGTGACCAAGACCAAGTCCATGAACCGCGCCAAGCGCCTGCTCAAGGCCCATCTCGCGGGTCTCAAGGAGGTCGCGCGCGACGAGGTCGCGTCGGGCCTTTCGTTCTCGGTCGCCGACCGCTTCGCCTTCACTGAGGCCCTCGCGCAGATGGTGGCCAAGGGCCAGTCCCCCTCCGCCATCGTCACGGGTGAGGGTGGCATCGGCAAGACCTACACCATCTGCAAGGTTCTCGCAGCCAACGGGTTCGTGAACAGCCTCGAGCCCGAGGCCGTGCATGTCGCGCCCACCAAGCAGTACGTCATGATCAAGGGCTACTCGACCCCCTATGCGCTGTACCGCACGCTGTTCGAAAACCAGGATCGGGTGATCATTTTCGACGACTGCGACAGCATCCTCAAGGATGCGACGGCGATCAACCTCCTGAAGGCTGCGCTCGACAGCTATGCCAAGCGCGTCGTCTGCTGGCAGTCCGAGGTCAAGGGTTCCGACCTCCCCACCTCGTTCGAATTCAAGGGTGGCGTCATCTTCATCAGCAACCACACGCTGACTTCGCTCGACCAAGCCGTGCGTACCCGCGCGCTCTGCGTCGACCTGTCGATGAACGCCGACCAGAAGCTGGAGCGCATGGCTCAGCTCGTCGCCGACAAGGACTTCCAGCCCGATATGTCGGCGAAGGTCAAGGCCGACGCGCTGCAGCTGATCAAGGAGAACCTGCCCAAGGTTCGCAACCTCTCGCTGCGCACCCTCATCCAGGTCTCCAAGATCCGCCACGCCCACGGCGCCGACAGCAACTGGGCTCGCCTCGCGCTTTACGTCATGAACCAGTAAGGGATGATCACCATGGAATACAGGATCGAAATGACCGAAACCTTCGCTGGTGAACCCAACTACAGTTGGCTGAAGCGCACGGAGTTCGTCGCGCCAGCCGACACCAGCACAAGGGAGATTGTGCGACGCGCCAAGGCCTGGGCTGGCCTCACGGGTGTGCGATGCAAGGTCGATGACGCAGGTGGTGATATGATCACCATCAGGCCAAGCGGCCAGTCCGTCGTTTTGTTCGTGACATGGAGTTGACCATGAACCTCGCAACCTTCCTCGCACACACCATCGTCGCTACCGTGCTGCTCGCCGGCTGGGGCTTCGCTGTCGTGATGGTCGCCGGCTATATCATGGAGCGCCGGCGGCCTCGCCGCTGAGGTGATAAGGCCTTATCAATAAGGCGAAAACTATATGGGGTTTGGGAAGACACTCTTTTAGCGACCATGCCGGTTCAGACGCGAGCCTATTTTTTCGCTGTGGAGGTCTGCAAAAGCATTCTGCATATATTCTGCATATATTCTGAGCATATTCTGCACGATTTGGCCCCCCGTCAGTTTCTGGTGGAATTCCGTTAAGTTCTCCCCCGTACTTTGACACCCCCCGTCAAATTCTGAGTTTATTCCTTTAAGTTCTCCCTATACATTACCAAGCTTATATGTTATCATACACTCATTGAGAGGAGAATATCTGATGTATGTTGAGAATGTTTCTGAGATGGTTGGAAAGACCTTTGGTCGTATTGAACGCATCGGCAGCGATGATGAGCTGCATTTTTATATGGTAGACGGCACTCATTATCGCATGTATCATTCCCAGGATTGCTGCGAGAGAGTTTACATCGAGGATATCGTTGGGTCTCTGGATGATCTTGTTGGTTCGCCCTTGGTTCGTGCTGAGGAGCGCACTTCGAAAACCTTTGAGAATTCTGATCCGGATGCTTTTAGAGATTATGCATATATGTGGACGTTCTATGAGTTTGCTACGATCAAGGGGTCTGTGACGATTCGTTGGTATGGTGAATCGAACGGCTACTATTCTACAAGCGTTGATTTGGAGCATGTGGGTCCTCTTAAGGATCAAGCTAATTTTTGAGGAGGTGCGTCATGACTAATGGTGTCGTTGTTGGTTTTGCTATTATTGCCCTGATTGTTGGCATAATTATCTTTGGACCGCTTTTGATCATTTGGTCCCTGAATACTTTGTTTGCGCTAAGTATTGAGTATAGCTTGTCCACGTGGTTTGCTGCTCTTGTTCTGAGTGGCGCTGTTTCGGTGCGAGTTAGTAGATAATCTGAATATCTGTCTGGAAGGATGAAATGACATGAAGCTGCATGATTTGAGAATGAGCAAGGAAACCTGCGACAAGTTGGTTGCATGTGCAATGAGCATGGAGATGGCTGAGGAGACGCGCGGGGATCGTGATGGTACTCCAGCCTTCATCAGTCGCACGAAGGGTGGGATCAAGGAATCTTCGGCGGTGAAGGACATGGATATGTTTGCCGATCACCGCGAGTATTTGATTTTGAAGAATTACGAGAATCACCAGGAATCTGGATATACGAATTATACGTCGGCTGAGATTGATGGTTTGGTTCCGTCGGAGATTCTTGATTATTTCAAGCTGCGCCGCGAAGACTGTCGCATCGACGTAAAGAGGTCGACTCCCGGAAAGATACACATTCCACATAAGGATTACTACATCAACTACAAGTATCATCTCGTTGACAATAATGGTAATCTGGAATACATGCCCAAGGATTCCATGAATGGCGTTGATGTCATCAGGTTGTGGATTACATTGACCGAGCCTCGCTTTGGGCACGTATTGATCGTTGAGGACAAGCCTTTTTATTGGCTGGAGCAGGGATCGATTGTGACATGGGAGACGCATGAATTGCATACTGCGGCTAATCTTGGTTACGAGGATAGGTTCATCATGACGATCACGGGAAGCGTTTGTCCATAAGATGGATACTCCATGCGTGAAGGTTTGCCGTATCGAAGGAAGTGGATACTGCATTGGATGTGGTCGAACGCGGCGTGAGATTGCCGAGTGGACTGGATTGACCAAGAATGAGCGGTTGACCGTGATGGCGACTTGTCTTGTTCGATTGGCTGAGATGACTCGTGGAAAGGGAAAGGGTAGAAGCAATGACAAGGGAAGAGCAGGTACTTGAGGATTTGCTATTTCATGTAAGGAATTCGGAAACCGTCGCCGATGTCCTTACCGAAAAGGGTCGTGCGATGATGGAAGCATATTACACGATCAATTGCCTTTTGCTGGAAAAAGAAATGCGTCATCGTGATTTGGAAAGTGCTTGACATTACCAGTGCGATGTCTTATTATTATAATGTCAGTCGCAATGAGGAAATAACATGATTCTTTCGTATTTCGTTGATCCGGTTCTTGAAGAGTTTCCTGGTCGCTGTGGTTATCAAATCTTCTGCTTCGAAGATGATGACTGCGTGTGGGAACAGTTCTTTGCGACGAAGGAAGATGCCGAGGAGTTTGGTAGGGATTATGTCGCTGGGTACTTTGCTGACGGATTCCCCGCGAATTCGGTCGCATGGAAGCAGGAGCGTGAGATTCGTATTCCTTCCGATGTATAAATATGTCCATGAAGACATTCAAGCATTTTCTACAAGAACGATTCATCAATCTTTTTCCCGGTGATCCGCGCAGGCAGCAACATGCCGCCGAGATTCATGGTATGCTGCAAAAGGCCTATGCAAAGATTGGTGGTATACAGGGATCTGGCTTTCGTAGCCCCGAAGACATGGACAAGAACATTCCGATGTGGAAGATCCATCGACAGGGCGGCAAGATTCGTGGCGTTGTCCTCTATAAGGATACAAATGGACGCAAGTCCGTGGCTACAGCGACTGATGGTTCCGAAGAGGGCAAGAAGGGCGTAGCTCAGATCTATCGTGATGATGTTGTTCGTGATCGTGCATATGGCGAGAGATCTGCTTCGGCTTTATCGTTCACCAAGAAGGTTGTTGGGGCCGAGCATTTGAAGAAGCATATAATTCCATATGAACATGTCCAAAAGACCTTGGGTGGTGACACGGAGATACGTCGTCCACCACATGATGATCCTGAGATACAACGCCATCCCGAGTTTGCCGAACATTTCTATCAAAGAAAAATTGGCGACCATTGGCACACAAAGTTGATGTTTGGTACACCCGGAAAGAGTTTGAAGAGAGTTTGAAATGAGATCCTACAAGATTGTTGAAGTGGTTGATTCTCTCCATCGTAGCTACAAGCTTCATCTATATGAAGGTGGCATCGAGGAACCAAGGGCTCCAGTTTTTGAAAGTCGCCATCTCGCGCAGGAAGCTGCGATGCACTATGTTACCGAGTATGATGGATACCTTCCGTTTGATGATGAATAAATAAGTTTCGCATATCATGTATCTGATGAAACATATACACACTCCAATGATGTGGATTTCAGAACATGAACATAAACATAGATCGGATCCTGAGAGATCCAAGACAAGACCTTTTCGTTTATGACAATTCTTCCAAAAAGTGGTATTGCCGCGAAGGCACCGATTATTTCTGCCCCGAACCAAGCATTGAATTCTATACGAAATTAGTCGTATTGGATTTGCTTGCGACATTGCGCGAATGCGAGAATCCAGAGAAAAAAGTTCTTGACGGCGCCGATAGAATAGACTACAATAGATTTGTGAATACGATTTGTGAAAGGTTCAATATACCATGGAAAGATACTTCACCAAGCCCTCCGAAGGGTATCATTTCTCAGCCGACGGTATAAAGACTATTGAAGATCATTACGGCGGCAAGTTCGTTGGTTCTTTTTGTATCAAGAGAACTGATGGATCTTGGAATGATACGCCGGTTGATGTATTCTATCAGCCGTATCCTGATGTCACCAAGGGCCATACGCATTACTTTGGCATGTATCGTCATCCTCTGACGAAGCATGTAATGATCACGAATGCGATGTCCGCATTTGAGCATCCGATACTGGGTGCTGTTGCGGATGATGGAGAGATTGTCGTTTCTGGGTATCGACACGATTATCGGAGAAGCAAGGATGGAACTGTATTCATTGATGGCGGCCGAGACTATACTAAGTATGGCCGTAATAGTGTTGATCCTGATGTGGGTGATATTCGGACCCCACTCGTCCAGGTAAAGGTTGTCGAAGACAATCTTGTGGTGGTCGTATGATTCTGCAACTGAATCCTACGATCCCCGTGATTACACCAAAAGGTCGTGCTCAGGCCGTAGCATTGATTGACTATGGTCCTGAGCATGATCTTATTTGGGTTTGCTTTCTTGATTCAAATGGTCAATGTTGGTCATATCGCAATGCTGAGATTCGCGGCGAAAAGAACTTGACCATGGGAAGAAAGGGCGAATACTGTGGACAAATCTAGTTCTCAGAAGATTGAAGTCACGAAGCAGGTCAAGGATTCGCTGCGCGAATTATCGGCTGCTATTGCCGCACATCAGCAAGCATTGGATAACGCTGTTGCCGAGATTGAATATCTTGAAAAGCAAAATGGTCAATTGATTTTTCAAATTCAATATGCATTTACATTTCCTGATGGCGAACATTTGACATTGGAAGAACTGGCGAATGATTACTATCGTCTAAAGAAGCAGGTCGGCGAATGGTGACTAAGATTACAGTTTCATGAAATTATATCCAGGAAGTTCAATTGACGCCGTCTAAGGCATACATACTTGTTGAACACTTGTTTCGTTCACAAAAAGATAATTGAGGTGTCACATGAATATCAAGACGATTTTTACTACTGTCTTAGCAATACTTTGCATTTCATTTGCAGCATATGCACAAAACGCAAGAGATCAAATTCGTGCTGTTGGATCATCGACGGTTTTTCCTTTCACTACAACGGTTGCTGAAAATTTCAGTCGAACATCAGGTCTGAAGGCGCCTATTGTAGAATCTACTGGAACGGGTGGTGGATTTCGTCTGTTCTGTGCTGGTATAGGAACACAGCACCCAGACATTTCAAATGCGTCTCGTCCGATCACAAAATCAGAAATTGAACTTTGCGCCAAGAATGGTGTAACGAGCATTACTGAAGTAATGATTGGTTACGACGGCATCGTATTTGCGGTTCGCAAGGATGTAAAGCCTTTTAGTTTGACACGCGAACACGTTTGGCTTGCTTTGGCTCGTCAGGTACCAAAGGACGGTAAGCTTGTAAATAATTTCTACCAGAAATGGAATGAGATTGATCCTAAACTACCAAACGCTCCAATTGAAGTCATGGGACCGCCTCCGACTTCTGGAACGCGCGATGCATTTGTTGAAATGGTAATGGATCATGGCTGCAAGAGTTTCGATGAAATCAAGTCTCTGCAAGATGCAAGACAGAAGCAAGCTGCCTGTTCTTCAATTCGTGAAGATGGCAAGTTCATTGAGGCTGGTGAAAATGATAATCTAATTGTTCAAAGACTGGTCTCTAACAAGAATAATTTGATTATTGGAATCTTTGGGTATTCGTTCTTGGAAGAAAACGTAGACAAGCTTATTGGATTAAAGATTGATGAGGTAGAGCCAGAGTTTGAAAATATCTCGACACAGAAATATCCAGTCGCTCGTTCCTTGTTTGTCTATGTCAAGAATGCTCATGCTGAAGTTATTCCTGGCATTAGAGATTTCATAGCCGAATATGTTTCAGATCGTTCAATGGCTGAGAATGGATACCTTGAGAAAAAGGGTCTTGTGCCATTGGCGAAGGCACAGAGAGAGCTTGTGCGTAAAAATGCTCTTACACTAACACCAATGAAATGAAAGGTTTATATCATGGCGAAGTATATTCTAAAGTCTGTTTCTGTTGATGATACTGACGACGATATGGCAGCTACTGTGACGTATGAATTTCAGTCCGATCTGGCTGACAATGTCACTTGGCATCTTGCTCAGTTCATGCGCGCTGCAGGATTTACCTGGGTAGAGAGTCTTGAGATCGTCAAGGAGTATGATGATTCAGAGTTCGATGAACTTGACGATAGTGAATTGACGATTGATGATTCAATGATTGTCAATAAGGATTCCACAGAAGACAAGTATGTGTCTGCGACACCAACTAAAGATACCAAGTAATTAGTCGGTTGGTCGCATACCCATTGTGCGTTCTTGACCAACCATATGGCTCTTGATCATCCATGCTAGTTTTGCATGTTTATCAAGGCGGTCTTCCAAGTAATTGACGAGACCGTAATTGTCTTCGCGTTCTGCTAGCCCTCTTGCTGCATTGATTGAATCGACCAATGCGGAATTAGCGGCTAGCAGACGAGCGAACATATTTTTTGATCCAGGAATTTCTGCCGTGTCCGACATTGTCGATAGCGATTCAAATTCCTTCATTGTTCCTGGTGCATATGAACCAAGTGCGCGAATTTGTTCGGCAGCAGTATCGACTTCTTCAAACAGTTGCACATAGACCTTGGAGAAGAAATCATGATAGGCTGAAAAGAATGGACCTTCAACATTCCAATGATACTTGTGTGCGAGAAGATACATGCTGAATGTATTTGCTAGTACAATGTGCATTGTACGCACAAGATCTGGTTTGCCCAATTGTTCTTCCAGAAGTTCCTCATTTAGAACAGTTTCTGTTGTATCTTGGACTTCTTCTTGAATCACATTTTCATTTTCGGACATAGTTGACATTCCTCTAGAGGTATGATATATTTATAATCATGAATATCTTTTATCTTTCTCACGATCATGCTCAGTGTGCCCAATGGCATGTGGACAAACATGTAGTCAAGATGATTCTGGAAAGCTGTCAGTTGCTTTCTACGGCTCGTCGTTTGATTGACGGTGTTCCAACAATTGAAAAACGATATGTTGCAGGATCATTGCATCCGGCACGTTTTCGTAATATCAAGCGATGGGTGCTGGAAGATCATCCAGAAGCTGACAAGATCATCTATCAGGCTACGCATGTAAATCATCCGTCGGCCGTGTGGGTTCGTCAGTCATTGGAGAACTATGTTTGGTTGTCGGATCTGACGTTTGCTCTTATTGACGAATACAAGTATCGATATGGTAAGGATCACAAGTGCGAAATTGTTGCTCGTCATCTTGCGACTCCTCCCATGAAGGATTTTCCTCATAAGGGATTCACGGAGCCGACACC